>JAEEGL010499010.1_pt1 | contig 14413 bp, 10 predicted proteins | sample 9134231 | NCBI WGS metagenome assembly JAEEGL01 (sample SAMN16246548, study PRJNA631951) | gut metagenome | biome: gut microbiome; feature: rumen; material: fiber-attached | host: Bos | place: Iran: Karaj | collected 2018-10
TGCAGGAAAAGGAATCTGAGCTGCAGATCATAGACTCGGACAGCGACGTCCTGTTCCTGTCGGAGAGAGATCCTCTTGGCGCTGAAGAATACCGATGCCTCAAAGCTTTGGCCTTGAGATCTGCCGAGGATTTTTACGCGCTATACGATTCGTTTCCCGATAAGCACAGGAGCGTCAATCCTTTCCGCAGGACGTTTTACGGCCCCGTTCCCCGCACCGCGGAGGAAATGTACCGGCACACGAAAAACGTAAACGAGTACTATTTCTCCGAAATCGGCGTGAAAGCCGATAACGAGGGGACCATCGTTTCCTGCCGGGCCAGGGGGTTTGAGGCCCTTGAAGCCATCCCAGGGTATTTATCGCTGGCGCCTGTAACCGGCAGCTACGGCGAGGAGTGGTCCGTGCGAAAAGTCCTGCGGCGCTTTATCTGGCATGACAGGATCCACGCCAAAGCCATGTACAGAATGGGCGTATCCACATTCGGGGCGGACGCCATACCCGACGTGTTCGGGTTCACCCGATAGTTTCTCGCGCAAAAACCGGCGTGGCCGCTGCGGTCACGCCGGTTTCACGTGCTATGGGGCTGCCCGGAGCAGCGGGATTTTCCAATCGAATAACCCCCAGGAGTGTCTTTTTGTTCCGTCTTTTCCGGATCGTCCGCCCGCTCACCGGGCAGACACAAGGCAGTACCGCTTCTCGCTGGAGTCCCGCCGTACGGACACCCGTCCGCTGTCCTCCAGATACGCCGCGAAATTGGCGAAATTCCGGTGGATGATGCTCAGCTTCAGGTCGTTGGACGTGCGGAAGCCGGCGTGGATGCTGAAGGCCATAAGCCATTGGGACAGCGTCATGCCGTCTTGCAGACAGGAGAGGACGTCATTTGCTCTTTCCTGGATAAAAGCGATATTGCGGTCTACCACGTCCTGCACGTCCGGAAAAACATCCTTGTGCGCCAGAATATACGCTTTACAATCCAGGTTTTTGAGAGATCGCTTTGTCTCCAGATCCTGCGCAAGATTGATTGCCGTAGGCAGCTTCCCAGTAGACATGATGCCCGGCCCCACCAGGCTGTCTGCCAGATAAGCCACGTTGTCCGGCGTGATGATACCGATCTGCCCGGCAGCGTGTCCAGGCAGCTGAAGGACCCGAAATTCCGCTCCGCAAAGCGAGAGATGGTCATCGCTTATGCCGACGATTACGTCGGTTGTGAAGGCGGCCTCGGTGAAGTAACCCCTACATTGAGCGTAGGTGAGGGGGTTATAGTTGGCACGGTAACTATCCGGCGTGGCGCCGATCCCCGCTTCGATGATCTGCGCAGCGATCTTCGCCCCATATTTTCTACGAAGAAACGCAGCGTTACCGGTATGATCGTAATGAGCATGGGTGCAGATGATACCCTTTGGAACCAGATGCTCTCGTTCCAGCAGTTCTATAAGCCCCTCCCGGTCCGTCTTGGCAAAGCCAGTATCCATCAGGACCACATCCGGCCCGCCCAACCGATAGACGACGATTAAAGCGGTAGTTGCCTCTGCCACCCATGTATTCCCGCAGACCTGTTTGAATTCCATTGCCATACCTCCGTTCGTTCGCTGGGTCCATTATACACCCGCTGGCGGAAAATACAAGATTTGGTGGGCGGCTCTTTTCCCGGCGACAAAATAAAGTGAAAAAAGTTTTCTTACCCCCTATGCAAACGACAAAAAATAAGGTAGAATATGATGGAATATGAAAAGGGGGGCGGACTATGCAGGAACCCAAATTCAAGCGTGTGCTGCTGAAGATCAGCGGGGAAGCCCTGGCCGGCGACAAGCATTTCGGGCTGGATTTCGCCGTGATGGGCCGGGTGGCCGACGTGATCAAGGAGTGCGTCGCCATGGGCGTCCAGATCGGTATCGTCATCGGCGGCGGCAATTTCTGGCGCGGCGTCAAGAACGGCGAGGGGTACATTGAGCGCACCCGCGCCGACCACATGGGCATGCTGGCCACCGCCATGAACTGCATGGCCATGGCCGACGTGCTGGAGCAGAAGGGCGTGGATGTCCGCGTCCAGACGGCGCTGGAGATCCGCGAGGTCGCCGAGCCCTACATCCGCGCCCGTGCAATCCGTCACCTGGAGAAGGGCCGCGTGGTCATCTTTGGCTGCGGCACCGGCAGTCCCTTTTTCTCCACGGATACGGCGGCCGTCCTCCGCGCCGCGGAGATCAACGCCGACGTGATCCTCCTGGCCAAGAACATCGACGGCGTCTACGACAGCGATCCCGCCAAGAACGCCAACGCCGTGAAGTTCGACTCCATCACCTATGACGACGTGCTGGCCAAGCACCTGGCCGTCATGGACTCCACGGCCACCAGCCTGTCCATGGATAATCATATCCCCGTTCTGGTGTTCGCCCTGAAGGATCCATACAATATTGTCCGCGCCATCAGAGGCGAGCAGATCGGTACGATCGTAAAGGAATAAACAATCAGTCCGGGAGCAAGTCCCGGCTCGTCCAAAGGAAGAAAGGATGGATGACCGCATGTTGAAAGATGAATACAAAGTCTATGAGGACAAGATGAAGAAGAGCATCGAGTCCGTGGCCAGCGATTTCGCCGCCGTGCGCGCCGGCCGGGCCAATGCCGCCGTGCTGAACCGGATCCACGTGGATTACTACGGCACGCCCACCCCCATCCAGCAGATCGCCGCGATCGGCTCTCCCGATCCCCGTATGCTGGTGATCACCCCCTGGGACTCCCACTCTCTGCGGGCCATTGAGAAGGCGATCCTGGAGTCCGATCTTGGCATCAACCCCCAGAACGACGGCAAGTGCATCCGTCTGGCTTTCCCCCAGCTGACGGAAGAGCGCCGCAAGGAGCTGGTCAAGCAGATCCACAAGTATGCCGAGGGCGGCAAGGTCGCCATCCGCAATATCCGCCGGGATGCTATCGAGCACTTCAAGAAGCAGCAGAAGGCCTCGGAAATCACCGAGGACGAGATGAAGATGGTGGAAAAGGACATGCAGAAGCTGACCGACGACAGCTGCAAGGAGTTGGATAAGCTCCTGGAAAACAAGGAAAAGGAACTGATGTCGGTCTGATGGGCCTTTTTGACAAGATCAAACGCAATACGGCGGGGCAGGTGGACATGAGCCGCCTTCCCCGCCATATCGCTATTATTATGGACGGCAACGGTCGTTGGGCGAAGCAGCGGGGGCTGCCTCGCACTGCCGGCCATAAGGCGGGGGCGGAGGTATTTCGCCGGATCGCCACCTACTGCAAGGATCTGGGAATCGAATATCTGACGGTCTACGCCTTCTCTACCGAGAACTGGAAGCGGCCGGCAGAGGAGGTCAACGCCATCATGGGGCTGCTGAAGCAGTACCTGCTGGAGGCCATCGACTCCATGGAGCGGGACCAGGTGCGGCTGAAATTTCTGGGAGACCTGAGCGCTGTCTCGCCGGAGCTTCAGGAACTGGTCGACCGCACGAACGCCATCTCCACCCATATCCACGGTCTCCAGGCGAACATCTGCCTGAACTACGGCGGGCGGGACGAGATCCTGCACGCAGCCCGCGAATGCTTGGCGGCGGGGGAGGAACTGACGGAGGAGAACTTTTCCCGGCACCTCTATTCCGCCGGCATCCCCGATCCGGAGTTGATCATCCGCCCCAGCGGAGAACTGCGGCTGAGCAACTTCCTCCTGTGGCAATGCGCTTACAGCGAATTCTATTTCTGCGACACCCTGTGGCCGGACTTTGACGAGGCGGCTCTGGATGCCGCCATCATCGATTATCAGAAGCGCGACCGTCGATTCGGCGGCGTAAAGTAAGGAGATTGACCATGCTGAAAAGAATCTTGGTGGCCGTGGTGGGGATCCCGTTCCTGCTGGCGGTTTTGGTAGCCGCCCCGGAATGGGCTACCATGACGCTGCTCTGCGGCCTGTGCATCATCGGCGCCCACGAGCTGCTCAGCGCCGTCTGCGGCCCGGAGAAGACCCGTCGCTGGGGGGGGCTGGCCGGCACCGTGGGCGTGCTTTCCGTCATCTCCGTGTGGTGGAGCGATCCCCGTTTTGACAGCACCGCCGTACATGACGTCGCCCCGTTCCTGCTGGCCGCCCTGGTGATCCTGACCTTCGTGGTCATGGTGGCGGAGCACGGCAGGGAGGAAGAGCTCAAGCTGCTGGATATCAGCGCCATCCTTCTGTCCGGCATCGCGATCCCTCTGGCTCTGTCCTGTCTGCTGCAGCTTCGGATGCTGGAGTACGGCGGCGGTCTGGTTCTGATCCCGCTGGTGGCCGCCTTCAGCAGCGATACGCTGGCCCTCTTTACCGGCATGGCCCTCGGCAAGCATAAGCTGGCGCCCCTGGTCAGCCCCAAGAAGACGGTGGAGGGCTCTGTCGGCGGCCTGATCGGCGGCATGGTGGGCATGGTGATCTTTCGCATCATCTTTTTCCTCTGTACAGAGGTCCAGCTGAACATCCTCTGGTGCGTGCTGCTGGGTCTCGTGGGCGCCGCGATGGGGCAGCTGGGCGACCTGGCGTTTTCCGCCGTCAAGCGGGAGTTCGGTATCAAGGACTACGGCCGCCTCCTGCCGGGCCACGGCGGCGTGCTGGATCGCTTCGACAGCGTGATCTTCGCCGCCCCGGTGCTGTGGCTGATCATCAGCCGCATCCATCTGACGTGACGTTGTTTTCCCTCTCGCCGGCCTGAAATAGTCGCCGGCGGGAAGGGATATACTGAGAACAGGCTGCCCGGCTTTTGCAGCCGGGCAAGATCTGTATGTAAGGACGGAACAATTCTATGGTCTATATTTTAGCGGCGATCCTGATATTCGGCATACTGATCGGCATCCACGAGTTGGGCCACTTCCTGGCCGCCAAGGCCTGCGGCGTCCGTGTCAATGAGTTCGCCATCGGTATGGGACCGGCCATCTGGAAAAAGCAGAAGGGCGACACGCTGTACGCCCTGCGGGCTTTTCCCATCGGCGGCTTCTGCTCCATGGAGGGGGAAGAGGAGGACTCCGACGATCCCTCAGCTCTCAATAACCAGGGCTTCTGGCGGAAGCTGCTGATCTTCGCCGCCGGCGCCGGCATGAACTTTATCGCCGGCTTCATCATTATTCTGATCCTGTATGCCGGCGCGAAGGGCTTTTATACGCCCACTATCGTCTCCTTTGCCGACGGCTGCCCCCTGAACCGACCGGACGGCCTGCAGGTGGGAGACACCATCCACTCTATCGACGGGGAACGGGTCTATCTCTTCAGCGACGTGAGCATGCTGCTGGCCCGCAATACCGACGGCACCTTTGATCTGGTGCTCCGGCGAAACGGGGAAAAGGTCGTGCTGAAGGACTTCCCCATGGAGCGCCGGGAGTATAAATCTGCCGACGGCAGCACCTACACCGGCTTCGGCTTCACCTTCGGAAGCGAGGAGGCCACCTTTGGAAAACGCATCGCTTACAGCTGGAACAACGCATTGGATTTTGTCCGGATGGTCCGGTTGAGCATCCAGATGCTTTTGACCGGGGAGGCCGGTGTGAAGGATCTCAGCGGCCCGGTGGGCATAGTATCCACCATGACGGAGGTGGGGGAGCAGTCCGCCACCGTCCGGGACGCCGTGGAAAACATCGCCTATTTCGCGGCGCTGATCGCCGTCAACCTGGCGGTGATGAACTTGCTGCCGCTGCCGGCTCTGGATGGCGGGCGGATCTTCTTCCTGGTGATCAACGCCGTCGCCATGTTCCTCTTCAAGCGGCAGATCCCGTCCAAGTATGAAAACTACGTCCACTTTGCCGGATTGATCCTTCTGCTGGGACTTATGCTGTTTGTAACGTTCCATGACGTCTGGAAACTGTTTACGTAAGAGGTGATACCGTGAGCAAACAGATCAAAATCGGAGACGTCCTGGTCGGCGGCGGCGCCCCGGTGACGATCCAATCCATGTGCAACACCCGTACCGACGACGTAGCCGCTACCGTCGCCCAGATCCGCCGGCTGGAGGAGGCCGGCTGTGAGATCATCCGGGTGGCCGTTCCTGATATGGCCGCCGCGGATGCCGTCGGTCAGATCCGCAGCCGGATCCGCATTCCCCTGGTTGCCGACATCCATTTTGACTACAAGCTGGCCCTCCGCTGCGCCGAAAACGGCGTCGATAAGATACGGATCAACCCCGGCAACATCGGCAGTCACGAGAAGGTCCGGGCCGTGGCGGACGCCTGCGCCCAGCGGGGGATCCCCATCCGCATCGGCGTCAACGGCGGCTCGCTGGAGAAGGATATCCTGCGCAAGTACGGCGGCGTAACAGCGGAGGCGCTTGTGGAGAGCGCCATGGGGCACGTCCGCCTGCTGAATGACTGCAATTTTGACGACATCTGCATCAGCGTCAAATGCTCCCGCGTCCCTGTGAATATGCGGGCTTATCAGATTCTCCGCGAGCAGACGGACTATCCGCTGCACCTGGGTGTCACGGAGGCCGGAACCCCCTCCATGGGCGTCCTGAAATCCGCCATCGGCATCGGCGGTCTCCTTTGCCAGGGCATCGGCGACACACTGCGGGTTAGTCTGACCGCCGATCCGGTAGAGGAGATCTATGCCGCCCGGGATATTCTGACGGCGGCCGGGCTCCGCCAGACGGGGCCAAACCTGATCTCCTGTCCCACCTGCGGACGCACCGCCTACGACATGATCCCCATCGCGGAGGAGGTGGAGCGGCGTCTGAAGACCTGCACCAAGCCCATCACCGTAGCCGTCATGGGGTGCGTGGTCAACGGCCCCGGCGAGGCCTCCGCCGCCGACGTGGGAATTGCGGGCGGCAAGGGGGAGGGGCTGATCTTCCGTAAAGGAGAGATCCTTTACAAGGTACCCCAGAAAAGGCTTGTCGACGCTCTTATGGACGAAATCGAGAAATTGTAACGCGTTTGAGAAGAGAGAGACCGTTCATGGCAGAAAAAATCAACTTTTTTACATTCTTTGATAGCTTTGTACCGCCCCGGGATCTCCGTCTGGCCCTGCACGACGCACAGATTATCAGCGGCTCCCTGGATCGTGATTCCCGCGTAATGGAGCTGACCCTACAGCTGCCGGAAGCGCTTTCGGAGGAGCATATGAGCTCTCTGCGGCAGCTGCTGACGCAGCAGTATGATCTCCGTCAGGTACATATCACACCCGTAGTCTCCTCTTCCGGCAGCGGCGGCAAGCAGGCCACCGGAAAGAACGACGTGATCCTCGGCAAGAGCATCAAGGGCAAGGTCGTTTCCATGGAGGGCCTCAACCCGAAAATGGGCTCGGTCATCGTTGAGGGCGAGATCTTCGCCCTGGAGATTTACGAAACCCGCCGGCCGGGACAGTGGCGTATGAACCTGGAGATGACTGACCACCACAGCTCCGTATCCGTGCGCAAGAGCATGGGCGAGAAGGAGGCCCGGCAACTGGAAAAAGCGCTGCAGCCGGGAATGTGGATCCGCCTCCAGGGCCGCGTGGAGCTGACCTGGGACGGGCGCGACGTGCAGATCTCTCCCGTCAATATCGTGAAAATCTCCCACGAGATCCGTATGGACACGGCTCCGGAGAAGCGCGTGGAGCTCCATCTCCATACCCAGATGTCCAGCATGGACGCGCTGACCAATACGAAGGAGCTGATCAAGCGGGCCATCAAGTGGGGCCATCCCGCTGTTGCGATTACCGACCACGGCGTGGTGCAATCCTTCCCGGATGCCTGGCATGAAGCCAACGGTAAACTAAAAATACTTTACGGCATGGAGGGGTACTATATCAACGATCTGGATGACCGGATCGTGGTGCACGGCACCCTGGACCAGCCCTTCGAGGATGAGATCGTTTGCTTCGATATCGAAACCACCGGCCTGAACGCAGCGACGGAGGCCATCACCGAGATCGGCGCCGTGGTTCTTCGGAACGGGAAGGTCGCGGAGCGTTTTCAGACCTTCGTCAACCCCAACCGCCGCCTGTCGGCTGAAATCGTGGGCCTCACAGGCATCACGGACCGGATGCTGGCTGACGCGCCTCAGCCGGCCGAGGCGCTGGAGAAGTTTCTGCAGTTTGTAAACGGACGCCCGCTGGCTGCCCACAACGCTGAATTCGACGTCAGCTTCATCCGCAAGGGCTGCGCCGAGGCGGGGCTTTCGTTCGATCCCACCTATATCGATACGCTGATTCTGGCCCAGAACCTGCTGCCGGAGCTTCACAAGTATAAGCTGGATATCGTTGCGGAGCACCTGGATCTGCCCTCCTTCAATCACCACCGCGCCAGCGACGATGCCGCGACCGTGGGGTATATGCTGATCCCGTTCTTCCGGAAGATGCGTGAGGAGCTGGGGATCAGCCGTTTGCAGCAGATCAACGGACAGATGCTCCGTCTGCGACCCAGGGGCAGCAAGATGAATCGGCGCCCCAAGCACATCATCCTGCTGGCCAAGAACAAGCTGGGCCTGAAGCACCTGTACCAGTTGATCTCCAAGTCCAACCTGGAGCACTTCCACAAGGTACCCATCATCCCCAAGTCCGATCTGGTGCGGCTGCGGGAGGGGCTCATTATCGGCTCCGCCTGCGAGGCAGGCGAGCTGTACCGCGCCATTACGGACGGCCACAAGGATTGGGAGGAACTCAAGCGCATTGCCTCCTTCTACGACTATCTGGAGATCCAGCCCGTCTGCAACAACATGTTCATGGTCCGCAGCGGCGCCGTCCGCTCGGAAGAGGATCTGCGCGAGTATAACCGCGTCATCGTCCGGCTGGGCGAGGAACTGGGCAAGCCGGTGTGCGCCACTGGCGACGTGCATTTCCTGGATCCCGAAGATGAGATCTACCGGCACATCCTTTTGGCCAGCAAGAAGTTTCCTGACGCCAACGAATCTCTGCCGATCTATTTCAAGACCACCGACGAGATGCTGGCCGAATTCGCCTACCTGGGAGAAGAAAAGGCCCGGGAGGTGGTGATCGTCAATCCCCGCCATATCGCCGATCAGGTGGAAACCATCGAGCTGCTGCCGCCCGGTCAGCTGTTTCCGCCCCGGCTGGAAAACTCCGAGCAGGAGCTGAATCAACGAGTCTGGGACAAGTGTCACGAGCTGTATGGGGAGAATCCACCCCAACTGATCGTGGATCGCCTGAACGTGGAGCTGGGTGGCATCCTGGGCAAATATGACGTGGTCTATATGTCCGCCCAGAAGCTGGTGCAGCGGAGCCTGGACAACGGCTATCTGGTGGGCTCCCGGGGCTCCGTGGGCTCCTCTCTGGTGGCCTATATGTCCGGCATCACGGAGGTAAACTCCCTGCCGCCCCACTACCGCTGCCCGAATTGCAAGTACACCGAATTCGACGAAAGCGGTCGGTATGGCTGCGGCGCCGATATGCCGGATAAAGTCTGTCCTCACTGCGGTGCGCCCCTGGTCAAGGACGGTTTTGACATCCCCTTCGAGACCTTTCTGGGATACGGCGGCGGCAAGGTGCCGGATATCGACCTGAACTTCTCCGGCGAATACCAGGCCCGCGCCCACCGCCACGCCATCGAGATGTTCGGCGAGAGCCAGGTGTTCCGCGCCGGCACCATCGGCACGCTGGCGGAAAAAACCGCCAAGGGCTTCGTCCTCAAGTACAAGGAGGAGAACGGTCTGGACTTCGGAACGGCGGAGCTGGACCGCCTGGCCAAGGGCTGCGAGGGCGTCCGCCGTACCACCGGGCAGCATCCCGGCGGCCTGGTGGTCGTGCCGGACGATATGGACGTGGAAGATTTTACGGCCGTTCAGCATCCCGCGGACGACCCCACCTCCGATCAGCGTACCACTCATTTTGAATACCACTGCATGGAGGACAACCTGCTGAAGCTGGACATGCTGGGGCACGATGACCCCACCATGATCCGCATGCTGGAAAACCTGACAGGCGTCAACGCCCGGGAGATCCCGCTGGATGATCCGGACACCATGAGCATCTTCACCAGCTCGAAGGTCCTGGGGTTTGAAAACGATCCCATCCTCGGTCCCACCGGCGCCGTGGCCATTCCGGAGTTCAACACCCGCTTCACCCGCGGCATGCTGATGGACACCCATCCCCGGGATTTCAATACGCTGGTGCGCCTGTCCGGCTTCTCCCACGGCACCGACGTGTGGCTGGGCAACGCACGGGAGCTGATCGTCAACGGGACAGCCTCCGTCCTGGAGACGGTGGGTTGCCGCGACGACATCATGCTCTATCTGATCCGCATGGGTCTCGACCCCAAGACGTCCTTCAAGATCATGGAGTCCGTCCGCAAGGGCAAGGTCAAGAAGGGAAAGGAAGGCAGCTGGGACAACTGGGTGGAGGAAATGCGCCGTCACAACGTGCCCCAGTGGTACATCGACTCCCTGGCCAAGATCGGCTACCTGTTCCCAAAGGCCCACGCCGTCGCCTACGTGATGATGGCCTTCCGCATCGCCTGGTTCAAGGTACACCGTCCTCTGGCCTTCTACGCCACCTTCTTCACCGTTCGCGCCAAGGCTTTTGACGCCGAATACTGCTGCGCCGGCATTGACGCCGTTCGGAAGAAGATCAAGGAGATCGAGAACAATAAGGACGCCACCGACGTGGAGCAGAACCTGCTGGTCACGCTGGAGGTCTGCTATGAGTTCTATCTCCGCGGTTTCCATTTCGACACCATCGACGTCATGCGCTCCGACGCCACGCAGTTCCTGATTACGGAAAACGGCCTGTTGCCGCCCTTCGTTTCGGTTCACGGCCTGGGGGAGAACGCCGCGCTGGATACCGTGGAGAAGCGCACCGGCAAATCCTTCATCTCCATCGAGGAGTTTGCCGCCTGCTGCAGCAAGCTCTCAAAGACCCAGATCGAACAATTGAAGGCGCTGGGGGCCTTCGGCGACCTGGCGGAAACCAGCCAGTTGAGCCTGTTTTGAAACCAAAAAAGGAACCGCAGAAGCTCTGCTTCTGCGGTTCCTTTTTTCCTTGATCATACGCTGAAGAGGATGTCTGCGTAGGTGGGATAGGGCCAAAAATCGGCGGCCGTGTTCGTCTCCAGCTGATTGATCAGCTCGCCGGCCCGGCGGATCAGGTTCGCGACGCTGTCTCTGAAATAGCGGGCGGATTCGATCCCGCCGTCCAAAGTGGGCGCCTCATCCAAGGCGGATTGCAGCTGGCCGCAAACCCCATACAGGGAGTCGGCCAGCGTGTTCAGTTTTTCCGCCAGATTCCGCTTCGCTCTGGACGCCGAAACGCCGCTCTGCTCCTGGGAGCAGATGCCGTCCGTCAGCTCACGGCTGTACCGGAAAACAGCGGGGAGGATGTGGCGAAGGGACATCTCCAGCAGGGTATTGGCCTCTATGGACGTGATCTTGCAATAGTTTTCCAGGTGGATCTCATAGCGGGCATACATTTCCTTATAGCTGAAGATGCCGTGACGCGTAAAGAGAGCCACGTTTTTGGGGTCGATGTAAGCGGGCATGCAGTCCACCGTATCCCGCAGGTTGCTCAGCCCGCGGCGCTGGGCCTCCAGCATCCACTCGGCGCCGTAACCGTTTCCGTTGAAGATGATCCTGCTATGATCCCGGAACGTGCTCCGGATCAGTTCCTGCAGATCGGTCTGGAAATCGGACGAGCGCTCCAGGATATCGCCGAAGCGGCTCAACTCCTCCGCCATCATGGTGTTAAGAACCACATTGGGGCTGGTAACAGACTGGGACGAGCCCAGCATACGGAACTCGAACTTGTTGCCGGTAAACGCCAGGGGAGAGGTACGGTTTCTGTCGGTGGTGTCCTGGGGGATCTCCGGCATGGTGTCCACGCCGATCTCCAGCCGCCGCTTCGTCACGTCCACGTAGCTCTCACCGCTGATGATGGCGTTGATGATCGCCGTCAGCTCGTCGCCCAGGAAGATCGACACGATGGCCGGCGGTGCCTCGTTCCCGCCGAGACGGTGGTCGTTGCCCGGATAGCTGACGCAGCAGCGCAGCATATCCTGGTACTCATCCACGCCCTTGACAAAGGCCGCCAGGAAAAGCAGGAACTGCGCGTTCTGGCTGGGCGTCCGGCCCGGCTTCAGCAGATTCTCTCCGGTGTCGGTGGCCAGAGACCAGTTGTCGTGCTTGCCGCTGCCGTTGACACCGGCAAAGGGCTTCTCGTGGAGGAGGCAGACCAGATCATGGCGGCCGGCCACCTTCTTCATCAGCTCCATGGTAAGCTGGTTATAGTCGCAGGCGGAGTTTGCATCCGAGTAGACGGGCGCCAGCTCATGTTGGCCGGGTGCCACCTCGTTGTGCTCCGTCTTGGCGGGCACGCCCAGCTTCCAAAGCTCCAGGTCCAGCTCCCGCATGAATGCCGCCACACGGGGCTTGATAGCGCCGTAGTAGTGATCGTCCAGCTCCTGTCCCTTCGGCGGCTTGGCGCCAAAGAGGGTCCGGCCGCACAGCTTAAGATCCTCCCGCCGCTCATACATGGCCCGGTCGATCAGGAAATACTCCTGTTCCGGTCCCACCTGCGGGGTAACATGCTGCACCCTGGTGTTGCCGAACAGCCGCAGGATGCGGACGCATTGCCGGTCCAGCTCCCGCATGGAGCGAAGGAGCGGGGTCTTCTTATCCAGCGTCTCGCCGCTGTAGGAGCAGAAAATCGTGGGGATGTACAGCGTGTTGTCCTTGATGAAGGCAAAGGCGGTCGGATCCCAGGCCGTATAGCCGCGGGCCTCAAAGGTGGCGCGAAGACCGCCGGAGGGGAAGCTGGAGGCGTCTGTCTCGCCCCGCGTCAGTTCCTTTCCGCTCAGCTCCATGATGATCTTTCCGACATTGGGGGAGATAAAGCTCTCGTGCTTCTCGGCGGTATAGCCGGTCATGGGCTGGAACCAGTGGGTGTAGTGCGTTGCGCCCTTTTCAACGGCCCAATCCTTCATGGCGCCGGCGATCTCATCGGCAATGGCCCGGTTCAGGGAGACCCCTTCTACAATGGCCCGCTTCCAGGCGGCGTAGGTCTCCGGGCGAAGCCGCTCCCGCATCTGGTCCTCGCCGAAAACCATGCTGCCGAACAGCTCCGGAATGCTGATGATGGTATCATACATAGGATAGGCTCCTCTCAACCGCTGCAGATCATTGCAGGGCATTCAGAATCAAAGGGGTCAAATAGGCCTCCGCCATAGCTGCCAGCGCCAGCAGCGGCACGATCACCAGGCAGAATACCCGCCCGATCCGGCGAAAAACCGGCTGCCGCGGCGTCCTGTCCCGGCGGAAGACCCGGCCGGTCAGGTAGGAACACAGATACAGCCCGCAGGCCAGCGCCAGAATGATGGCGGGCAGCTCAAAAATCCCGTGGGGCACGATCCCGGCCAGATAGAGCAGCAGGGAAATGCCGTTGTTGACGTAGTAGGCAGCGACGCCGCCCAGCAGTATGGCGTTCATACCCAGCAACACAGCCGGCAGATGCAGGGCCGGGATGAGCCCATAGCAGACAGCTGCCGCCATTGCCTGCAGGTTATGGAGAAAGATCGCCTTCGCGCTGTATCTGCCGCCTTCGTCCGCGACCCCCGCCTCGTCCACGATCTGCGAGAACTGCGCGACAATGCTCGCCGGCAGCTTCGGGAACAGGATTCCCCCAATAAAGGCGAGGACAATCAACAGGGCAAACGCGGCGGAGGTCATCCACACCCAGTGCAGGAACGCTTCGTCACGATAAAAAGGCTTCAGAGCCGACGTCCTGCTGTCTCGCCCGTCCATCAGGCCTCCAGCTTTGTCAGCCCCAGGCGCAGGCGCCGCAGCGTCTCCTCACGGCCCAGGATCTGACAGATCTCCACGGCGCCGCCGGGGGTCACCAGCTTGCCGGCGGCGGCGATCCGCACCGGCCACATCAGCGTCGCGTTCTTGACGCCCAGCTTGACAGCCAGGTCGATAAGTCCGTCGTGGATCGCCTCACCGGTCCACTCCGGCAGCTCTTCCAGCATGGGGATGGCCGAGCGGAGCATCTCCCGGCAGACCTCCGGATTCGTCTTGGACTTCTTGTTTGTGAAGAACTCCAGGTCGTACTCCGGCAGCCGATCGAAGAAGTCCAGCTTCTCCGGGATATCCGTCAGCTTCTCGCAGCGGGCCTGGAGCAGGGCGGCGATGGCGGCGGTGTCGAACTGCTCGCCCTTGACCGCCTGGCGGATGTAGGGGAGGGCTGCCCTGTGGAAGTCCTCAGCCGAGAGATTCCGCAGGTAAACGGCGTTGAAATGATCCAGCTTGGCCCGGTCGAAGATGGCGGGGGACTTGGAAATGCCTGTCAGGTCAAATGCCTTTACAAGCTCGGGGAGAGAAAAGATCTCCTGCTCCGCCAGCTCGCCCTTGGGGCTCCAGCCCAGCAGGGCCACGTAGTTGAGGATGGCCTCGGTCAGATAGCCCTGGGCCTTCAGATCCTCGTAGCTGGGATCGCCGTGCCGCTTGGACATCTTGTTGTTGGCGTCCCGCA
>JAEEGL013432886.1_pt1 | contig 14413 bp, 12 predicted proteins | sample 9134231 | NCBI WGS metagenome assembly JAEEGL01 (sample SAMN16246548, study PRJNA631951) | gut metagenome | biome: gut microbiome; feature: rumen; material: fiber-attached | host: Bos | place: Iran: Karaj | collected 2018-10
CAGGAATACATCCGTACCTGGTCGTGGTCATCTGAGATGGAAACTGCTGCGAATAGAATGATGAGAAACCTGTATGAACGAATTCGCCCTGCAGGTATCCGTCATGACGGCAGCAGACAGTTTCCGGAGGATTATGGCAGTTTTTATCGCCTGATCAGGATTATTCCGCAGATGATTGACAATATTGACTATGTGTCAGAGGAATCACAACGGCTTCTGTATCGTTGGCTGATGGATGCGCCTGTAGATGAGGATGCGCCCGCTCTTTTCCGAATGTTGGAGCTGTTAAGAGATCCTCGTTATTTGGACGATGACAGCATCCTCCGTCTGTATGAAACAGCGGCATATTATCGGGCTCGTCTCTATATACCGGACGATGCAATCGAATTGCTTCAGGAAATGCGGAGGTATTTGCGGAAACATCCGAGTGCTTATTATCTATCGGCATATCATCGTGCAATGGGTGTTATTCTTCACAACGCGAACCGGGACCTGAAGACAATTCTGCACCATGAAGACCGGGCAATCGCTGCTGCGCGTCTGTCTATGCATCCCGAAGCGAAAAAGCAGCTGGCCGCGTGCCTTTTGAACAAGGCCAGGACGCTTATGAGTGAAGAGATGGATCAGAAACAGGTTCGTAAACTGATACAGGAAGCGGAGCCGATTGTATATCGTTATACAGAATCACGGGACTATGAACGTTATCAGTTTGTTTGCAATGCGGCCATGTGCTTCGCGATGGATGGGGATCTTGATGGCGCACAAGCTGCATTGGATGCGGCGGATGCTATTGTTTTTGCATCGCCTGATTCAGATCTGTCCGTTGCAGAACATTTGATTGAGGAAGCAGCTCCAATTCGTATTGCGATGGATCAGTTCAACCTGGCAGAGGATGCGGTTCTCAGGGCCATTGCCCTGTGCGAGAAGCATCTGGAGGCGCTTCGTTATCGGGAAACCATTTTTGATGCTTATTATTTCCTCGGTAGAATCTATACGATGGACGAGGAGTACATTAAAGCTGAAGAAGCTTATAATGAAGCAGAAAAAAGAGTAAAGGACTGGCCCTATGAAATGGAGTTGCCGCTTTGCCCTGAGGATGTGAAGGCTGAAGCTGAACGCCTCAGATCGATTTCAGAAACTAACGCAGATAGAGAAAACTCGGAGGAAATGAGCGTGAAAACTCAGGATATTACCATTAACGGTAAAACGATAACTATCCCGGATTATTATCAGAAGGTAGATTCCATGCCAGATGATCCGGTGAATTCCGTTCCCTATATGGTTCAGACAGAGAATGCCATGTGCTTTGCATTGATCTTCCCCGTGGATGAGTCAAAGTCCCTTCCGCGTACAAAAGAGTCTTTGATTGCAGGAATCAGATCATTTCTGGGCGAAAACCAGGGGTTAATTCAGGCAGAAGTATGTGAGGATCATGTGTACAGCATCGTAAAGTCGATGAAGGAACCGAGCGGTGTTCAATACATCCTGACGTACCAGAAATTCTATCCGGAATTCATTCTGAATATCCAGGCATATTTCGATGAGATTGGAACCACAGGAATGCGGGACAGTCTGGTATATGAGTTGTGTCGCAGGGAGAACCTTGTCGGAAATGATAGCGATCCGTTTGCCGGTTGGGTAAGGGATCCTTACAACGAAAACATTAATGATGGTGCTCTGATGAACCTTTCAGAGGCGGAACGGTTCGACGCGCAGTTCCCTGGATTCCCGTTGACCATGTGCAGGGAGTTTGTTCGTGCGATCCAGTAAGCACGAAACATAAGTTGTTTTCTACCGGGAGATGATGAGCATGGGCTATAAGCTGATTTCTGTGAAATGTCCGGATTGTGGCCAAACGCTTTCCATAGAGGAGAACAGGACACAGGCGTTTTGTTCCTACTGTGGTGCCAAGATTCTGATCAGCAATGAGAATGAGTACGTGTTCAGACAAGTAGACGAGGCGGGTATTAAGAAAGCTGAAACTGACAGAATAATTCGTCTGCGTGAGATTGAAATCGCCGAGAAAAATTCATCACTCCGAAAGGCCCTTACCATTATCTGGCTCGTGCTATCGCTGACTCTCATCGTAATTGCTGTCGTGCTTATGCTGTCTCCGGGGAGCGAGAGCATGCCTGGTTGGGCTGGTGGGTTTCTATTTCTGTTCTATGCCTGCGCTCCAATTATTGGAGGTGGAGGCTATCTGGTATTCAAATGGCTCCCAGAAAAGGAAAATGAGAAAATCATCGAGAAGCAGGGCGGTATCCGGTTCCCGAATGGACTTGCACCGTTTACTGACAAGAAATACTATGCGATCGAGGATTCCTTGCAATCTTCTGGGTTCACCAATATTTCCTGCGTTAACCTTCACGATTTGAACCTCCTGACGGCGCTGGTCAACGCGGATAAAATCGCAAAGATCACCATCAACGGGCAACAGGTTACTTCCGGCGGGAAGATGTACATGCCCGACGTTCCGATCGTGATCACCTATCATGGAAGATGAATATTTCTGGGGCGATGCTGACAGCAGCATCGCCCTTTTCAATACTGGTACACCAATAAATCCAAAATTGCTCCCACGCCTGCTATTCTTATTTCAGGCGCGGGAGATGCGCTCAGATTGGAGGAGGGCTTATGCCGAAACACGAGCAGATGCCCGGAATGACCTACCAGGTCATATCCCAGAATGAGAGCCAGGCCATTCTGGAGTACACGTATCTTTGCCCTTACTGCATGAGAAAATCAACCGTCAGGTCGTCTGTGTATCCGGCAGATTATGAGCGGCTGGAGACCGGTGGGTTCTATGACGCCCTTGATTGCAGCGAATGTGGCAAAACTGCGGACGTCCGTTTCTGGCGTACCATGAAGATCGATTGAAAAGGAGGAATCCCCATGAAGAAACTGTTTGCTGTCCTGCTCGCATGCTTTCTAGCCATTACCTGCTTTACGTCAGCGTTGGCACTGGAAATTGATTACTCTTCTCTGACAGATGCCGAATTGGACGAGCTGATTCGGGAGGCAACCGCTGAACGCAGTAGTCGTCAGGCAACACATGTACCCGTGGCTGTCAACGCATCTCCGGACAAGTATACGTGGTACGTGCAGGATTACGTGGGCCGTAATGCTGCAGGATTCGGTTATACTTCTCTGGGCGGAGACCGTTTGGAACAATATGGCGCGGGTTATCTGGAGTTCATCTTCGTGACGGAAGATGGCATGTTCATAGACATCGAGGATGAAGCACTGCTTCAGAAGTACATTGTTACCGGGCAAAATCTGGCACCGAATACAGAAATGAAATATGTCTTCCGTAAAGACAGCAACGGCAAGGAATACAGCAATCTGCTTGACTTCCAGAGCATCCGTCTGATTGATCTGACCGTGAAGAGAATTGATGGAACAATGGCTGGAGATCCTGTTGCCTTTGAGTTGATTCCTATCAATCCTTCGCCAGATAAGTACACGACGTACATCAGGAACTATGTCGGAAAGAACGTCGCGTCCTTCGGCTATACATCGCTTGGCGGTGACCGTCGGGATGAGTATGGCGCAGGGAATATTAAATTCAATTTTGTGGCTGATGACGGTGCGTACCTTGATCCGGAAAACATGGACATCCTGAAGCAGTATGTGGTCACAGCTCAGGATGTTGCCCCAAACTCAGAGATGAAGCTTGTTTTCCGGAAGGACAGCAAGGGAAATGAGTACTCCAACCTGATTGACAGCCAAACCTACCAGAGCATCACGCTTTATGTCCATAAACTCGATCTTGTTTATCCGGACACAACCGCTTCAGTTGAGGAAGCTGAAGAAACAGGCGCGACAACCGAAACAACTACTGCGGCGGAGCCTACCGCCGCTCCGGTTGTTGCGGACGGCACTGTGCTGAGCGACCGGGATGTCAAATACCGGCTGATGAGTGATGGGAATATTGAAATCTGTGGATACACAAAAGCTCAGAGTTCAATCACCATCCCTTCGGAGATTGGTGGTCGAAAGGTGACGAAGATTGCTGACGGTGCGTTTGAGAACTGCACCGCACTGAAAGATCTTCTGAACTGGGCTGACCTGACCTATATTGGAGCCAATGCCTTCAAGGGATGCACGGGCCTCAAGGATATCAGCATTCCTGGGGAAACCACTTTTATAGGGGAATCAGCTTTCGAAGGCTGCACAAACCTGAAGACAGTTATTTTATGGGGAAATCCGACCAGTATTGAAAAGAATACGTTTAAAAACTGTACCAAATTGACAGATATCAGCTTGTCCAGTAGTGTGAAGTATATTTCAGAGTCGGCCTTTGAAAACTGCACAAACATGAGCACGGTCATCATCTGGGGCGACATCACTAGCATTGGCAAAAATGCCTTTAAGAACTGCAGTAGCTTGGATGATATGAGCATTCCGAGTAGCTGCAAAGTGATCGAGGAATCCGCCTTTGAGGGCTGCTCTGACCTGGATACAGTCATTCTGTGGGGAGACACCAACATCGGGAACTCTGCCTTCAGGAAGTGCACCAGTCTGGAAGAAATCAGCATTTCCAGTGGGACAGACTATATTGGAGACTATGCTTTTGAGGGATGCTCCAGTCTGGAAAATGTAATTATGTGGGGCAATTCCACAAAGATAGGAAAAAACGCGTTTGCTAATTGCCCGAAATTAACAAGAGTTCCCCGATAAAGACAGCAAGTAGCTTCATTATTGAAAACAATCGAAGGAATTCGTCATAAGTTCACAATGGCCCCAAACTATTGAAAGGTGGTAGTCGTTATGAGCAAATATCAGGTAACAATTCACTTCCCGGACGGCGACGACGTACTCGAAGATCTGTATGACACTGAGGAGGAAGCTGAGGAAGCTGCATTGTATGCAATAAGTTGCTGGGACACCGGATCTGAAATCCTGCACATGTCAAACCCAGGAGACTACGAGTACAATGAAGATGATGTAGATGATGTAGACTTCGATATTGACGAAGTCGAAGAATAAGAAAGAAGAAACCATTTTCCATAAATTTAGGTAACATCAGGAGCTTTACCCATAAGGGTGAAAGGCGGAGGTTTTTCCTTTGATTGAGCATCTGGCCTTCAACGCGGCAGGAACAAGCCTGCCGCGTTGAAATCGAGGATGCCAAAATTGATGAAAAAAGTCCCAAAACCGTCGAAAATTGGCGGTTTTGGGCCGATTTGTTATTGGTTTCTGCTCTGAACTATGATATAATATAATACCCTTTTTGTAAGCATCTCTAAATGCAAGCAAAAAGGGCCAGGTTCCAAGCTTTTGCTGAAGCAGTGCGGATTATCGAATGAGCCAGTGTGCTGGAAGGAGATTAACGAGCAGCAGTATTACAGCCAATAATCCAGTGCGAGGTCAGCAGACGCGAAAATTAGTGAATATCACTTGAAAGTAGCGAGGTATGAAGATGGCAACGCTGGAAAGCATTAATATGAGATATGTCAAATCTGTAGAGTCAAAAGCAGCATTACAGAAATGCCGAAGCGCCATTGTTCAGGAACCATGGAATAAATCACTCTCTTCATCTGAAGTTTTTTTACGTGTGATGGATCATATTGATCTGATGTACAGATCAGTAAGATGCACCGAATATCCCCGCCTTGCAGATGCAGTAACAATCGGCATTTCATATCGAAGCTGTATTATCGCTGTCAACGAGTATCGGAATGCCTTATTAAATATTAGTAAAAACCCTGCAGCTTCAACCAATAATCTTATCCAATACTCGAATAACATTATAAAGAACCAAGCCATTTATGATGAAACAAAAAAACGCTTTACTGAAAAATACAATTTCAACTTTGGATCCGAAGAACAAATAATTCAATTCATAAAAGACGCAATAGATGATGCCATGCGGACAATCGACGATGGCATTAACGCGGACTTGAAGGCTGCGAAGGCTATCGTTGATGAGCAAGTACCTATTATTCTAACTGCCAATGATCCTCTACCTACTATAAATGAATTGCCAAATGAAATAATAATCGGCAGATATTATGACGGTACGATAACCAGCAAGGTTCTCCAAGATCTTGGCATTAAAAAGATGTATCATAGCGTCACTGCTGACATTCGAAATGCTGGCAATATCATTATTTCCACTGATTATGAACATCTTAATGATGACGCGATAGATTCTTTTGCTATTGCATATATTTTTAGGTATATCGAGCAATTCCCAACAGGAGCAGTTAATGTCCACATTTTTGATAAAAACTCAAAGTATGTTATTAGAAGTCTCTATAATGGATTCCAAAAGGGCAATTATGGAGATGGCGTTAAACGTGTTGTTCAGTTGCATTCAGAAATGATGGATTTATCAGTTCTCAACAACGTAGTTTGCGAGGACATAATTCGGAAAATGTCTGTAAGCCAGCCAGATCTCTTTTCCTTATATGAAAACGATCAATCTGATGCATTCAATTTGATTGTTTTGAAAGATGGCCTGGTGGAGGTTAACGGATCGGCATCTACAGAGACGCTTGAGATTATTAGCAGTCTAATTAAAATCAATGATGTCGGACATAAAAGTGGATTCAGGTTCTTAATTGTTGATAATAGTTCCTCTATAGAGAAAGGAATTAGCCCTGGTGTTGAGTTGCTTCTGAAATCTATTCGGGATAACTGTCAGATTCATCTTGAATACAGCAATGGAAAATTCCAATATGGGAAACATATTATTGACGCCCTTAAAATCAATGAAAGCCTGGATTCATTTGTTGAAAACAGAAGTCGCCTTGTGGCAGATTTAATATCGCGTAAAGAAAAATCGTATATTTCTTTGAAAGATCTGGATTCAACCGAATCGACTAGTATAGCTGGTAGTATTATGTATATCCCCGTTGGCAAGGCAGGCCAAGAAACGATTGAGCTACCTTTCAGCTGCAAAGATGAGGATGGAACGGTGGCGGGCCAGTGTATCGGATATATGGCAATCGGTCAAAGTGGTTCTGGCAAATCCTCATTCTTCCATAGCATTGTTTTAAATGGCTGCCTCCGGTATTCCCCTAAGGAATTACAGTTCTGGCTCTTGGATTTCAAGTTTGGTGGGGCTTCATCAAAATACAGAGCATCTGGATTGCCACATATCCACATAATTGCAGAAAACAACAAGGTCGATGACGCCTTGTGTCTGTTTCAAATGATAACTGAGGAAATGGATCGTCGGAACAAAGCTTTCAATGCGAATTTCGTTGATAACATCGTTGACTACAACAAAATCGCAAGTCAAACGGATAATATGGAATATTTCCCACGAATAATTATTGCGATTGACGAGATTCAGGAGATCTTCCGTGATGATAGCGCGGCGGTTCTCCAAAAACAGATTTCCGCAATTTCTGTGAGAATGCGTTCAGCCGGCATGCATTTTGTAATGGTGGCACAAAACCTCTCTGACGGTAAATCTTACATGCTAAAGGAAGCGTTCTTGCCAAGCGCAAGTGGACGTATTTGTTTCCGCGTTGCACAGAATATTCCCAGAGATTCAGGATTTGATGAAGATTTCATTCAACGCAAAGAGGAAATAACAGAACTCAAGACGGGCGAAGCCTATATTTCATATGGTAAAGGCACCATTCGAAAGGTGAAGATAGCATATGCATCTGCCGAAGACATGATTGATATATATTTCCAGCAAATTAGAGAAAAATATCCCGCATATGCTGGCATGAAACCATTAGTAATTGGTTCGAAAATCCGCTTGTCAATTAGTGATGAGCTTCAAAGAGATCAAATCAATTATGCACAAGTCATATCTCAGTTACGTCCGCATAATGGCTCATATTTTGCAATTATTGCAGAAGATTCATATCGTATGGAACCCATGAGGATTTCCTTCTCCCAGCACGAAAATTCCTCTCTTCTCTTCCTGGGTAACGACAAACGAATTGCCTCCGTATTATGTGCCACAACCGCCGCATCTTTGATTCAGCAAGGCCCAATCATGTATTTATTTAATGGAGATCGAACCTTGATCCAGGAAAATGATACAGCTGTTGAGCATCCGTTCCTTCACGTATGCAAACATGCATCTACTGGTTCATTAGATAATGTGAAAGCTTACCGCCTCAATCAGTTTTCTGAAATCTTGAAATCACTATATACAGAGTTCCTAAAACGGCAGAAGGAAGACCAGGAAGCAGAAGATGTAATGCCCAATTATGATGCCATATTCCTGATTGTTAACGATTTGTTTGGAATCGAAAGCTTTGTTCGTAATGACACGATTGAAAGCAGCAAGGAAGACACACCGCAAACAGAAGGTACGAATAGATTCGATTTCCTAGCAAAAAGGTCTTCTTCGATGAAATCTGCAGAATCCGGACAATTTAGAGAGACCGTCCAAAATGTTGTGGCTACACTTGTTCAGTCTGGGTTTAGATATAACATTCATTTGATTCTTGGTATTCGTGGTGAACCTTCCACATGGAGGAATAGTAGATTAATATCTGAAATTAACAATATTATTCTCTTTAACCCGACACAATTCGTTGAATACATGGACAATACATATTATCTACGTGAAATGCTTAAAAACATCTCTAGTGAAAATAGTGAAGAAACTATGGCTGTTTCAAGCATCAAGCATCATTACAGTAAGATTCGTCCACTTATGATCAGTATGGCTGATCAAAAGGAAAGTGAACTTTTAGACAAACTTTTAGGAGGAACAGATCATGAAGAGACTATATGAAAACATTGAAGAAATCAATATAAAGGGTTCACCTGCTGAACTCTACACAGCGGTCACATCAATGGATATGACACTGCAAAGTATAGCTGAGGGAACCGAACACCTTTTCGGCATAGTTGCAAAATACAATGCATCAAATCAGGGTGCACAGTACAGCAAAATGATGGAAAAGATTTATCAACTCAGGGATACTTTACTCAGATCATCAGAAGAACTAAACATAATGCAAAATGAAGTCGTTGCGTTTATGAACAAGGTGTTCCGCTATGAAGACATGTCTGAAGTCGCGCCAAGGCCAAATTCATATATGGTACAAAAAACAACACTCAACATCGAGAATTCTGGAACCAGTTTTGTACTTTCAGATATGCTTGATGTTGAGTCAGCGTTAAGTGAATATAGCGAGGCAATCTATTCGCAAGCAGTAAAGTTTAATGAAGAGAAGGATCAGCTTGCAAGTATTTGGAATGATGCTCAGTACAAGGATTTTTCAGAATTTGTGGAATCTGTTTGCAAAGAAATAATAGATGCTCTTAAGGTTTTTGATGAATACAGAACTACCCTGGCTGAAAAGATTAAGGAGCTTCAATCATGACAGAAATAAAGTTTAATGCTGCAGCTGCCGAAAAGCTCGTTCAAGAAATGGAGGCTTACTGTCAAAGCATGAGCAAGGAAGGAAGCGAGCTTTTAGACCTCCTAGAAGGTGCTGGTGAATGGAATGATTCACAGTCACAGGCGTTTTCAGAATACATTATGGAGATTAGCAAAATGCTAGTGGAGGCGTTAGGAAACTACAGCACGTATATGGATATCTTTTCCAAACGTATCGCAGAATTAAGGGGGTGACACAATGGGATCCATCTATGATATGTGCGTTGATTGCCAGACGCTAGAAACAATGATGGATAAGCTGACGAAAATTGATACTGAATTAAGTGAAGCCACAAAAAAGATGGCAACCGCTTTACAGGAAAGCCAGAATTTTCTTGCTGGAAATCAGTTCGAGAAGGCAAGATCCCTTACTGTGCGAACGGTAGAAATTGCTTCAAATATATCGGGCAATATAAATCATGCCAGTTCCTTTTTGAAGCAACTAAATGAGTATACTATTCAGTATACTTCATGCCAGTACAAAGGTGGGGCACGATGAAAGAAGTAGACTTGACTACGCTTGTGCAAACAGATTCAATGTATGAGAAAGCTGCACTTGCATTGAGCGAGAAATATAAAGGGTCCTGGGATGATGAGGTACACAATTCGTTTCATCCTCTGTTGACCCAAATTGATGAGAATCATTCTAAGATTCATTCTGGTTCAACTGAAGCAAAAGAGATATACGATGCTGCTCTTGCATTAAACATAGATGGGTTATGCCAAACTGCAGAAAGTTTATGCAGGGAGGTGGCTTCTTTATGATGGAGTATGCTCGTGTTTCAGTTCATACTGTTGAGCAATTCAAGGCTGAAGTAAACGCAGTACTGAGACTCACATCAAATCTGTCAGGATGTGAGGCAACAATGACAGAACTGCACTCTTTTCTGGATGACCTTGTGAAAAACTGTGAAAATAGCTTACATGAACTTCAAGACGCATTGGTGTATGCAAAAGAAAAGAAGGAAGAGTATGATGCGCTTGTCAATCAGCTTACTGCTGAAAAAGCAAGTATTGTAGGTGAATTAAACTCCATTCGGTCGGAGCTGGCAGTAACTCCAAAGTACTATACTGAAACCGATTCTGATGGTCACACGCATAAAGTTCGAAACCCTGAATATGACGATCTAAAAGATCAGGAATATGAAGCTCAACAACGTCTTAACGATGTGAATCAAAGGCTTTCAGATGCTAAAGCAAAACTGGAGAGAGCAAAGTCTGCAATTTATAAGGTTAATTCCCACATAAAAGAGATAACACAAGCCCATAAACAGTTATGCGAAAGTAAAGATCGAAGCAGAAAGATACAGGCAACTTTTTCTGAAGTAAGGACAGATACAAACCAACAAGCAAGTGAAGCGCTTGAAATCTTATCAAAAATCATAACTATTTGCAGGAGCTATTTAGGTCAGCAAATAAAGAAAGAAGCTCTGAATCCCGTTTACCCTAATCAAACCTCCAGTTCAACAGCGTATTCTTCCCAAGTATCTGGAAAAGGCAACGAAACCAATAGCCAATCAAGCATTCAAAGCAATGAGGGTCATTCTCAAATAGCTACACAACAAACTGATGATAATGGCCAGGTATACAGAGTCAATGATGAATTAGTTAAGAATGCAGAATTCCAGATCAATGGATATACATATAAAACAGACAGTAGCAGTCGAACAGTTCAAGCCTCCGGAAAACTAAAAATTCCAGAAAAGCATGACAGGATAATGGAACGCATGAGCGTTGTCGGTAAGGGTGATCAACTTGCATCCGATGATCGCGGACACTTAATTGGTCATCAGTTCTATGGCTCTGATAGACTTGAAAACCTTGTTCCTCAAGCGCAGAAGATTAATCAGGGCAGTTACGCCAGGTTGGAGACTCACTTGGCCGAACTTGTTAATACTGGAAAAGAAGTATATGTCAGTGTAACCCCATTTTATAAAGACACCAGGCGTCCAGAAGCAATTTTCTACTATTACAGTGTAGATGGTCACAGTAGCGCTGTGTTCTTTTCGAACACTTTATCGGAGGAAATGGCATGAAAGATGAGATTTTTCAAAAAATTCTTGATGAGGTTTTTCCCATTTTACCAGAGGACTGGATTAGCTTTATCGTCCGTGGACTTTTTAGTCATGATGGAAGTGAGATAAAAATCTTTATCCGCGACAGTTCGAACACATATCATGATTGCTTTACTTTGGGAATACCGAATGAAAAAGTGATCCAAGTGTGTAAATCGATTTATGAAGAACTAATTCAGCTTCGCCAAAGCTCGGATAAAGAACCATGGACAGGGATAACCATGATTGTCGATAATGAAGGGAATTTTACCTCCGATTTTGATTATTCGCAGATACAACTGTTTAGTCCGGAATATGATTCTGCCTGGGAACACCGCTATCTAAAGTAAAGCGAGGCGAAAACAATGGGAAAGCAGTATGATGATTTTGTAGAGGAAAGTAACAAGAAACTTGCAGTAATCTTGTCTTCTCCAGAATATGAAGATGAAGAAAAGCAGCTGATTGTTAATGACATATCTAACGAGCTACAAAAACGAATCAATGATCCAAGCAACATGCCTGATATAGACTACATTATTAGTCGATCATCAGTTTTGTATCTCGATGCAGAATTAACGAAAATACTAAACAATCCCAAAGCCGATGAAAAAGACTGCAGCAGAGGCCTTGCTTTAACCGAACGCTTAAAGACTCTCCACACATTATATTCAGAAAAGAAATGGGCACTTCCTCAAGTTCAGCAAAGAGATTTGCAAAAGAGCTGCAATGAGCTGAAGAAAAAGCAGCATAATCTTTCAGTTGTCTCAGAAATACACACATTGGATAGTCAACTCACCCATCTTATCAGTGATGCCGCCGTATCTCTGGACAAGAAAAAATGTGATGAGGCATACAGCTGTCTACAGAGATTGCAGGATACGGTCAGTTCCGCTGAACAAGAAGGTATCTCTTATGGTTCAATATCCAATTCAAACTTTAAAAAATGTGCTGCATCCATAGAAAAATCGAAAAATGATGCGATAAAAAAAGAAGAAATGGATTTGCAGCTTATTGATATAGATAATAAGCTTTGTGATGCCGAGATAAAGGGCGATGCTGACGAAAAATATTGGAGTGAAGCAATTAAGCTGAGTAAAAAACAAGAAGCGACATTATCAGAATATCGGACAAAACGCTGGCCTATTCCCAAGCTAAAACGAACAAATATGGCAGAGGTAAGGGATCAATTTCAAACCTATCAAGAACTGAAGAAAACGGATCTGTTGCTTCGCAATAAGGCAGAATCTGCAAGTACTGAAGCCCACTTTGAAGAGTTTAAGAGTATATGTAGTAAACAGTCAGCAGACATTAGGAAATGCGAGAAAAATAAATGGAGAATACCCGGAAAGATAATTGTTAATCTCGCAGAATTAGAAGATAATGTTCATTCAAAGGTAAAAGAAAAAATAAAAGCTCGTCAGAGGAAAGCATTACGAGCAAAAGTCGCTATCATTGCTGTATCATTAGTGATTTTAGCTGGTTTAGGATTCGCTGGCGTCCGTTACCTAAGCACTCACGGAAAGCAGCAACCACCCTATAACAGTTCAGAAGTTGTCGGTAAAAAGTATGATGAAGTGGTTGGCACTTTTGAAGCAGCCGGATTTAAAAACGTCACAATCGAAGAAGATATGAGCGGATGGATGGCTGACGGCATTGTCACTAAAGTTTTAATCGGAAAAACAAGCGAATTTACCCGTGATCAGTATTATGGAGAAAAAGACAAAATAACGGTGTTCTTTAGCAGCCAAGGACGAAAAGACGTATCATCCGAACTGAAAAACTGGCAAGAAATGGATAAAAAAGATTTGTCTACCAGGCTAGAGAAAGCTGGCTTTAAAAAGGTCAGTATTGTGGAAAAAGGTACAAGTGAAAAAAACTTAGGGAATAAGATATACCAAATCAAAATAAACGGAACTTCATATGAATCGGGCCCGTGTTATATCCCATCAAATGCGCCAATAGAAATAAACTACTATGCGTATAAGATAATTATAGGGAAAGATTCTAATGGCTTTTCTGGAAAAGAATATAATTCTGTAGTTGAGGATCTAACAGCAAAAGGATACAAAGATGTTAAAGCTGAAGTCGTCAACAGTGGGTGGCAAAAAGGAAATACTGTGGTTAGTGTATCAATAAATGGTTCTACTGATTATAAAGCCTCAGACATGTTTAACGACGATGTGAAAATTGTAGTTCATTACAGCAGCAATGATCGAATCGATATTACATCTACTATAAAAGATTGGAAGAAGAAAGCATATAGCACATTACAAAGCGAATTGAAACAGCTTGGCCTCTCTAATGTTAAAGTAAAGAGCGCAAAAACAAGCGATTCATCGCTACACAATACCATCTCGACTGTAACAATAAGCAGCGGCACATATGAGTCTGGCGATTGCTTTGTTAGAAAAGCCGATGAAATAACAATCACATATTATCGAACTGCGAAAAGAATTGGTAAAGACAGTGGTTCGATGACGGGACGAAACTATCTTGAGGTAAAAAAATACCTTACCGATCAAGGATTCACTAACATTGTTCTGAAACGCACAGATGATCTTTGGTTTGTGAAGGAGGCAGGCTTTCTCTGGCTGTTCGGTGGACAAGTAAACAAAAATGTTCGTACTGTAACAGTTAATGGCAAAGAGGACTTCAAAGCAGATGAAGAAGTCTACCTTGATGGACAAATCATTCTGTTAGTCAACACTTATAATGGCGATACGTACGAAGGGATGTAAACGATGATTCATAGTAGATTCTGGGCCGTTTGCAAACAAAAAGCGGTAGATGGGTCTCAAAGTCCTACCGCCTTTGTTGGATTTGCAAACATCTTGCAAACATGACACCCCTTTTTCAGGCGATTTCAGATGGAAAAATGCAAACTCAGACGAACAGTAAATCGCCCGCCATCCTTGTTCCACAAGGCTTTAACGATCTCAGACGAACGCCAAGGCACACGCCCAACAAAAACTCCTAAGCGTAACGCCGCGCGTTC
>JAEEGL015531482.1_pt1 | contig 14413 bp, 28 predicted proteins | sample 9134231 | NCBI WGS metagenome assembly JAEEGL01 (sample SAMN16246548, study PRJNA631951) | gut metagenome | biome: gut microbiome; feature: rumen; material: fiber-attached | host: Bos | place: Iran: Karaj | collected 2018-10
ATGCTGTTAGTAGGCAACGAAAATGGCATAGAGGATAAGACAAATGAAAACATACAAGCATCTTTATGAGCAGTATATTTCAGATGAGAACATTAAACTTGCTATAAAAAACGTCTGCAAGCACAAGCTAAATCGCAGACGATTTAAAGAATTACATGACAACCCGGATAAGTACATTGACTGGATAAGAAATCAGGCAATTGATTTCAGAAATGATCCTCACACTCCCATCACTATTTATGATGGAATCCAGAGAAAGAAAAGGACAATAATTGTCCCATCTTTTAGAGAACAGATAGTCCATCACATGGCAGTCAATGTCCTTAAACCAATATTCATGAAATCCATGTATGAGCACTCTTATGGTTCTATTCCTAATAGAGGTGCCCATAGCGCAGCAAAGTATCTTAAAAAGCACATCAGGAAGGGCAAAAACATTAAGTATTGTCTCAAGATGGATATTAAAAAATACTTTGATTCTGTTCCTCATGAGATTATAAAGGACAAGCTCAGGAGACAGATTAAGGATGAGAGATTCCTGAATATCCTCTTTGAGATTGTGGATGTCAATGAGTCAGGTCTCCCACTTGGCTTTTATACATCTCAATGGTTTGCAAACTGGTATTTGACAGAGCTTGACCATTATATCAAGGAGACTCTGGGCGCTAAGATTTATGTGAGATACATGGATGACATGGTTATTTTTGATTCAAACAAGAGGCACCTGCATCAGATCAGGAAAGCAATAGGAGATGAGCTTGAAAAGCTGGGGCTAGTCCTCAAAAGGAATTATCAAGTTTTCAGGTTTCATTACATCCGGGATGGAGATAAAGGTAGATTCCTTGATTTTATGGGATTTCGGTTCTATAGAAACAGGATGACCTTAAGGCGCTCCATTTATTCAAAGTCAATCAGGAAAGCTAGACGGATATATAAAAAGCTGGTCAAGGACATTCAGGTCACAGTCTATGAATGCAGACAGATGTTATCTTATCTTGGTTGGATATCTGCAACAGATACCTACAAGGGATATGTTGATAACATAAAACCTTATATTTCCATCCAGTATCTTGAGAGAAAGATAGGAAAGTATGACAAAAGGAGGTTAAACCATGGAATGGCAGCATAGCGGTTCAACAATATGCCCTCAGAGGGTGGACACAACACTTTCCCAGATATATGTCTATATCAGAAAGAACATTGTGGAGACTGAGAGGACTGACATGTCCGGGGAGACCATCACATATTATGAATATGATGAGGCTATGATCCCCAGAGAGGACTATTTTGAGATTGAGGCTTGCATGACAGAGACTAATGAGCAGACTCAGTCCAATGCAGAGGATATCTCAGACACAAGAGAGGGTCTGATTGAGACATCTGAGGAAACTGAAAACAATGCAAGCGATATAGCAGAGCTCAGGGCTGCTGTTATGGAGCTGGCAGAGGAAATTGAATCTTAAGGAGGATAGGTCATGAATAGAGTATATGCAACAGCCTGTGAGAAAGATGGAAAGAATTTCTTTACTGTTCCTGCAAAGAGACAGGCAGCTGTCAGAGAGATCATTGAGGCAGATGGCTATGTCATCCATGAGGATGGAACAGTCACAAGATGAACATTCCAGAGCTAGTTGACAGGCAAAATGAGATCATAAGGGAACAGGCTGAGATAATTGACAGCCTGTTCCTTTTATTATTGCAGCACATCCCAGCATCTGAGCTTGAACAGTACAACGAGACCAAAAGAGCAAATGAGGTTGCTGCTAAAAGAGATAAGTTGGAGGGGATATGAATATAAGTGTGGATGCATTATCAACAGGGATGAGTCTGTTTCTTTCTTTCGCTAATATCTGTGTTTTGTTATATGCACTTGTCAAGTTCTTAAATAAACCACATGACACTCTGGAACAAAGAGTCAATGCTCTTGATGTTGATATCAAGGAGATCAAGGACTCTCTTAAACAGGGAAATGACAGGTTCAGGGTGCAGGATGATACAAATGAGGTCTTGATTCATTCAGTCCTTGCCCTCATTGAGTTTGAAATCCAATATTGTCTGACAGAGCACAAAGACATGTCCAAAGACCTTGAGAAAGCCAAGGATGACCTGCACAGTTTTCTTGCAAAGAAAAAATGAGGTTGCTTATGAATTATAGGGCAAGAGATACAAGGAAAAGAAAAAGGAGACTCCCAGCACTGGACAGATATGTAATATTCTCTCTGGGAGCGCTTGTGATATTCACTGTCACAGCAATTGTTTATCAATTTGTTTCCGGGCAGGAGATAAGCTCAACACTCTGCACCTGCTTTTTCTCAGCTTTTGGAGGAGAGTTGTTGATGCTCTGCCTGATTAAGAGACTAAAACTCAAAGAAAAAGACAAGGAGGATGAGATATGACCATCACATTATTTGTAACCATATTCACAGTGGGAGCTATGGTTTCAGGTCTGCTCACAGAGGCAATCAAAAAGGCATATCAGAATGCAGAAAAGAAATACTCTGCAAATGTGATTGCTCTTGTTGATGCTGCTGTTGTCGGTGGTCTTGGGACAGCATGTGCTTACATGCTCCTTGGAATACCATGGACAGTCAACAACATCATCTGCCTTGCACTCATGATAGTTGTTGTCTGGATAGGCTCCATGATTGGATATGACAAGATCATGCAACTATTAAACCAGCTTGGAAACATCCGGGAGGAATAATTATGGGAGAGGTATTCGGAATTGATGTCAGCCACTACCAGCTTGATATTGACTGGCAGAAAGTCAGGGCAGATGGAAAGAAGTTTGCTATATTAAAATGTCAATATGAGGCACAGTCGCACAGGAAAGATGAATATTTTGAGGCAAACTATTCAGGATGCGCCCAGAATGACATCATGAGAGGTGTCTATATCTTCATAGGCTCTAAGTCAATTGCTGATCCTATCCATGATGCTCTTTGCCTCCTGAAACACTTGAATGGTCGCAAGCTGGAATATGGAATATGGCTTGACCTTGAGGCAGATGCCTTAAGGAAGGTCGGAAAAGCTAAGATCACATGGCTTGTCCATATATATGCAAACATCTTTCAGGCAGCAGGTTACTATGTAGGAATCTATTGCAATAAAGACTGGTATTATAATGTCCTTGATGGCAAGGGGCTCTCCAGAGATTATGATTTCTGGATTGCAAGATATCCCAGCGCTGATAAAGGCAATTATAATTTCAGTTCCTCATTAAAGCCTAGAGGATATGCTGTTGCTTGGCAGTATAGCTCAAAGGGAAGGGTTCCCGGAATCAAGGGAAATGTTGACATGGATGTTGACTTTGACGGAACAATCCTCCTGAATACTCCAATGAGAAAAACAGACAAGCAGATTGCTCAGGAAGTTCTTGACAACAGGTGGGGAACTGCAAACACTTTCCCAACCAGAAAAGAGCTCCTTGAGGCAGCAGGTTACAGCTATGAGAACATCAGGTCTATTGTCAACAGTATGTGCTGATGATAGAATCAAGGTGCTTGGTTATTTGGGGTAATTTTATAGACTGTTTACCTATGGATAAAATCAAGGCTAAACAGTCTATAAAAAAGTAATCATGATAATTTCCAAGTGATTTTTACTGTGTCATTGTAAAGGTCAACTCTGGAGATGAGGCAGTCAACAATCTGTCTCTGATCCTCAAGGGAGCCACTATCAAATGTATCTTGAGCAATCTTAAGGGATTCCATGATATGTTTCTTAGTGGCTCTTTTTGGTTTTATAGATATCTTTTCAAGAGCCCTTTTCTTGGCTTTCAGGTCTTTCAGTTTCTTTGATAGTTCCTCAACATCATCACCACAGATAGCATATAGGTCAATCAGCCTTTTGACCTGCTTATCAATCTTTTCAATTTCCTTTGAGTTATCCGGGATGATTTGAGTTTCTGATTTCACTTTTATGTCTTTCAATTTAAGTTTTAATATTTCATTTTTAACTATTTCATCAATTTCATTTTCTTTTTTAGGTTTTAATTCACATTTATGATCCAGCTTATCAAGCTGCCCAGAGTCAATCCTGCCACACCTATAGTATGAGTATTTCATTTTCTTAGTGACAGAGGAGCAGGAGCGCACTCTGGAGCCACAATATCCACAATAGATAAAGCCTGTCAGCAGATGCTTTCCTGTTGGGACTTTCCCTCCTGTCTTTCTTTCCTCAAGTAGGCTCTGGACTCTTTCAAAGGTCTCAATATCAATGATGGGCTCATGCTGTCCTTTGTATTCACCTATCATTCCGATATAGACAGAATTTCCAAGAATCCTCCTGACAGTCCCCACATAATTCCATGAAGTATAACGAGTAGTGAAATGAGCTTGCAGGTATCTTGCGATATCTCTAATTCCATTTCCCTCAAGATACATCTCATAAATAAGCCTGATCTGGGGAGCCTCCTCATTCGGAATGAGCATTCCATCTTTATAGTCATATCCTGTTGGGATATTGACTCCACCATTCCACAAGCCTTTTTTCTTTCTGCCCTCCTTGCCCATTTTCATCCTCTCCTTAATCTGGGAGCGCTCAAGCTGGGCAAAGGCTGAGAGGATGCCAACCATGGCAATTCCTATAGGAGTTGTGGTGTCAAAGGATTCCTGCATGGAAACAAAGGAGCATCCATTTGGAGCAAAGACATCCTGAATAAGAAAGAGGGTGTCTTTTTGAGACCTTGAGAGCCTGTCCAGCTTATTAACAAGGACAATATCATAAGCAGAAACCTCATCCACAAGGTTCTTAAGAGCTGGGCGCTCCATATTGGAGCCAGTGAAACCTGCATCAGAATAAATCTTTACAAGCTCCCAGTCCTTAGACTTGCAATATGCCCGGATTCTTTCCTCTTGTTCCGGGAGGGAATATCCCTTGTCAGCCTGTTTGTCTGTGCTGACTCTGATATATGCTGCAACCTGCATCATTCCTCCTAAAAGTATTGCTCCTCAAAAATGAGGAGCAAGCATCATTTTTTCTGGCTGAAATATAGATGGACTCTGGAATCACTCTCATGATATTCAGCACTGATCCTGTCAACCATTCCATTCTCAATCAGGTCACAATATTCTTTTTCATATACACTACCAATAAAGAGACCATCAAGAATAACAACCATATTTGGTTTTAATTGGAATGAAATGGGGAGTCCAGACAAAGGCTTTCCCCGGAATAAAAGATTGTTCTTTTCTGCATCTTTACTGCCATGAACAGTCATTCTAAATGGCAGCAGGTCTTTTGAGTAGTCAGAGATGTAAAAATCAAAAGTCTGAGATTTTGGTTTTAACAGATTAAAGAGTCCCATAATTATCCCTCCTTATTCAAATTTAAGAAATATCGCTTTCTTTTTCCCTATCCTGAGCAACACATCTTTCAAATTCGTTGTTCAGGAGATTTATAACATTCTTTGCACCATAAGAATCAAGGTATCTGAATTTCTTGATTATCTGGTATTCCTCTGGAGAGAGGGTTGCTGGCTCCCCAATTAGTTCTGATTTGCGACAATTAAGGACTTTGGAAAGTTCCTCAATTGTTCCCATATTAGGCTCAGTCCTCCCAACCTCCCAAGAGGATATGGTCTTTTCACTCACATTCATTTTCTGAGCAAGCTGGAGCTGAGTATAGCCTTTTAGCAATCTGAATTTCTTAATATTTTCACCGACTGTCATTGTCTTAAACCTCCCTCTAATGCTCAATTTATCACATTATTTGTCATTAGTCCACAAAAACGTGTTGACACACTACAAAATGTAGAGTTATTATATATTCATTGGAAGGAGGTACAAGACCTTGAGTAAGTTGACATTAAGAGAATGGAGAAACGCAAAAGAGATAAGCAAGAAAAGGATGGCTGAGGCTTGTGGCATCCATGAGAATACATATGCACACTGGGAGGATGACCCAAAAAAGATTCCGATTTCAAAGGCATATATCATGGCTTTGACTCTTGGAGTGAGCATTGATGATATTTTATTTGAGCCCAGCACTACAAAATGTAGAGTTTGAGTAATGGGAGGAGCCATGACCAGTCATATCAATATCCAATATCAGAGTTATAAGGAATTATGCAAGCAGTTTGAGGAGGCAGTGAAAGTCCTTAAGAGAAAACAAAGGTGGGCAACCTTTGCATTCCTTATCAACATGGCTGCATTCATTATGAATCTGCTTTGCATATATATGAGCATCAGAGGATGAGTCATGAAAGTAATAAATATTCTTGCAGATCAGAGGCAGGTGGATGACCTTGGACAGCTCATCATTGAGCAGTCACATGGCATCTATCAAGTCCTCAAGAAAATTGAACAAAAGGGAGTGAGAGCTGATGAGGGGATTCAAAAGGCTCCTGATAATAACCGGGATAATATCCATGTTGGCAGGAGCACTCTTGCATTTTATGCAACCAACTAAGAGTGAAAGCATCTGGGAGGAGATACCAATTGAAGAAACAGAAACCCATTTCCAAGAAACAGGAAAAACAGAGAATATTCCAGTCATTGAGACAGTCCAAGGTGAACAGTCAAGCGAAAGCAAACAATGCATTTCACAGGACTCAGGGAAGGTAAAGTTATCAGATCAGGAATGTCTTATGCTCATGAAGATTGCACAGGCTGAGGCTGGCAACCAAGGCATTGATGGAATGTGGCTTGTCATGAGCGTAGTCATGAACAGAGTAGGCAGCAGGTCTTTTCCTAACTCTATTGAGGGAGTGATATTCCAGTCAGGAGCTTTCAGCTCAGTATCTGATGGCAGATATGATGAACAGATGATCCTGAGTTATGAGGTTAATGAGGCTCTGGGAATGATTAAAGATGGAGAGGTTGCTGAAAGCATTGTTGCTTTTGAAGTAAAGGACTCAGATGTACTTGAGAGATGGTTCCAGTATGCTTTCACATTCCGGGATCACAATTTCTACACTGAAAAAGAGCAATAAAAAAGAGCTGAGGGGACAGCTCAATTTTTGGGGTACTAAATAATAAAATTGCTTTAATTATTATATCCCAAAAGGCAGGAAAAAGCAAGTGAAAACCGCTTGTTTACTGCATTTTCTATCCCTATTACAAGAGCGATTAAATATTTAAACTTAGCGTAAACGATAAAATTATGATAGGGGTGTCATAAAATTGCACATTGTAAAGGTGAGCAAGGTTGGGGAGTTCACTCTGGTTCAGAAATACACAGCTTTCAACTATGGAGGAGCTGGGAAAAAGAGAAAGAAAAGGGCAAAAGTGACCAGTGAATATAACAAGAAGTACAACAACAAACTAAGAGCTGATGAGCTGCAACTCCTGATCCTTGGAAATTTTAGAAAAGGATATCACCTAGTTTTAGGTTATCCAAAAGGGAATCAAAAGTGCACATATAGGGAATCTGATGACAATTTGAAACGATTTTTAGATAGAGTCAGGAGAAGGTGCAAGAAAGATGGCAAGGAGTTTAAGTTCCTTGCAGTCACTGAGAGAGGAAAAAGAAAAGAGGCTCTGCATCATCACATGATTATTCCGGGTGATCCTGAGCTCCTTGCAATCATTCAGGAGCAGTGGGACTCAAGACACATCCATATATCAACCATGTATGAGGAGGGAGCCTACAGAGACCTTGCTGAATACTTTGTCAAAGTGGAGACCAAAGAAGAGGCTGAAAAAGGCAAAGCTAAATATCACAGGTCAAGGAATCTGAGAAAGCCAGAAGTGAGAAAAATGATATCAAATGAAAAGATGTCTAAGGAGCCTGTGATCCCAAAGGGGTGTGAGCTTGTTAAAGATTCTTTTGTTCAGGGATTCCATGAGGGGCTGGGCATCAGATATCAAAGATATATGGTCAGGGACATGAGACCATATCCACATAGGCAGAAACCTAAGAAGAAAAAGACAGGCTTAAGAGGCATATTATCAAGGCTGTTTGGAGGCAGACATGCACCATGAAAGTAGGCATTTGGATAACAGCAAACAGGATGGGAGCAAATTACGTTGTCGGCTCTGCCTTGCAGAGTTCAAACAGGGTAAGTGGACATGTAAGGTTGAAAGATGCCTCGGTGAACAAGACTGCCCTTTCAGCATTAAGGGATGCACTGGGCAGGTTCCACGCTCCAGCAGAGATTGAGTTATACACAGACAATAGATTTTTGAGGGACAATTTCCACAATATTCCTAAATGGCAGCAGCAAGGGTGGAAAAGGTCAAACGGATATCAGGTAAAGTTTAGTGATCTATGGCAGCAGGTGGACACATTATCAAACATCCATCAGATGGCTGTCTTTGATATCAATAAACCAAAGGAGGAGAAAGAAGTTGAAACAGGAACTATTTGAGGCTAAGGGCTTTTGTAAATTCTGCGATCAGGGCAGGATGATTAAAGCTCCAGCCGGGGCAAATGAGGATGAGCTCAATGAGCTTGCCACAATGGAATGCACCTGCGACAAGGCAAAACACTATCAGAACAAAGAGAACAAGAAAAAGCAGTGCTTTGACTGGATTGAAAACAGGTGGTCTCAGGATGAGGAAACAAAAAGGCTGTTCATTCAGGCAGCGTGTAACATTATCGAATACAAGGCAAAGCAGGTCACAATTGTCAAGGGAGAGTGGAAACACGTTATTGACATGAACAATGATGGACTGCTCACTATTAAGTCATCCAAAAAGGTTGATGAGGAAGTGAGTTTCTGAAATCCATCATCCAGTCAGAAAAAGAGTGCTACCTTTGTAGACTGGAGGCTGAGAAGTATGGATATTATGGAGAACTAAAAAGAGATGGGCTCCACAGACATCACATCATGTATGGGACAGCAGACAGAAAGCTGTCTGAGAAATTTGGTCTCTGGGTGTGGCTCTGTTGGATGCATCACAATTCAGGTCTTGAACAGGCAGTCCATTCCAACAAGGAATATAATCTCCTGCTCAGGCAGAAAGCCCAGATTCTTTTTAGAGAGCGCTTTCCAGACAAGGACTGGATGGCTATATTTGGGAAAAACTACATAGAGGACAAGTCGCAAAGCAGAAAGATTATCGAGAAAACAGATAACAAGGTGGTTGAGTTTCCGCAAGGGACAAGGCTTTCAGAAAATCAAAAGTCTGAAAGCCAGAAAGACCTTTCTGAGAAACCAATTTCTCCACCTGATGGATTTTGGTTTCTTGATGATGAGTAGTAAGAGGGGACAGCTCATGAGTAATAAAAATGCTAGGCTTAATAGTTATCTTGGGGAGCTTGTCACAGTCACATTCCAAGATGGAACACAGAAAGTGGGTGTCTTAGAGTTTGGGATGGGATATCTGGCACAGCACAAGCCTCCCATTGAGAGATATTCACTGTATGTATTCGGAGAAGGTTACAACTATTTAAGAATCAATCAATTAAGAGGGATAAGACTGTGGGAAAATCAAAGGCTCAGGGTCAACTAAGGAGAAAGAACAAACTGGAAATGACCATATCAGAGCAGGTGGAGACAATAAAGGAATCCATCTGTGATGATATCTGCAGATTCAGGATAGAGGCAGCAGGTGTTGATCCTGACTATTTCATTGAGACCTATTGTTCTAAATGCCCTCTGACAAAGTTATGAGGTTTATATGGAACACTTTACAATTTGGGATCACATCAGACATTTTATTCACTGTATCTTTCACTCCAAGGAACAGAGGAAAGCAAACAGTGAGCAGATTAAGAAAAACATGTGCGCTGGAGTAAGAGCAGTGGATGGCTGCTGCTATTTCTGCGAGGTCTGCGCATGGAACTATGAGGGAAATGAGCAAGCAAGTAAAAGGGCAGATAAGCATATTTGAATATCTGTCCACACTACCAAAAGACTGCACATTCTCAGGGCATACTTGCAACAAGAAAAATCTCTGGGATGTTGCCCACACATTGGATGATATAAGTTGCCCGGAAACATGCTGCAGGAACTGCAAAGAGTTTCTTTGCGGTGCCAGATGTAATGGAGCAGAGACAAAAATCTATCCTGTTGAGATCAGAGGTCTCATGGATGATGCATATTGTCCCAAGTGTGGCTATTGCTTTTGGGAAAATAAAGAAATGGACTGTGAGACATGCCCTAGTTGTGGAGTAAGGGTCAGCTGGGAGCCATGGCACAGAGCAAATGACGAGGGATAAGAAATGGATATAGAGCAATTTGGAAAAATTATTGATGGCATGATTAAGGAGCATAAGATTCAGCTCCTGATTACCATTCCTGAGAACAGCATGGAGATTGAGACACAGTCATCTTTTAATGATCCTACTTTGGATTGGTATATTATGCTCCATGCCACTAAAAAGATAGTCAAAGGTATTTACAATACCGGGAAATTTGACAAAGAGAGGTGTCCTGAGATGCTTGACGGAATGTTTGAAATGCTCAAAGAGGACATTCTCAAGGAAATTGATGAGGAGGAACTTGGGGAGTGATTAAGGCACAGATCAATCCTGAGACAGGAAAAACTGAGGTTAAAGTCAAAGCTGACTCAGGAGAGGATTTCCAGAAAGAGTATGTTGGCATTGTTGCCATGGTCATTGGACAATTCAGAGCAAATGGTTTTACTGATGACCAGATTGAGAAATGCCTTGTTCAAGCAATCTGTGATGGATTTAATAATGCCGGGGATATGGATGTATTAAATTGACCTTTTGGCTCAAGGAATTTATCACACAGACTTTTTGAGAGCCATTTTCATAAAGTCTCTGGGAGCAATCCCAGAGCAGGAAGGAGGACAGATGAGACTGGGGAGAGAGCTTTCTGTTGAGGAGAAAGCACAAAAGTTTGATGAGACCTTAGCTTTTATACTTTCAGAGCACAATCTGGACAGCAAGACCAGAAAAGAGAGATATAAAACAGACTATCACTCCTGTTCTGAATATATCGGATATCAGCTGACACAGAGATTCTTTAATGAGGGCATCTTAAAGACTGGACAGGAGGGCAAGTTCGCATGAGGAGATTTAGAAGTGGGGACACCATCAAGTGCTCTGGAAAGTTTGAGGCTTTCAGATATTCGGCAATCCTTGAGGATGCTGGATATAAAACAGAGGTCAGGCATAAATATGATGGTGATGAAAAATACTATGTGGAGATATTAAAGGACAGGTCAAATGAGTAGGTTTGCAATTGTAGCATTTTTAGGAGTTCTGATCCTGATTGTTGGGATTATTGACTGGGATATCTTAAAACATGATATTCAGGATGAAAAGGAAAAAGAAAATGAGGGGGATAATAGCTAAGATCATATGCATTTTAATGATGGCATTCATGATGTGGATTGTATATGTGGCTTATATGATTGGGATGGTTAGGTAAGATGGCAAAGAGAAATGAAAAAGCAGAGAGAAACAGCCTCATATTTCAGCAGAGGGAAAAAGGAGACTCTTACAGAAAGATTTCTGAGGATCATGGAATTTCAATAATAAGAGTCAGGCAAATTATAGAGGTAGAGAGGAGAAAGATAAGTGGGGAAAACAGTTCTGAGCATCATAATTCCATATTACAACACTGAAAAGTACACTGTGGAATTATTGGACTGCCTTGCTCCTCAGATCACTGAGGAAACAGAGGTTATTTTGATTGATGATGGCAGCAGGATTCCATTTGAGACAGATCATGATTTCTGCAGAGTCATCAGACAGAAAAACAAGGGAGTTTCAGCAGCAAGAAACAGAGGAATCACAGAGGCAGCAGGTGAGTATATCACATTCATTGATTCTGATGACCTTGTTCCTGAGTATTACGTTGAAAAACTCCTTGAAAAGATGAGGATAGGTTTTGACTATCTTGAAATGAGTTGGAAAACAATGCCCGGAGGAACTTTGCAGGTCACAAAAAAGCTCATTGACGAAAATGACAAGCTATACAACCCATCTGTCTGCACAAGAGCATTCAGAAAAGGCTATATTGGAGACTTGCGGTTCAATGAAAAGAAATTCTCAACAGAGGATGATGAGTTCACAAGAAAACTCTATTACAAGGAGGGCAAAAAGGCTGTCATAACAGATTTCATGTATTTCTATAGGACATCTGTTGAGGATAGCAAGTCTAAAAAGTTCTTAAGGGGAGAGCTAAAGACAAAAAGAGTTATCTACAACCTCCCTATCATAACAGCTGATATGACATATTTACTCCCTGAGCTTGAAAAAGAGGATGAGCTTAATGAGGTATGGATATTAAATGAGAGATGTGACATCCCAGAGGTCAAGAAGTGGGCAAGACTCTTAAGTCCAAGACAGGTCATGGGACATGAGCTCAGAGGATATCCAACACCACTATTCAAAGAGATTAAGCCTCCTATCAAGACTCAGGTGGTCATTTACACAAAGAGAACAATCACAGCTGGAGGAATTGAGACATTCATTTATAATTTCTGTTCCACCATGAAAGAATATTATGACATCATAGTTGTTTATGACGTTATAAAGAGCCAACAACTCTTAAGACTTGAAAAGTTGGTTGAATGCAGAAAGAATGATGAGTCAATTCCTATTACCTGTGACACAGTGATCCTAAATAAGATAACAGATGCAGTCCCAACAAATATTGCTTTCAAGCAGAAAGTTCAGATGTGCCATACAACAAGATATGACAAGAGTTTTGTTGTTCCGGGGGACTGTGACTATCAGGTCTTTGTTTCTGAATATGCAGCAAGCACATTTGAGGCAAAGAAAGAGGACTATAAAGTCATACATAACCTGACTCTTAAACCTCAGACTGACAAGACACTTATCTTAATATCTGCAACGAGACTCAATGATCCTGAAAAGGGAGAGCAGAGAATGAGAGCTCTGGCTCTTAAACTTAAGGCTCTTAAGATTCCATTCATATGGTTCCTGTTTTCAAATCAGAGGATTGATGGAGTTGACGGAATCCTAAACATGGGACTGTCCCAGAATGTTGCTCCATTCATAAAGGCAGCAGACTATCTTGTCCAGCTGTCAAATGATGAGAGTTTTTGTCTGAGTATAGTTGAGGCACTGGAGATGGGAACTGCAGTCCTCACAACAGGCATAGGAGTTCTTGAGGAGCTTGAGTTTAAAAATGAGAAACATGGATATATCCTGCCATTTGACATGAATGAGCTAGATGACTCCCAGATCATGAAACTCTATAAGCACATTCCTAAGAATTTTAAATACTCAAGAGCAAAAGAGAATGATGAGATTAAACAGAAATGGATTGAGCTCTTAGGCAGCAGCAAGCCAACTCATTCCTATATTCCTCCCAAAGAGGACAGAGCAATTGTCAGGGCAAAGCTAGACTACCATGACATTGTCCTAAACAGGAAGGTTAAAAAGGATGAGGAACTGATTGTCACTGTTGACAGGGCAGCAGACTTAAAGAAAAAGAATCTTGCTGAAATAGTTGAATAAAGAGGAGAGTTGAGGGGATGACAACTACAGAGGTTAAAGAATACTTTAGGCAGATCAGGAAAGAGCAGTCTGAAATCATGCACCTGATTGAGATGTCAAGGAGAGAGGAACTATCCCTCCTACCAAAAGGGATAAGCTATAACTCAGACAAAGTCCAGTCCAGTCCAGAGGACACCCTTTGCATAAAGGCATCCAAGATTGCTGACCTGCAGAATGAGATTGACAAGTCTATTGTCAGACTTAAAGAGAAAAGAGCAAAGGCTGAGTCTTACATAGGCAGACTTGAGAGTTCCAATGAAAGAGAAGTCATGCGCTGGTACTACATTGATAATGATTTCGGAAAGCTCTTGTCTTGGCAGCAGGTGGCTGAAAAGATGGGATATACAGAAAAGTATGTCCTAAAAGTACATGGGACAGCCCTCTTAAATCTGTCCAAGATACTTTAAAAAAGATGATACTAAATGATACTTCATGATACCTATTTGTGTGATAGTATGATATCAAGAAAAGAGCGAGAAAAAGAAAAGACTCCTCCTAAATTGAGAGAAAAACATGAGGCACTATCCTAAAAATAGGGTAGTGCCTTTTGTGTACGCTGGAGTAATACGGAGGAGGTAATATGGCAAGAAAAGCAAGGTCGGATCATAGCGGTGCCCATGAGCGCCCATATAGGAGGAACCGCAAGCGCATACTGGCAACACAGTCAGTGTGTGCTATCTGTGGCAAGCCTGTGGACATGTCACTCAAGTCACCACATCCAATGAGCGCAACTGTTGACCACATCATCCCGGTAAGCAAGGGAGGTCATCCATCTGCTATGGACAACTTGCAGCTTGCTCATTGGATATGCAATCGCTTGAAGTCCAACAAGCTCATGGACTTTGCACAGCATGGGGAGGCACCCACTGGCAGCAGCATCAAGGTTTCTTGTGATTGGAAAAATTTTTGAGCAAGTGTTAAAAATGAATTTAATTTCTGGGAGACAGATGAGCACAAAAAATTATTTAAAAAAGCCAGAAAAATTCTGTTATAGGGGGCTATCACTACCCACCCGGTGCTGACACCA
>JAEEGL011450762.1_pt1 | contig 14412 bp, 12 predicted proteins | sample 9134231 | NCBI WGS metagenome assembly JAEEGL01 (sample SAMN16246548, study PRJNA631951) | gut metagenome | biome: gut microbiome; feature: rumen; material: fiber-attached | host: Bos | place: Iran: Karaj | collected 2018-10
TCGTTCTCGCCAAATGCATTTGCCGAGAAGCACATGCCAGCTGCCAAAGCAGCAAAAAGTAAAGATTTAATCTTCATAATTAAAAAATTTTTTAATTGTTAATAAAATAATTTAAATTATATTCTGAGTTCATTATTTCATTACTCTCTCGCGAGTTTTTGCCGCCCACCAATCAGGATGCCAAAAGGGGATTATTGATAATTATCCTCACTTTCAAGCATTTAAACCCTGAGCGGTCTCTTGCATTCAAAACTCGACTACAATATTACGAACTTTTTTGAAACTGACAAAATTTTTTTCAAAAAAAATGCATTTTTTTTTCGCCTGGCCATTTTTTTGCCTCTGGCACCCATCGCACGACAGCAAAATAAGTGTTAAACTTTGCTCGGCGCTCGGGGAAAATCTCATCAATTTCACTTCCGAGGTCACACACATTATATATATGCCCCGCTGAGCAGGTCACTGGAAGAGCGAGTCGAGGAATCGGCGGTCGGCACGTGTGGGATCGAGGCCCAACAGGCGACGCCAGTGACGCGCCAGCAACCGACGGTCGTCAAGGCCGGGAGGACGCTCGCTCTGGCGGGCATGCGCAATGCGGCGTATCTGCGCAGCAATAGCGTTATGCAACTCGTCGTAGTTCTCGTTCATAGCAGTGGAGTCGTTCAAGTATTATTAGTATAGAGGTCTTGCCTCGGGCCATTCGGCCCATTCACACTGCAAAGTAAATGCTCCGAGGGGACAAAGGGTTAGGATATATCGTGCAAAAATTTGTCTAAAACTCACGAAAAGGCCCTCACAACTTGTCGAAAAAACGGCATTTCAACACCCCAAACCATTAACTGTCAATACATTATCAAAACAACACCGAGCAGTGCCGCCCAAAGTAAGAAAAAGGGCAAAACTTAATGCCTTTCTGAAAAATATCACTAATTTTGCACTTGAAAATACACATTATTATTAATACTGTGGGCACGACGTCAATCGCGCCGAGCCCAGAAAAACTAACACACACTATGAAGAAAAGTTTATTTATGATTGTGGCTGCCCTGGCAGCCATGGCAACTGTGAGTTGCAACAATGCTGAGAACAATGCCGAGGGTGCCGACAGCACCGCCACCGAGGCAACAGTCGACACCAACAAGTTTCCCTGGGACTTCCCACAGAACGTGAAACTCAACGCCGAGCCGGGCCAGTTGGTCCTCGCGCCCTACACTTACTACGACAAAAAGGTTGAGGAAGGCAAGGAACTTGACAACACCAGCATGATCCTCTATTACACCACGATGACCGAGGTGGGCGAAACCACATCGAAACTCAACGACGGCAAGGTAGAGATTCCCAACGCGCTGATTATCCCGCTGGATAAGAACGGCACCGCCAAGAAGGGCGACATCCTGCTCACCTGGTGGCAGCAGGGCAGCGGCTTGAAACGCGCCATCGTGGTCGACGACAGCAACCCCGCCGAGCCGCTGGTCGACTACCTCGACTTGGATTACGGCACCGACGAGAAGCCCGGCCTGGGACAGAAGGATGCCAACAAGCCACTGAAACCCAGTTCGTTCAACGTAATTGCCGACGGACAGTGGCAGCCCGGAGCACAAATCGCTTACTTCAACGGCAAGGAATGGGAAGCCGGCACGCTGATCCACGAGCAGGACGGCAAGGTGATTGCGCAGATGTTTGCCGCCATTATCAAGGCCTACCCGAAGGATAAGTGCAAACTCATCCCCTTCAAGGAGGACATCAAGGAGGGCGACAAAGTCTTCGCCACCTTCACCAGTTCCTATCGCGATGGCTACACCGTGCTGAAGGTCGACAACGCCATTGGCCGCGTGTGGGTTAAGGACCAGCACGGCTCCGAGAGTGTAAAGAGCATCGCCGAAGTCACCAAGTCGCTCTAACCGACACATCTATCATCATCCATCTCGCCCCCAGCGCCCCCACGGCTCTGGGGGCGATTTGCATCCCAGCCAACAATAGCAACCATAGCCCCTATTAATGCTATAAATGCTATTAATGCTATAAATGCTATCAGCCTCTGGGGGGGCAAAGCGAAAGCCGCGGCTGATGGGCCGCGGCTTTGCGCTATGTGGTAGTGAGGCCAGGGGCCTCGATGTTACGGTTTACTGCTGGGGGTAGTTGCCGCCCTGGTTGTTGTAAGGATTGTTGGGGTCGTAACCCTGCTGGTAGCCATTGGGGTCGTAACCGCCCTGCTGCTGGGGATATCCGCCCTGGTCGTAACCTTGCTGCTGGTAGCCGCCCTGGTCGTAACCTTGCTGCTGGTAGCCACCCTGGTCGTAACCTTGCTGCTGGTAGCCGCCCTGGTCATAACCCTGCTGCTGGTAGCCGCCCTGATCGTAACCCTGCTGCTGGTAGCCGCCCTGGTCATAACCCTGCTGCTGGTAGCCGCCCTGGTCGTAACCCTGCTGCTGGTAGCCGCCCTGGTCATAGCCGCCCTGCTGGGGATAGCCCTGCTGAGGCTGCTGGGGATAGCCTTGCTGCATGGTCTGCTCGAAGCCTTGCTGAGCAGGTGCCTGGGCCTGAGCCAGATTGTTGGCGCCGGGAGCCGGTGCCACTTGAGGCTGCAATGCCTTACGCTGCTTGCCGCGCCATACAAAGAAGGCAATGATTGCCGCAGCGAGCACAAGCAGCGAGATTCCCAAGAGCGGGCGATAGAAGATCCAAGCGATTGCAATCACGATGAGCGACCATACAATACCCACAACGGTGCAAATCAGGCCAACGCCGAAGTTCATGATGCTTGCCAAGAAGGGGATAACCTTAAGCAGCGTGGTCAGGAAGCCGAAGATGCCCTTCAAGCCACCAATCACCAGCAGCACGCCAAGCAGGCGAAGCGCCCACTTAATCATGTCGTTCTCGTCCTTAGCATGCTGAATCATCTCCTCGCTGGTCTTTGCGCCGTTCTCCAGGCGCGAGAAGTCGTAACCGTTGCTGGCAACAAACTTGGTGAACGTGTTGCCCTGAACCTTGGCGATAAGCGAAACCTCGTTCTCGGGCTTCACGGCCTTGAAGGTCACGCGCACGCTACCCACTTGGTTGCCGTCGCCGTACATGATTGTGTTGCCCGAAACACCATTCTCAGGAATGTCGGCCAAGCCTTTGACGTAGGCATTATAGTCCTGTTCAGAAACTGTTGACGAATCGCCAGGAGTTGCCGAGAGCATAGCGGTGAGGTCTTCGGGAGTTTGAGCAACGTTAACATCCTCTTCAGCACCCACTTGCTTGATAAAGAAGTCAGGCAACTTGTATGCGCCGAAACTCACATCCTGAGCATATACGTCCATGTCATCATACTTGGGCATGCCCGGAATTTCATTCACACCACGATACGAGGGATCATGGAAACTGCTGGAGTTGATGGGCTCGTCGACCCAGTCGAGGTCGTAGTAGTAAGTGGTAATCACTTCTTCGCCACCGCCCACCTTGTCGCGGCGCTTCTCTTCCTTGCGCTCCTTGTATTGACGATATTCCACGTTGCGAGTAAGCCTCGTGAAGTTACCTGCCACGGGGAAGAGGTCGTCCTTCAGCAGGTCGTTCGACACTGCCTTCGTCGTTGCGTGAACGAGTTTGCCGTCCATCGAAGCGTCCATCTTGTCGGGCGAGGTCATTTCGACTGTGGCCTTTTGTGCCTCAGCAATCGCGTCGCCGGTTTTCACCGTGCGGCCCTCGTTCCAGAACAGCAGTATAGTTCCTGCGATAAACATCAGGAAACCGGCACCGATTGACTTGAACGAGTTACCAACTCGCGAACCATAACTGTTGGTTGTTGTTTCTGTGTAAGCCATAATGTAATTATTTGGTTAATAAAATATGTTTCTGTACTCACTGGTGGTGACACATAATTCACCGAGTGCAAAATTACACTATTTTTTGGGATTACAATATGCAAAATTCAACAAAAATTCTCCAAAAAATTACATTTTTCATGCTTTGGACTTGTCAAAAAACGCCTCTTATGCATCGCAACATGCTTGCAACAAGAGGTTTGCGTGATGCATTATCGATTTTTTGCTTGACTGGGTGTATAGCCGAAAGTTTGCTTGAAAATGCGCGAAAAATGCGCCATGTCGACGTATCCGCAGCGCTCGGCCACCTCGCCCACGGGCAGCGAAGGCTGCTCACGAAGCAGCGTCAAGGCGCGCGTCATGCGCAACTGGTTGACGTAGGCAATGGTCGTCTGGCCCGTGATGGCTTGCAACTTGCGACGCAATTGCGAGGTGCTCATGCACATCTCCGACGCCAGGCACTCCACGTCCACCTTTTGGCGGTCCATCGCCTCACCTACGGCGCGCTCCAGGCGGTCGAGGAAGCGCTGGCGCTCGGCATCGATGACGGTCTTGCTCGCCGGCAGCGTCTGCACATGCGGCATGGTCTCCAAATCCACGTCGTGCTCGGCAGTTTCATACTTGTCGCGCAAGAGACGTCGCTGCTCAAGCAACTTCAGCACCAACAGGCGCAACTCATTGGCGTCAAAGGGCTTAAGCAAGTAGGCGTCGGCACCGACTTCGATGCCGCGCACGCGGTCGGCCTCGGTGGTGAGCGCGGTGACCATGACCACGGGGATATGGTTGAGCACGGGCGACTGCCGAACGGCACGACACAGTTCGTAGCCGTCCATGACGGGCATCATAACGTCGGTGATAATCAGGTCGGGCACCAGATTTTGCGCTTTCTCCAGAGCCTCGCGGCCGTCGCTGGCAAAATGCAGGCTGTAGTGCCGCGAGAGCAGCGAACCGATGTAGTAACGCACATCCAGATTGTCGTCGACCACCAGCAGTTGCGGCAAAATCGCGGTCTCGCCGTCCAACTCCTCGCTGACGTCGACGCTATAGTTCGGGCTGTAAGCCGCATCGCTCCAGCCAAATTGCGCGTCCACCTCGGGCCATTGCTCACTGCCGTGCTTCAACGGGAGCGTCACGGTGAACACGGTGCCCTCGTTGCGATGGCTGTCGACCTCAATCGTGCCATCCATCGCCGTCACCACCTGCTGCACCAGCGCGAGGCCCACGCCAGTGCCCAGCGTCACCTTCGACGACTTGGCGCGGTAGAACATGTCGAAGATGTGCGGCAAGTCCTCAGCGTCGATGCCCACTCCCGAGTCGGCAACCTGGATTACCAATTTGTCGTCGTTCTGGGCCAGCGACACCATGATGTTGCCGTTGTTGGGCGTAAACTTGATGGCATTGGAGATGAGGTTGCTCATAATTCGCCGCATGTAGTAAGGCACGAAGTCCATCTCGATGGCCTCCTGCTCCGAGGCGCACGCCAGTTCCACGCCCTGCTGGCTGGCCATGAGTTGGTAACCCTCGATAATCATTTTCAGGTACATCACCACGTCGCCGTGCCGCCAGTCGGGGTTGCCGATAGCGCTGCGCACCTTGCTGATGTCGAGCAACTGGTTGATGAGTTGCAGCAGGTTCTCGCCCTGCCGGGTAATCACTGCCGCGTCGCGGTGCAACTTGTCGAGTTCGGGAGCCTCGCGTGTGAAGGCCAACTCGCGCGAGAGGCCCATCATCACCGTTAGCGGCGTGCGGAACTCGTGGGTGATATTGGTGTAAAATGCCGTGCGCATGCGCTCCACGTTGTCCTTCAGGCGCGCTGTGCGGGCACGCACACGCAGCGAGTAAAGCATGAACGCCAGCGCTACGGTAGCCAGCAGCGCAACCAGCAGCGCCACGACGATAAACACGTTTTTCAGGCGATGCTCATTGGCTAAGTTTTTGGTAATCAGATCGACCTCGGCCTGACGGCGCTGGCGCTCGTAGTCCACGCGCACATTCATCATCTGGCCGGTGGTGGCCACACGCGCCACGCTGTCGGCAAGGGCGTCGGCGCGCATAAAGTAGTCGAGGGCGGCACGGTCGTTGCCCTGCTGCTTGGCAATGTCGAATTTCAATTCGTACACTCGCGCCTGATGCTCGAGCGACGCTATGGCGTGCGCCATGGTATCGGCCTGAGCCAGGTATTGGTTGGCACGCCCCATGTCGCCCAGCCCGCTATAGGCACGGGCCAGCGCCAAACTCGCCTCGAGTTGATGCCACGTGTCGTTGCCTTGCTGCAGCAGGTCGTAAGCCTGCTGGTACTCGTCGAGGGCGGCATCATGGCGGCCCTCCTTGTCGAGCAACTCGCCGAAGTGGGTGTGACACAGCGCGATGCCCAGCACACTGCCGGCATCCTCGTTGAGTTTCAGCGACTCGCGGTAGTAGACCCAGGCCGAGTCCAGGTCGCCGTTGGCTTCCTTGATCGAGCCCAGGTTGGCAAGGTTGATGGCTTGCCCCAACTCACTGTGCAAGGCCCGCTCGCCAGCCAGCGCCTTGCGGAAGATGGTGTCGGCGGCAGTGTAGTTCTGCACCGTCATGTAGATGTTGCCGATGCCATTGAGCGAGACCACGCGGTTTTTGCGTGCAATGTCGCTCTTGGTGTCGCTGTACTGCTCGCAGTAGGCCAGCGCCTGATAGTGGAACGAGGCGGCCTCCTCGAGCACGCCAAGCCGGCGGAAATTGGTACCTAACTCATTGAGGGCGCGCACGATATTCACCGTGTCGCACAGCCGGTAGGCGATGTCGAGGCCCTGTGTGTGGGCAGTGATGGCGTCGACAAAGCGATTGTCGGCACGCAGCAGTTTGCCCTTGCGATGCAAGGCCAGCATCAGCGCCTCGTCGTTTTTGCCGTTGGCAGCGATGAGCGAGTCGATTTCGGCCAGACTTTTGATTTCGGAGATTTGCGACGACAACTCGTCATAGTGGCTGCTGTGACCGGCGTCCGACGAGCCACCGCAGCCCACCAGCATAACGCCTGCCGCCACAGCCACAAGGCTCAGCGACAGCCACTTAATGCGACACAACAAGACCCGAGAAGGCCTCCGCATAGCGGTGAGCGTCCTCGAGCAAAAATCAAAAATAAACTTAGCGTTTCGCATAGTCAATCGCAAAAACCGCAGCAAAATTACAAATTTACACCATCAAAAACAAACATCGTGCCAAATAACCGCCACCCCACCCCAAAATCCCCCCCCTATAACGCCCCCATAACGTCCGACCCATCCCACCCGTCCGACATGTCCGACCCGTCCGACCTGTCTTACACCCCTCCCACAACCCTCCCACAATGTTAAAAATGGGGAAATGGCGCGGTTGTTGCTTGCGATTGAGAAATTTTGCGTAATTTTGTACTTTTGAATAAAATGTGAACCGATGGGACAAGAAAAGTCAGTTTTCCAACGCGGAGCAGAATATGGGCTGTGGATGGGTCTGTACCTCACAGCGATGATGCTGTGCGCAATGTTTTATGACCGCATGCCGCTGCTGTCGGTGGTAGTGATGGTGATGCTCTTTGCAGGGCCTGTGGTGCTCTACTACACGCAGCGACGCACTTTCATCCAGGAGCAGGGCATGACGCAATACTCGGCTCTGTGGATGCAAGGCATCATGACGATGATTGGCGGTGCGCTGATTTCATCGCTGATGATGTACCTCGCGCTGAAATATGTGCGGCCCGACTACATCTACGACCAAGCCACACAGGCACTGGCCATCTACAAGACGATGCCAGAGTTCAAAGACGGCGAACTGGTGAAACTCCTGGAGATGATGCTCGAGCAAAACATGCTGCCAACGCCCATCGAGAGCGTGACCAACAGTTTTTGGCTGATTAGTTTCGTTGGGTCGATCACCAGCGCCCTCACGGCACTCCTGGCTCAGCGGCGCATCAGCCCGCGCATGTGACGGCGCGACACATTATATTATATTTGTAATCAAAAGAACTAATCGATATGGATATTTCAGTAATTGTACCACTATACAACGAGGCCGAGTCGCTGCCCGAGTTGGCGTCGTGGATTGAGCGCGTGATGAAGGAGAACAACTTCAGTTACGAGGTACTGATGATTAACGACGGCAGCAAGGACGAGTCGTGGGAGGTGGTGAAGCGCATCCACGAGACGAATCCCGCGGTGAAGGGCGTGAGTTTCCGCCGCAACTACGGCAAGTCGCCGGCGCTGAACACCGGCTTCGCCATGGCTCAAGGCGATGTGGTGATCACCATGGACGCCGACCTACAGGACAGCCCCGACGAGATTCCCGAACTCTACCGCATGATTACCGAGGATGGCTACGACCTGGTGAGCGGCTGGAAGAAGAAACGCTACGACCCGCTGTCGAAGACGCTGCCCACCAAGTTGTTCAACGCCACGGCGCGGCGCGTGAGCGGCATACACAACCTGCACGACTTCAACTGCGGCCTGAAGGCCTACCGCAAAGACGTGGTCAAGCACATCGAGGTGTACGGCGACATGCACCGCTACGTGCCCTACCTGGCCAAGGTGGCCGGATTCAGCAAGATTGGCGAGAAAGTGGTGCAGCACCAGGCACGCAAGTACGGCGTGTCGAAGTTTGGACTCGACCGCTTCGTCAACGGATACCTCGACCTGATGACACTGTGGTTCCAAGCCAAGTTTGGCGTCAAGCCGATGCACTTCTTCGGCCTGCTCGGTTCGCTCATGTTCTTCCTCGGATTTATCGCCGTGGTGGCCGTGGGAGGCATAAAACTCTACAACATGTACTCCGGCAACGACTACAGACTGGTGACCGACTCGCCCTACTTCTATCTGGCACTCACGGCGATGATTCTGGGCACCCAACTGTTTCTCACCGGATTCCTGGGCGAACTGGTGATTCGCCACTCGGCCGACCGCAATCACTACGAGATTGACGATGAGATTAAGTAAACACACACCCTGGTGGCTGGTGTGCTGCCTGGTGGCCCTGTGCGCCACCTCGTGCAACGACGACAGTTGCTACGACAACGGCAGCGCCATTCCGCTGGCACGCTTCTACGCCTCGGGCACAACGTCGCAGGTGAGCGTGTCGGGGCTGACGGTGCGCGGCATCGACAACCCGGGCGACTCGCTGATGGTCGACAGCATGACCGTGAACGAGACCTTCCTGCCGCTGCGCGCCACACGCGAACTCACGCAGTGGGTGCTCGAATACGGCGACGACATCCCCAGCGACACGCTGAGTCTGCACTACCACGCAATCCCCTACTTCAGCAGCGCTGAGTGCGGCGCGATGTATAACTTTGAGATTACCAAGGTCGATGCCACGACCCACGTGCTCGACTCGGTGGTGCTCGTTACTCCACTGGTCGACAACGTGACGCGCGTGACATTACGCATTTATTTCCCCACCCCGTGACCGCCATGATTCTCAACCGCCACCACATAATCTCCACTCTGCTGCTTGCCGCCTTGCTCACCGCGCTGAGCGCCGGCGCGCAGGACACCACGAGCGTGGCATCGCCCGGCGGACGCTACATCACGCCGGTGAAGCCGTCGACCAACACCACGCTGTCGCCACCCAAAGGCACCGACGAGAAGGTGATTCAGCAGTTCCTCTTTGGCGACTCGACGGCAGCACTCGAAGAGGCGAAGCGCGACTCGATAAAGCGCGCCTACACACGCTACCCGCGCATCACCGACATCACGCTCGGCCTGAATTTCATCGACGCAGTGCTGGTGGCCATGGGCCAGGACTACGGCAGCATCGATGTCAACGCCACACTCAACATGTGGAACCGGCTGCAGCCCGTGGTCGAACTGGGTGTGGGCTGGGCACGCTCGACTCCCGAGGACCGCAACTTCACCTACCGCGGCAAACTCTCGCCCTTTGCCCGCTTGGGTGTCAACTACAACTTCATGTTCAAGAGCGAGCCAGCCTACCAAGCGCTGCTTGGCGCGCGGGTAGGCGCGAGCACCTTCACCTACGACATCACCGACATCAGTTACCGCAACAACTACTGGGGCGAGACGACCACCTTCGACATCACCGGCGAGCGCAGCAATGCCGTGTGGGCCGAGTTGTTGGCCGGCATGCGCGTGCACATCTGGCGGCAGTGGTCGCTGGGATGGCAACTGAAGTGGCGCAGCGTGCTGCACTACAAGGCCAACGCCAACTCCCACCCGTGGTTCATCCCCGGCTTTGGCCCCCGCAAGCAGCGCATCGGCTTCGGCTTCAACGTCTACTACACCCTATAACCCCCTGCCCCCACCCCCCCAGAACCCCCATAATCCCTAGAACCTCTAGAACAACTAGAACAACTAGATTTCCTAGAATCCCCAGCGAGCAAAGCGAGCGTTACCCAGCGAGCAAAGCGAGCGTTACCCAGCGAGCAAAGCGAGCGTTACCCAGCGAGCGCCAGCGAAGCATTAAACCGCGAGCAAAGCGAGCATTCCCCACTTTTTTCATAAAATCGCTTGCCAGTTCAAGAAAATGTTGTACCTTTGCACCCGGGTAAGTCCTATACGGCCAGCTCCCTGTGAATCCCCCAGGTCTTGACCGAAGCAAGGGTAGCAGGTCGAAGCGGCGCGATGTAGATCGCTTACCCTTTTTGCCTCTTTAGCTCAGTTGGCCAGAGCACGTGATTTGTAATCTCGGGGTCGTTGGTTCGAATCCGACAAGAGGCTCAAAAAAACGCTCCGGGCGAATAGCAACTATTCGCCCGGAGTATTTTTTAACGACAATCCAAATTATAGCACGGCGGCAATATGCCGGATGCTTTTCAGGCGGGCCATAAAAGTCGCGTCGCGCTCTGCCATAAGCATATTGTATTCGTTTTGCATGGCAAGCAGTGGTGCTGCTTCTACGCCCAAAGCCGCCTCCATCATCATTGCCAACTCTGTACCCAGAGCGCGCTTGCAGTTGAGAACTTCATTAAGGGCTGAATATGAGATACCCAACTTTTTAGCAAGCCCTCTCTGCGAGATGCCACGAAATTCCAACTCTTCCTTTAGCAGTTCGCCAGGATGAGAAGGCCGAAAAGGCTTTAAATTATTCGCAATCATCTTGTTATCAATCTATCGTTTACGGCTTGAGGTAGTCGTCGAAGTAGCGGGTGATGCGCTCGTGCAGGTGAACGCTCTGGTGGCCGCGCATGTTGTGACCCTGCCCGGGATACACGTAGAAGTCGGGCTGCGTGCCGGCGGCGATGCAGGCCTTCAGGAACGAGTAGGCATGCTGCGGCACCACAGTGGGATCGTTCAGGCCGATGATGATTTGCAGACGGCCTTTCAGGTCTTTAGCCTTCGAAATCAGACTGGTACGCTCATAGCCCTCGGGGTTGGTTTGCGGAGTGTCCATGTAACGCTCGCCGTACATCACCTCGTACCACTTCCAGTCGATTACCGGACCGCCAGCCACACCCACCTTAAACACGTCGGGGTAGTTGGTCATCAGGCTGATGGTCATGAAACCGCCGAAACTCCAGCCGTGAACACCCAGGCGCGTGGTGTCGACGTAAGCCTGCGAGCGCAGGAAGTCCACGCCGCGCATCTGGTCGCGCATCTCCACCTGTCCGAGTTGGCGGAAAGTTGCCTGTTCGAAGTCACGGCCGCGGTTCTCGCTGCCGCGGTTGTCGAGGATAAAGAGCACATAGCCGCGCTGCGCCATATAGGTCTCCCAACTGCGGCTCGCCCAGTGCCACGAGGCGTCGACGTTGTGGGCGTGCGGGCCGCCGTAGACGTAGACCACCGTGGGATACTGCTTCGAGGGGTCGAAGTCGGCCGGACGCACCATGCGGTAGTAGAGGTCGGTCACGCCATCGTCGGCCTTGATGCTGCCGCTGATGAATTGCGGCACGGTATAGCCGGCCCAGGGGTCGGGAGCGGTGAAATAACGCACGGCGCTGTTGCGGCGCGTGTCAACCAGCGCGATGTTGCGCGGCACGTCGGGCTCCTGGTAGAAGTCGACCAGGCCGCGGCCCGTGCTGCTGAGGCTCGCGTAGTGGTATCCGCGGCCGCCCTCGTCGATGCGCGTCAGGGCGCGGGTGTCGACGTTCACCTTATATATATTACGCTGCACTGGCTGCTCGGCATTTGCCGCGATGATGATGTTGTGCTGCTGCTCGTCGAAGCCAACCACTTCCATCACCTCCCATTGCCCCGTGGTGAGTTGGCTGGTGATATTGCCACTCAAGTCCATGAGGTAGAGGTGGTTGTAGCCGTCGCGACGACTCTGCATCACAAAGTGTGTGGCATCCCACGGAAGGAACTGGATGGGGTGCTGCGGCTCCACGTAGCGGTCGTCGGTCTCGCGATACAGTTCGGCGACGCGGTGGCCCGTGGTGGCGTCGTAACTCACCAGGCGGCAGTCGTTCTGGTCGCGGTTCAACTCAAACATGTAGACCAGGCGCGAGTCGGGACTCCAGGCCACGTTGGTAAAGTAGCGGTCGGTGGGGTCGCCGGCTTGCAAGTAGAGCGTGTCGCCAGTGGCGATGTTGACCACACCCACCGTCACCAGGTGCGAGGTGCAGCCCGCCATGGGGTATTTCTCGGGAGCCGGAAGCGCAATCACACGCGTGGTGTCGTTGAGTTCGGGCACGTCGACCAGCGGATAGTCGGCGACCATGCTCTGGTCCATGCGGTAAAAGGCCAGGCGCTGCCCGTCGGGGCTCCAGAACATACCGTCGTCGATGCCCCACTCGTTGCGGTGCACGCTCTGCGCGTACACGATGTCGCGCGAGCCGTCGGTGGTGATTTGGCGGCGGTTACCCTGGCTGTCGACGAGCCACAGGTTGTCGTCGATCACGGCTGCCAGCGTGCGGCTGCCCTTGTCCCACGATGTGGCCTGGGCTTTTCCCTCGAATGACTGCGACCACTGCAGGCGGTGCTTCTTGAAGTCGACGAGCACGCGGTCGGTGCCGGTATAGGCCATTGCCAGCGGTTGGTCGGCATAGGGGAACCACACGTTGCGCAGCGAGGCCACTGAGTCGCTGAGCGCCGCCCAGCGGTTGAGATTCACCCGCGTGAACAGCAGTTTTTCTCCGCCGGTCTTCAGGTCGACCGTCCAGCAACTGTCGTTCTCGAGACGCACAAGTTGGTCGCCCCACCATCGCAGGGTGCGGTTTTGCGGTATCATGTTGCGATAGTTGTTGCCGCCGAAGTTCAGGTCTTCGAGGGAGAACTCGCGCTGTGCGCTGGCAGTGAGAGCCAGCAGTGCCGTCAGCGCCAATAATATCCTAAATCGTCCCATAATCTGTTATCTGTTAACTGTTATCTGTTATCTGTCAACTGTTATCTGTCAACTGTTATCTGTCAACTGTTATCTGTTATCTGTTAACTATTAACTTACGTTTATATACAACAAATGCCGTGCGTGAGCAGGCCATATGGCCCTTCACGACGGCTTGTTATCCCGCCGTGTGTGGCTGGCGGGCAAGGCTCAGGCGTGGCGCCCCGTTGTCATCACTTGTAAACGGAATCGCTCACCGAGAGGCTGTAGCGACCCTTAGCGCGGCGACGAGCGAGCACCTTGCGACCGTCTTTGGTCTTCATGCGAGCGCGGAAACCGTGCTTGTGAGCCTTCTTGATGTTCGAGGGTTGGAATGTACGTTTCATTTCAATTACCTATTTATTTAATAATGTTATTTTCGTGTTTGCGAAATTGCCTGCAAAGGTACACACTTTTTTGAAAACACACAAGTTTGTTGCGAAAAATAATGGATTTTTTTGTCATATACGCTTTTTAGCGTACCTTTGTGGTCGGAAAATGAGCGCACTATGACCGACTGACGTCGCCAGGGGCGCAACCGAACGCAAATAATGAATTATTAACAACGTATATTTATCAATTATGATTAACGCACAAGACATTAAAAACGGTACCTGCATCCGCCTCGACGGCGACCTGTACTTCTGCATCGAGTTCCTTCATGTGAAACCCGGAAAGGGAAACACTTTCATGCGCACTAAACTTAAAAACGTGGTCGACGGACGCGTGCTCGAGCGCCGCTTCAACATCGGCGAGAAACTTGAGGATGTGCGTGTGGAGCGCCGACCCTACCAGTTCCTCTACATGGACGGTGCCGACGCTATCTTCATGAACCAGGAGACCTATGAGCAAATCCCCATCTCGAAAGACCTCATCACCGGCTCTGACTTCATGAAGGAGAGCGACGTGGTGGAAGTGGTGAGCGACGCCTCGACCGAGACCGTGCTCTTCGCCGAAATGCCGGTGAAGACCCAACTCAAGATCACCTACACCGAGCCTGGCGTGAAGGGCGACACCGCAACCAACTCGCTGAAGCCCGCCACCGTCGAGACCGGCGCCACAGTGCGTGTGCCGCTGTTTGTCAACGAGGGCGAGGTCATCGAGGTCGACACCCGCGACGGCAGTTACCAGGGCCGCGTGCGCTAAGCACTGCCTCACACTGAGGCTGAAAATCACAAAGGGCGCCATCACACGATGGTGCCTTTTTTGCGCTCAAATTGCCCGTGTATATGTGACAATTAGAAAAATATTTTCATATCTTTAGAATCTTTTTGCCATTTTTTCTTGCTCAATTGTGAAAAAGTCCCTATTTTTGTGCATTCGTTACAAACAACTTAATTATTAACCA
>JAEEGL010535773.1_pt1 | contig 14411 bp, 11 predicted proteins | sample 9134231 | NCBI WGS metagenome assembly JAEEGL01 (sample SAMN16246548, study PRJNA631951) | gut metagenome | biome: gut microbiome; feature: rumen; material: fiber-attached | host: Bos | place: Iran: Karaj | collected 2018-10
GGGGCTAAAAAAACCTGAGTCTTATGCTTCAGCCTGCGGAAGGACTTGCAGTGGAGGGTCCGGTCCCTGTCTCTCTGGTAAACAGGTCTTATATCACATTCCTCTTCCGGTCTCTCCCTTCCTTTGGAATTACAGCTTAGGCTGGCATATGGACTCAGATGCTCTTTCTCAAACTGTTCCATGGTCTCACGGATGGTCAAGATAATCACACTCCTAAAACTGGTCTCACAGTAATTATTCTGTGAGACCAGCGGGATTTCCTTTTTTTAATTCTAAAAAAATCTATAAATGAAATAATTAAATCTAAATTAAACCATCATTTTTCTCTTCAAGAGCTTTAAATGTATGGTAGATCACGGAATTAACAGGGGTTGGGATACCCAGCTCCTCACCGAAACGAACCACTGCTCCCGAGAATGATTCTATCTCTGTATGCTGTTTTGCCTTAAGATCGTGAAGAAGTGAAGACTTATAATCAAAACGGATATTCATGACCATCGTGTGTTCTTCTTCGATCTCGTGCTCAGTAAATACAATGCCCTTAGCCTTAGCTATGGCGATTACTTCTTCAAGGGCCGCCAGTCTGATGGCGTTAAGGTGTTCGCTGACACGGAATGCTCCGTAAGGCACACGTACCAAGGCACTGGGAACGCTCTCGCTGACATTTGCGATGAACTTATACCAGAGGCCGTGGATCATATCATCATTTATCTGGTAAGCGATATGGCATTCATCAAAGAGGGCCTTTACTGCCAGAACCTTCTCGGAATAAACCGTATTGTCCTTCTCTCCGAAATAAATACAGCCCTTGGAAGGATTATAATCGGTGTGGCCGTTGACCATCTCTATGGACATTCTTACATAGGAATAGAGAACATGGTCCCATCCGTATACCTTTGCCACTCTCTCTTCAGAATCAAGGCCGTTCTGTATGCTTAAAATGATGGTATCCTTACCTACCTGATTCTTGATATCCTTGATAGCCTGCTCCAGGTCGGTGATCTTGGTAGCAATGATCACCAGGTCTGCCGGGTCCCCCTTATCGGAAGGAGAAACAATGGGGAAATCGTACTTGATGCCGTTAACCGTAATGCCGAATTTCTCAATACGCTCTTTTCTTATGCCGTCGGCAATTATACGAAAATCTCCCTTATCAAGCCAGTTGAAAAGTCTGGGAGCGAAAAATGCTCCTGCACCACCCATACCTATTAAAGTAACCTTCTTGATCTTCAAAATGACCCCCCGCTTTCGTATTTAAACTAAAAAATATTATATCATAAAATCGCAGAATATACTACTGAGTTATGGAACAAGCTATAGCCAAGGCTCCCGGCCCTATATGACAGGATACGCTTAAGGACAGCTGGTCGATATAAATGTCTCCCGACTTAGGAAAGGCTTCCTTTATCTCTTCAGCGAGAAGCTTGGCCTCCTCAAAATTCCGGGAATGAACGGCAGCGATCTTTAACCTTCCTGCCTCGTATATGTCTTTAAATCTGGTATCAATATCATGGCTTATGGCGTTGATCATAACCTTCTTAGCCTGCTTGGCCCCTCTGCACTTTGAAAATGCATCCAGCTTCTCACCCTGGATCTGGAGTACAGGCTTGATATTAAGTACTTCGCCGAAAAGAGCTGCAGCCGGTGTGATACGTCCGCCTTTTTTAAGGTATTTTAAAGTATCCACCATAATATAAATGCTTGACTGGAACTTCTCAGCCTCAAGGTATTCCTTGATCTGGGCCCCGGTCTTGCCATCCTCTGCCATCTTATAAGCATCGAGGGCGGCCTGCCTTAAGGTAACGGAGATCCTCTGGTTATCCACCACATGAACCCTGCCGTCATAGTCCTCGGCCATGGCAGCCGCAGAAGAACAGGAACCGCTTAATCCGCTGGACATGGGCATGTGAACGATCTCATCGTAGTCTTTTAAAACTTCCTCCCATTTAGCCGTAACATCTGCAATAGCAGGCTGTGAAGTTGAAATATCCGCATCCATTTCCAGCTTCTCATAAAACTGCTCCTGGCTGAGATTTATATCTTCGAAATACAGGTCACCGTTGATATAAAAGGGCATGGGAAGGACGAAAATCCCCAGTTCCTTAGCTTGTGCCTGTGTGATCCCGCTGTTGCTGTCTGTCATTATGGCAACTTTACTCATATTTCTCCTCCGAATTAGTATGATTTACTTGCTACTCCGCTTTAACCACTTTAATTCCAAGTTCGTCAAGCTGTGTCTGCTCAACTTCATTTGGTGCATCCGTCATGAGACATGATGCATCCTTAACCTTAGGAAATGCTATAACGTCCCTGATACTCTCGGCCCCCACCATAAGCATAACCATACGGTCTAAGCCGTAAGCCAGACCTGCATGGGGCGGAACACCGTATTTGAAGGCGTTAAGCAGGAATCCGAATCTGTCGTAAGCATCTTCCTTGGAAAATCCCAGTACCTCAAACATCTTCTCCTGGATATCATTCTGATGGATCCTGATACTTCCTCCACCCAGCTCTGTTCCGTTAAGAACGATATCATAGGCCTTAGCCCTTACACGTCCCGGATCTGAGTCAAGATACCGGATATCCTCATCCATAGGCATGGTAAAAGGATGATGCATAGCAACGTAGCGGCCCTCTTCTTCTGAATACTCAAGAAGGGGGAACTCCGTTACCCAAAGGAAGTTAAACTTATCCTTGTCAATTATATCAAGCTGCTTAGCCACTTCTATACGAAGTCCGCCAAGCACCGTATATACCATCATTGTCTTGTCCGCCGCAAAGAGAAGCAGGTCTCCCGGCTGGCCATCCATTTTTGTTACCAGGGCCTTTAATTCGTCCTCAGTCATAAACTTTGCAAATGATGACTTATATGTACCGTCCTCATTTACGCAGAGATAGGCAAGACCCTTGGCTCCGATACCCTTGGCATATTCAACCAGGGCGTCTATTCTTTTACGGGGCATGCCTGCCTGGCCCTTAACGTTAATTCCTCTTACGGATCCGCCGGCCTCAATCGCTCCGGTAAATACTCCGAATCCGCATCCCTTAACGGTATCCGTAACATCCACAAGTTCCATTCCGAACCTGGTATCCGGCTTGTCTGAACCGAAACGGTCCATAGCCTCCTGCCAGGTCATTCTCTGGATGGGAAGTTTAACCTCAACTCCCACAAGCTCTTTAAATACGTATGCGATAAGACGCTCATTTACATCGATGACATCATCGATATCAACGAAGGAAAGCTCCATATCAACCTGGGTAAACTCAGGCTGACGGTCAGCACGCAGGTCCTCATCCCTGAAGCACCTTGCTATCTGGAAATAGCGGTCATAGCCCGAGCACATAAGCAGCTGCTTATAAAGCTGGGGTGACTGGGGCAGGGCATAAAAGCTTCCCTGGTGGATACGGCTGGGAACAAGGTAGGTCCTGGCACCCTCGGGAGTGCTTTTTCCCAGCATAGGTGTCTCTATCTCCAGGAACCCCTCCCGGTCGAGAAATTCTCTGATAAGCATGGTTGCTTTGCTTCGAAGCATGATATTCTTCTGAAGGTCCGGTCTTCTAAGGTCAAGGTACCTGTATTTAAGACGAAGGTCATCCTTGGTCTGGGAATTCTCCTCAATGGGAAATGGAGGTGTCTCCGCCTCGGATAAGATCCTGAGGCTCTTAGCTACTATCTCTATATCACCGGTCTTTAAAGCCGCATTTACCTCGCCGCCTCTTTTGGCAACTACACCGGTTACCGCAAGAACAAATTCGGAACGGATGGTTCCGGCCTTCTTATATCCTTCGGACCCGATCTCGTCCTCATTAAAGAGGAGCTGTAAGATACCGCTTCTGTCTCTTAAATCCACGAAAATGAGGCTTCCCAGGTTACGACGCTTCTGAACCCATCCCATTACCGTTACTTCTTTTCCTATATCAGATGCGCTTACCTCCGTACATCTGTGGGTTCTCTTTAAACCCTTCATTGATTCTGCCATTTTCTTAATATCCCTCCGTATATACTAATTATTGAAGAACTCTTTGAAGTCGCCAAAGCCCTGTTCTTCCAACTGCTGCTTTTGAAATTTCTTATTCTTCTGCATCTGGACCACAGATACGGACTTGCCCTGACGGCGTGCAGCCGCTGCCTCTTTTAAGATATCCGCCATACGCTCAGTTGGCATTCCCTTTTCTATGAGAAAGGCTGTCCTCTGGGTCTCTCCCGGAACCTTAAAGCCCTTCTCCATAAGAAGCATAACTATACGCTCAAAGCCAACGGAAAAGCCCACTGCACAGGTATCCTTACCGGTAAAGCGGCCTATCATCTGATCGTAGCGTCCGCCGCCTCCCACGGACCCGCCGTACTCTTCCATGGCGATCTCAAAAATGGGACCGGTATAATAGCTCATACCCCTGACCAGAGTAGGGTCGAATTCCATACGGAAATCCCCTTCTGCCGTAGCCTCCACGCTTTCTACTATGGTAAGGAGGTTGTCGCAGACTGAACTGTCCGCAAAGCCGGCCAGTTTTTCGGCGCATGCCTTTATACCATCCTTGTCTCTTGTGATTTCTTTAAACAGGATTAAATATTTATCAACACTTTCCTTGGAAAATCCGGCATTTTCAAGTTCTTCCCTGACACCATCCAGTCCGATCTTGTCCATCTTGTCCAGAATTATGAATACGGTGTCATAATCCTTCTCCTCAAAGCCGCTGTAGGCAGCCATGGCCTTAAGAAGCTTTCTGTCATTGATCCTTATAACATAATCTTTAAATTCCAGCTTATTAAGAAGGGTGGACATGGCAAGTATCAGGTCGATCTCCGCCATACAGCTGGGATCTCCCAGGATATCGATGTCACACTGCATAAACTGTCTGAAACGGCCTCTCTGAGGTCTGTCAGCCCTCCACACATTGCCCATCTGCAGGGCTTTAAAGGGGGTAGGCAGTTCATTTGCATTATTGGAATAATACCTGGAAAGGGGCACCGTCAGGTCGTAGCGAAGTCCCGAGTCCACCAGATCAGCCTCACTCTGCGCTGTGTCCAGCTGAAGCTTCTCTCCTCTTTTTAATATCTTGAAAATGAGCTTCTCATTCTCTCCGCCCTGCTTGCTGGATAAGTTCTCTATATGCTCCACACAGGGGGTCTCAATGGATGAGAACCCGAAGGAAGAGTAGGTGTCCTTAATGACTCTTATAACGTAGTCACGGATCCGCATCTCCTCCGGTGTAATATCTTTCATGCCTGTAACAGGCTTCTTTTTTAACGACATTTCACGCCTCCAGTAGATTTCTCTTTTTCTCTGTAATATCTTCTATCCCTGCCAGATATGTCTTGATATCCTTAGGGTTGATTATCCTCTCTATCCGTTTCCCATCAAGCCATACCCTCTTGGTGGAAGAACCTGCTCCGCAGGCAATGATGGTCTGCTTCTCCTCCATGATCAGCACGTTATATAAGCTTTCATATCCCGGCTTGGCAAATCCCACATTTTCAAGGTTGCCCACCATATTCTTCTGGCGGTATAAGTAGTAGGGATTCATACCGGCTTTCGAAGTATAGCCGCTAACCATGTCCATTATCTCTTCGTTGCCCACCATGCCCATCTCCCGGTACTTGTCCTTAAAGAGGTTAAGCCGGGCTGCACGCTTGACAGCCAGGGAATGAACCGTAATGCTCTCCGGGGAAAGCTTAAGTATCTCCTCCATGGTGCGGGCTACTTCCTCCCTGCCTTCACCGGGAAGGCCCACGATAAGGTCCATGTTTATATTATCAAATCCCTGACTCCTGGCCATCTCAAAACTCTTCAGGATATCTTCTACCCTGTGATGTCTGCCGATGAGGTCCAGGGTGGTCTGGTTCATGGTCTGAGGGTTAATGCTGATCCTGGTGGCCCCATGTTCCTTAATAACAGACAGCTTGTCAGGATCAATGGTATCGGGTCTGCCGGCCTCCACCGTAAACTCCCTTGTGCCATCTAGGTCAAAGTACTTCTCCGTCATGGAAAATAGCCGGTCCAGCTGCTCGGGAGACAAAACCGTAGGAGTGCCTCCTCCGATATAGAGTGAATCGGGCGGCCCCGAAACCATACTGCCCATGGCGGTCAGTTCCCGCTCCAGGCCGTCTAAGTAGCCGTCCAAATCAGCCTTGTCAGCCAATTGCGAAGAAAAGGAGCAATAGAGACAAATGCTGGGGCAAAAGGGAATGCCCACATACAAACTGTAACCTGATCTATAATCAAATCCCGACAGGATCCGGCTCTCCAGCTTAGCCACATTCATGGCCAGGTCCAACTTCTTATCCGAAATATAATAAGTGCTTTTAAGCTTATCTCTTATCTGTCCGTCACTAACTCCCTCTTCCATCATGGAAAGGGGAATGCGCACGGGCCTGATCCCGGTCAGGGTACCCCAGGGAAGGTCAGTGCCGGTCTTTTCCGAAAGGATCTTGTAAATGCTCTGCTTTAAAAGATTCTTAACCAGAGTCCGGTCATTTTTCTCAAAGGATTCTTCAATGACCCTTCCATACTCGACTCTAAGGGAGGAATCCCCTAATTCGACCCTTATAATGTCATCTTCCGGATCCTGGGCTTCCTCATCCTTATATACAGCCACGTCTCCCTCCGGAAAAAAGGCCTTGACCAGGGTATATACGTCATATTCGAAATCCCTTGGAGTGATCTTAATACGGATTCTATCTGACATAGGGATTCGTCTTTCGCTCTGTTCCTATGGTAGTGGAGCCGCCGTGACCCGGAAATACTTCCACATCATCCGGAAGCTTCATAAGTATCTCATTTATGGAGTGATCCATCTCTTTCATACTGCCTGTGGGGAAGTCGGTCCTGCCCACAGACCCTGCAAATAAAGTGTCTCCGCTTATAAGGATCTTCTCATCCTCAAGGTAGAAGCAGCAGCTTCCCTTGGAATGGCCGGGAGTATGGATAACCTTGATCTTAACACCCAAGATATCCAGTATATCTCCGTCCGATAAAAGCTTGTCCGCATTAACCACAAGATCCCTTTCATCTTTCACCATACCAAAGAGTCTTTCCTTGGTATCCTTGAGCATTTCCTCTTCTTCTCTGAATGCATAAATAGGAATATTAAATGCTGATTTAAGTTTATTGGACGCCATAATATGATCGAAGTGACCGTGGGTAATAAGGATGGCTATAGGGTTATATCCGCTTCTTCTTAAAGCCTCCTCTAATCCATCGGCGTTATCGCCGGGATCAACTACGGCGCACTCGCCTGTTTCTTTGTTGATCAAAAAATAGCAGTTGGTGGAAAGCATGCCCACCGGGTGAATTTCAAGTTTAATCTGACTCATAATCTCTCCTATACTCCTGGGTTAACCCATGGTTCTCTCAATATCCACAATACTCTCGATCTGACGGATCTTATCCACCAGGCGGCTTAAGGACTCCTTGCTGTCCACACCGAAGGCAATGGTGATGGTGGCAATGCCCTGCTTGCTCACTCTGGAATTAATGGAGCTGATATCGATCTTCTGCTCCGTAAATATCCTTGTAATATCCACGATAAGACCCATACGGTTATGGCCGTAGATATTAATCTCTGTAAGGAAGAGCTCGTGAGAGCCCTCGCCTTCGTCCTCCCAATCGGCTTCGATAAGACGTCCCCTGTCGAATTCCGACATGTTCAGTACATTTACGCAGTCCGTCCTGTGGACGGAAACTCCTCGGCCCCTGGTAACAAAGCCGATGATCTCGTCTCCCGGAACCGGGTTGCAGCATTTTGAAAAACGTACATCCACGTCATGGATACCCTTGACTGTAATGCCGCTGTGGAAGCCGGAATGGCGGTGCTTATCCTTCTGATCCAATACCTCCTCTAAGATATCTTCGTCGGTAATGGTCTTAAGATTCCTCTCCCTGTATTCTTCAATAACCTTATTGATGACCTGGCCCTCTTTAAGGCCGCCGTGGCCCACTGCCGCCAGAACCGAATCCCAGTCTCTGAATCCGTATTTTTTCATGACCTTCTGGGTGTATTCGGGCTTAATAAGGTCTGTATAGGGAACGGACTTGGCCTTGCAGTAAGCAATAAGCATATCCTTACCCTTATCAATATTCTCTTCTTTGAATTCATTTCTGAACCACTGGTTGATCTTAGACTTGGCCTGGGGGCTCTTAACCACCTTCAGCCAGTCACGGCTGGGGCCCTTGGTATTCTGGGAGGTAAGAACCTCGATACGGTCACCGTTCTGCAGTTCATAGTCTATGGGCACCAGCTTGCCGTTAACCTTGGCTCCCGTCATGCGGTTACCTATGGCACTGTGGATGCTGTAGGCGAAATCAATGGGTGTAGACCCCTTAGGCAGGGTCTTAACATCTCCACCGGGAGTGAAACAGTAAACCGAATCCGAGAAAAGGTCTAAGTCACTCTTAAGGAGATTAAGAAATTCCCTGTTATCTGACATGTCCTGTTGCCATTCAAGGATCTGGCGGAGCCAGGACAGCTTCTCTTCTTCCTGAACCTCCGGAGTCTTACCGTCGGAGGCGTCCTTGTATTTCCAATGGGCAGCGATACCGTATTCTGCCGTCTTATGCATCTCTTCCGTACGGATCTGTATCTCAAAAGGCTTACCGTTCTTGCCCATAAGGGTGGTATGAAGGGACTGGTACATATTGGGCTTGGGCATGGCTATATAGTCCTTGAAACGTCCCGGTATGGGCTTGTACATCTCATGTATGATACCCAGTGCCGCATAACAGTCCTTAACATCATGAACCACTATACGGATGGCAAATAAGTCATATATCTGGTCTAAGGTCTTGTTCTGGTTGACCATTTTCTTGTAAATGCTGAAGAAATGCTTAGCTCTGCCGTAAATATGGGCCTCAACCCCGGCCTCATCTAAGGCATCCTGGAGTTCCTTGCAGATCGCCGTAACAAATTCCTGCCTCTCGGTCTTACGAAGGGCTATCTTCTCCACCAGGTCATAGTATACGTCGGGCTCAAGATATTTAAGAGATAAGTCATCCAGCTCTATCTTGACCTTTGAAATACCCAGCCTCTGAGCTATGGGGGCGTAGATATCCATGGTCTCTCTGGCCTTCTCCTGCTGTTTCTCAGGCGTCATGTATTTCAAGGTACGCATATTGTGGAGGCGGTCCGCCAGTTTAATCAAGATAACTCGGATATCCTTGGCCATGGCCAGGAACATTTTCCTTAAGTTCTCTGCCTGAAGCTCTATCTTATCAGCCTGGTAATTCAGCTGTCCCAGCTTGGTAACACCGTCAACAAGCTGTGCAACGTCGGGAGAAAACTCTCTCGCAATGTCTTCTATGGTATAATCCGTATCCTCTACTACGTCATGAAGGATACCGGCTACGATGGTCTCTTTGTCAAGCTCCAGCTCGGCAAGTATGATGGCAACACAAAGAGGGTGAATTATGTATGGTTCACCCGATTTTCTAACCTGTCCTCCGTGTGCTTCCCTGGCAAGGTTATAAGCCTTCTCGATCATAGAAACGTCGGCAGAAGGATGGTACAAACGTATGAGGTCGATTAACTGGGAATAAAGGTCCTCAGGATTCATAAAAATACCTCTTCATGTGCTAAAGTAAAACATCTTATAGTATAACACGTTTAAAACCTTTAAACAACAAGCATTTTCCCAATTAATCGCCTATTTATCAGCCCTCTATTGTGAATTATTTCATTAAGAGCCTAAAGCCTTAGAAATGAACGGGATCAGGATAGTCCTCTCCGAAGGTTTCAACTGTGACTTTTGTCATTATCTGCGGTTCAAATGGCATATCCATATAATCAGTCTCTACTCCGGCTATGGCATCCACATTCTCGATGCCCTCTATTACCTTACCGAAAGCCGCATAAGCGCCGTCAAGGTGGGGTGCATCCTGGTGCATAACGAAGAACTGGCTTCCTGCAGAGTTGGGGTTGCCGGATCTGGCCATGGAAAGGACTCCTCTGGTATGTTTTAAGTCATTTTGAACGCCGTTCTGGGCAAACTCGCCCTTGATGGAATAGCCTGGGCCACCCATACCCGTGCCTTCCGGATCGCCACCCTGGATCATGAAACCGTGGATAATCCTATGAAATGTTAATCCATTATAAAATCCAGAATTAATTAAAGAAATGAAGTTGTTAACTGTATTTGGTGCAATGTCAGGGTATAGTTCAGCCTTAAAAACGGTCCCGTCCGACATTTCGAATGTAACTATTGGGTTGCTCATTTTCTTTTTCCTCCTGTATAAGGAGACAGGGGACGGTTCTCTGTCTCCTTTCTGTATCCATTGATTTTACTGAATTTTTGGAAGGAGACAGAGAACCGTCCCCTGTCTCCTTTTTCGACCACTTTATCACAGAATAGATCAATCCGCAAGAAAGTAAGCCTAAGACAACTCTTTATAAATTTTTTATAAAAACCCCTTGATTTATTTTTCACATAGTGTTACACTTACACCGTGACAAAAAGTATCAAAACTGAATACTTTCAAATAGCTGGTGACTGTTTATCAGTCTTAATAGAGAATCCGGTGTGAATCCGGAGCAGCCCCCGCTACTGTAAGACGGACGAAAGCTTAGTTATACCACTGAGTATTTATACTTGGGAAGGTTAAGCCGGTAGGATGAAGTTAAGCCAGAAGAACTGCCTGTTATTTTTGAAATCGGACTTATGTCCGTGTTCGAGATATTGCAAGTACAGCTAAATGGCGATTAGTTGTAGGCGCAGATTTCGGATAAATTGCTTTCGGTGGGAAAGGAATTTATATATTCCATTACTGTTGAACCGTTAGCACGGTTCATTTTTTTGTCGCAAATTTGTTTAGGGGTAGCTTTTTACCCCACCTCCTTTTAGTTCCCTATTTAAGAAAAGGCATGGGCCTCAGCAACCCATGCCTTTCCTATTTGTCTTTTTATGATCTAGAAGAATGATTCAAATCTCTTCATAGCTTCTATTGTATCTTCCCTGTTACCGAAGGACGTAAGTCTGAAGTACTTCTGTCCGTTCTTGCCGAATCCCGCACCGGGAGTTCCCACAACCTGGATCTTCTCTAAAAGCTCATCAAACATTTCCCAGGAATCCATGCCACCCGGGCACTCAAACCAGATGTAGGGTGAGTTAACACCGCCGAAGAAGCGGATTCCCTTCTTCTTCATGGTATCAGCGATAATTCTGGCATTTTCCTTATAGTAAGCAATGTTCTCCTGACACTGCTTCTCTCCTTCTTCCGTGAAAACTTCAGCAGCAGCGTACTGCACGATATAGCTTGTGCCGTTGAACTTGGTGGACTGACGTCTGTTCCACATTGCGTTAATTGACATTTCCTTGCCGTTTGATGCCTTAAATACCAGATCCTTGGGCACTACGGTATAACCGCATCTGGTTCCCGTAAAGCCTGCGGTCTTGGAAAGGGAGCAGAACTCGATGGCGCATTTCTTAGAGCCCTCTATGGCAAATATGCTTCTTGGCAGGCTGGGATCAGAGATAAATGCTTCATAAGCAGAATCAAAGAGGATAACGGCATCATTTGCAAGGGCATAATCCACCCAGGCTTTAAGCTGCTCATGGTTGTAAACCGCCCCCGTAGGATTATTGGGGGAGCAGATGTAGATAACGTCTGCGTGAAGGCTCTTGTCCGGCATGGGCAGGAAATCATTATCCGCATTGGCATCGATGTAGGTCAGCTCTCTGCCGCACATAATGTTGGAGTCAACGTAAACCGGGTAAACCGGGTCCGGAACCACGACAACGTTGCCGTTTCCGAACATGTCGGTGATATTGCCGGTATCGCTCTTAGCCCCGTCGGAAATGAAGATCTCGTCCGGGTCTACGCTTACACCGTTTCTCTTGTAATAGTCAGAGATGGCCTTGCGAAGGAACTCATATCCCTTCTCCGGGCCGTATCCCTTGAAGGTCTCAGCCTTACCCATCTGGTCAGCAGCATCCTTCAAGGCGTCAACACATGCCTTGCTGAGAGGCAGGGTAACGTCTCCTATACCAAGGCGGATAACCTTCTTATCCGGGTTCTTCTCCTTATATGTCTCAACTCTGTGGGCTATCTCGGAAAAGAGGTAGCTTTCTTTAAGGTTCTGATAATTCTCGTTAATCTTCGGCATTCTCTTGACCCTCCATATCTAAAAATCTTACATATCATAGCATTTATAGACAAATATTGTCAACAAGGAGACAGGGGACGGTTCTCTGTCTCCTTTCTGCAACCGTTGAAATTGCTGAATTTTTAAAAGGAGACAGAGAACCGTCCCCTGTCTCCTTGAAAATTATTAGTAAAAGTAGTATATAATGGAATTACATAATTATTTAGGAGGAGGTTGAAGTATGAACGCAGTAGTAACTACAAGAAATGACAAACTGGTAAAAGAAGTGATTAAAGGTCTGGAATCCCGCAACATGAAGGGCTATTACGCCGCAAATAAGGAAGACGCCTTGAAGATTGCTTTGGAGATTATCCCAAAAAAGAGTACCATCACTATGGGAGGTTCGGTATCCGTTTCCGAGATCGGCCTTAGAGACGCCCTTATTAACGGGGACTATAATTTCAAGGCCAGAGAAGAATTTGAAGACCAGCATGAAGCCGCACTTTTCGCATATTCAGCTGACTTTTTCTTAGGATCAACAAATGCCATGACAAATGACGGTATCCTGGTTAACATCGACGGCAACTCAAACCGTGTATCCGCTTACTGCTACGGTCCTTCCAAGGTACTTCTTATTGTTGGGGTTAATAAGATCTGCGGAGATTTAGACAGTGCAATGAAGAGAGCCAGAAATGACGCCGCAACCATTAATGCCCAGCGTTTCGGCCTTAACACACCCTGCACAAAGACAGGAAAATGTGCTGACTGCAAGAGCCCCGACACCATCTGCTGTCAGTTTTTGACCACCCGCTACTCCCGTCACGCCGACAGGTATCATGTGATCATAGTAAATGAAAATCTGGGATTTTAAGAATAGAAAACAATAGAAAAATAAGTCACTATATTATTGCCGCAATCGTAGGTTATGCCTAGGTTTGCGGCAGTTTGCATTATAACGATGCCATGGCTTTCTATGGTAGATAATCTCTCCTCCGGATGCCGGCAAGGCTCATCCGGGTAGGCGCATTTTTCGCAAAGCATACATCCGGTGGACAGTGCCATAGCCTTATTAAATCTTAATTTGAATTTCTTCAACACATCCCTTGTAACTCTCTCGTGTTCCTTTTTCGCATCAAGAGTTTCCGTCAGATTTAGTGGGTCTGAAACCTCGGCAACGGTGGTAAAAAGGAATACATTGTCATATTCATCGCATTCCTTCATACACTCTTCTATAGACCCGATCACCGGAGGGCAGGCCCAGGATTTATTGTAACGCTGGCATTCGTGCTCACAAATATAACGAACCTTGTCAGAAAAGACAAGGTCGTTTTTTGTAATGTGATAAAACTCACATATTGGATAATCATATATAAATTCTTCTATGATCCGCTCATTCTCAGTCATAAAACAAATCCCCTATTTCATAAGCGACAGCAAGGAGTCGCATTTGATAAGGTGGTCAGGCACCTTCACTCCGAAGTTGTCAGCCACGGTTTCCCCTATCACCGCAAAGGTATCCTGATCGGAAAGCTTTCCTGATCCGGTAAAGGCCGGAGAATAAGCCATGAAAGGCACCTTCTCCCGGGTATGGTCCGTTCCCGTATATGTAGGATCGTTGCCATGGTCTGCAGTAAGGATAAGCAGGTCATCTCGTTTAAGCTTGCCCAGCAGCACTCCAAGATTCTTATCGAACTTCTCTATCTCCTGAGCGTAGCCTGCCGGGTTCCTTCTGTGTCCCCACAAAGCATCAAAATCCACCAGGTTCACGAAGCAAAGCCCCTTAAAGTCCTTATCCGCTATCTCTATGGTCTGCTCCATCCCATGCACTGACGACTGGGACTTGTAGGCCTCTGTAATGCCTTCCTTAACGAAAATATCATTTATCTTGCCCACGGAAATAACGTCCAATCCCGCATCCTTGCAGGCATTAAGAACAGTATCCACCGGAGGCTTTAATGCATAGTCATGGCGATTGGCAGTACGGACGAACTCGCCCTTCTTCTTGCCCACATAGGGCCTTGCAATAACACGGCCAACCTTCCATTCATCCTTCATGGTGATCTCTCTGGCTATCTCACAGCAGCGGTAAAGCTCGTCAAGGCCGAAGGTCTCCTCATTTCCGCAGATCTGTAAAACGGAATCCGCAGAGGTATATACTATCATGTGGCCTGTGGCAATCTCTTCTTCAGCCAGCTCATCCAGAATGGCGGTACCGCTGGCGCTTTTATTGCCTATAACGGTCCTTCCGGTACGCCTTTCCAGCTCATCTATAAGCTCCTTGGGAAATCCCGTATCCGTAAATGTCACAAAGGGTTTGGTGGTATGAACCCCCATCA
>JAEEGL011075451.1_pt1 | contig 14411 bp, 12 predicted proteins | sample 9134231 | NCBI WGS metagenome assembly JAEEGL01 (sample SAMN16246548, study PRJNA631951) | gut metagenome | biome: gut microbiome; feature: rumen; material: fiber-attached | host: Bos | place: Iran: Karaj | collected 2018-10
CTTGAGTTTTTTGCACAGAAATATAACAATATTAAAATTATAACGCAGGAAAATAAGGGGCTGTCGGAAGCAAGAAATGAGGGAATGAAACATGTAACGGGCAAATATACCCTGTTTGTTGATTCTGATGACTTAATTGCAAATAATACTCTTGAACTTTTGTATAATTATGCCGAAGAACATAATTCAGACGTCGTTATTTTTGATTTTCACAGGGGTACAAGTAAGCTGGAAATAAACCAGACAACCAAATGGCAGAATGTAATTGATAAATACGGGGATAATTCCTTTAATATTCAAACGGCAGAACCCTTTGTATACAGGTTTATACCTGTTGCTGCCTGGAATAAATTTTATCTTACCTCTTTAATAAAAGACTTAAAATTTGTAAAAGACATTACCTGTGAAGATGTCGCATATTGGGCGCTTGTTTTTTCAAAAGCGCAAAGGGTTAATTATCTTCCTTTGCCTTTGTATTTCTATATTAATGACAGGACCAACGCTATTTCAAAAAATTCAAATAAGAAAGTGTTTGATGTCTTTACTGCTTTTGACTGTGCAAAACAATCATTAATGGAAAGCGGTTGCTATGAGAAACTGAAATACATTCATTGGGCACATTTTGCTTCAAATCTTGTAGCTCATACTCATAAAATTGATAAAGTATTAAGAAATCAATTTGTTCACAGAATAAAAATGCTGGATATAGATATAGATTTTGACGAATTTGAACAACAGGACTTCTTCCCTTTTGAGAAACGTGATATGCAATTTATAAAGTATATGAAAGAAAATGATTTGTATGCAATAGAAAAACACTTCACCGAAATACGATTCTGGAATTAGCTTAATATATTACCCAAAATTAAAAAATATACTAAAATATTAACGGATAGTTGTGAGGAAATATTGAAGTGGCAAAAAACGTATTAATAATATCGACGAGTTTAAGAGTAAACAGTAACTCCGAAACACTGGCAAGAGAAGTAGAAAAAGGCGCAAGAGAAGCAGGTCATAATGTTGAATTTATCACGTTAAAAGATAAAACAATTAATTTTTGCAGAGGCTGTCTTTCATGTCAGAAAACAGGACGTTGCGTAATTGAAGATGATGCAAATGAAATAACCGAAAAAATGAAAAACTGCGATGTTTTAATATGGGCAACACCGATATATTACTATGAAATGTCCGGACAGATGAAAACCCTGATAGACAGGGCAAATTCATTATTTGTTTCCGATTATAAGTTCAGAGAAGTTTATTTAATAACCACTTCCGCAGATAGCGATGAAGGGGCAGCAGATACTGTACTCCACGGTTTGTCAGGCTGGGTTGCATGTCTGAATAAAGCAAAACTCTGCGGACATATTGAAGGCGGCGGTGCCAATAATCCTCTCGAAATAAGACAATTTACCGATATTGTACGCAGCGCATATAACTTGGGAAAGAATATATAAAACAAGGAAAACCCCTTCATAAGAAGGGGATGAGCACTAAGAATAAGCAATCAGAAGAGTTGAGGATTTACTCTCTTATATTATCCGAATTTTCATACCGCTTCATTACTCTAAATACCTATATTCTGCGCTTATACTTTCGTTTAAATAAAAATATCTCTTATTTGTAATGTAATTTGAAACAGATAGCTAAAGTATGGATAAGAGATAAAACTGCCGCTAAAAAAGGCATTAATTAGTTTATTGCCTGACCTGCCGGGATAATACAATGCTTCTAATTACCACATTATCATCTCCCAATAAAACAATAAAAAAGAGGGCTAAAGCCCTCTGATTAAAATGGTGCGTCTGGCGCGATTCGAACGCGCGACCTATCCCTTAAAAGGGGAGTGCTCTACCTGCTGAGCTACAGACGCATTCCGTCATTTCTTTCTTACAATATCAAGAACATTTTTTATAGTCAACATGTTTTTTTATTGAATTCTGTTTATAGTATAGTTATCTTATGAAAAAATTATACATAGAAACTCTGGGCTGCCAGATGAATAAGTCCGACAGTGAAAGAATTGCAGGTATTCTTTCTCACTTCGGCTACGAAGAAACAAACCTCGAAACAGAAGCGGATTTACTGATTATAAATACCTGCAGTATTAGACAGCTCTCTGCTGATAAAGCGTACAGCCAATTAGGAGTATGGGGTAAACGCAAAAAATCCAAACCAAATATCAAAATAGCCATTTGCGGTTGCGTTGCCCAGCAGGATAAGCAGGCCATAAGAAAAAGAGCCCCCTATGTTGATTTGATTTTCGGTACGCACAACATATATGAACTCCCCTCTCTTATAAAAAGAGTTGAAAGCGGAGAAAAAGTTTGTGCCATAACTAATAAACCCGTTGTTTGCGATCAGAATGATTTTAAAATAATACGTAAGGATTCTGTTAATGCCTGGATTCCCATTATAGAAGGCTGCAATAACTTCTGTACCTACTGCGTGGTTCCTTTTACAAGAGGCAGAGAAAGAAGCCGCCGTCCCGAAGAAATTATAAAGGAAGCCGAAAATATTATAAAACAGGGGTTTAAAGAAATAACTCTTTTAGGGCAGAATGTAGACAGTTACGGAAAAGATTTAAACGATGAGAATATCACACTTGCCAATCTTTTAAGGTCATTAAACAAATTAAACGGCGAATTTAGAGTACGTTTTGTTACTTCATACCCTTCTGATATCACTGATGACCTTATTAATGCTGTAGATGAATGCGAAAAAGTATGCAAATACTTTCATATTCCGATGCAGTCAGGAAATTCTCACATTTTAGAAGAAATGAACAGGCATTATACAAAGCAGCAATACTATGATATAGTTGCTAAAATAAGAAAACGTTTCCCCGATGTTGCCATAACAAGTGATTTTATAGCAGGTTTCCCCGGTGAAACAGAAGAAGAATTTACTGATACTCTCAAAGCTATTGATGAACTTGAACTTGATTATTCAAATACTGCGGCATATTCCCCGAGAGAATTTACCAAAGCCGGTAAAATGACGGATAAATTTCTAAGTGAAGAAGTTAAATACGAGCGCTTAAACAGATTAAACGAGAAAAACAAAGAAGCATGCCTGAAATCCAATGAAAAATTTGTAGGAAAAACTTTAAAGGTTTTGGTTGAAGGAAAAACTGAAAAAGATGGCAAAATAATATTAAACTCCCGTGCGGATAACAATAAAATAGTGCATTTTGAAGACAACACAAAAGATATCGGTGATTTTGCAACCGTTAAAATCACCAAAGCACAAACCTGGTGTCTGTATGGTGAAACGGTGTAAATCTATTTCATATAAGCACTGACAAGTTTTTTTACTTCGTTTGCGGGTACGGCAAAACCTATTCCTATATTTGACTTGTTATTATCGGGATTGAAGATTGACTGGCTGATTCCTATAACTTCCCCGTTTGCATTTAAAATAGGGCCGCCCGATGAACCCGGGTTTATTGCGGCATCAGTCTGTATCTTATTTCTCTCATAATCAATTCTTGAAACAATACCTGTTGTGAGTGTTCCGTTAAAGCCAAACGGGTTCCCTATTGCAAGTACTTTCTGTCCCACCTTTACCATTGAGGAATCTCCCAGTTTTATAACAGCAGGCAGCGGCTTTTTAGGGTTTATTTTTAAAAGTGTCAAATCTTCATTTGTATTTTCATCTTTTATAACTTCCGCTTTATATAATTCGCCCTTTGAGGTTGTAACATCAATATATGATGCATTTTCGACGACATGCGAACTTGTTAAAATAATTCCGCTTCTATTTATAATACAGCCCGTACCGCTGGAAATACCGTCCCGTATCTGTGCCTGTACAAGTACGATTGCCGGATTAATTTTCTCGTAAACAGTTACGTTTATAAATTCTTCACCTTTTAAATCATTGTCTTTTGAATATACGGAATTATCAGACGTCATTCCGTAAAAACCCGAAATTATTAAAACTGCTATGACCGATATATACTTTATTCCGTTTTGCATTGATAAATTAAACCTCTCATTTGTGATTTCATTTAACCGTATTTTTGTAATACAATCATCAGCAGTAAAGCAATAACATATACCGATTAGAACGGTTATTATAACTTCAAATTAAGTATAAAATATTGTTATATAATAAAGTTTTATTTTATAATTGGATTATGGCACTGACAATGGAAAAAAAGAAAAACGGTATAACTGAAGCAATTGAAAAAATAGTCGGAAGGGAAAATATTCTTTCCGATGAAGAAGCTTTGTATGCTTATTCCAGTGATTCAACAAATATTACAAAACCTTATTCGGTTGCAGATCTTGTTGTATTTCCGACGAAAACTGTTCAGGTCAGTGAAATAATGAAATATGCTTATAAAAACAATATTCCAGTTACTGCAAGGGCTGCGGGAACAAGTGTATGCGGAGCGTGTCTGCCTAAAAACAGCGGCATTATTCTTGATTTTGCCAAGATGAATAAAATAATCGAAATAAATAAAGATAATCTTGTCTGTATAGCTGAACCCGGTGTCGTTATTGAAGATTTAAAGAAAGAAGCTGAAAAATACGATTTGTTTTATCCGCCGGATCCTTCCAATTTAAAGGTTTCAATGCTTGGCGGAAGTATAGGCCTTTCTTCGGGCGGGCCTCATACCTTTAAATACGGTTCTACAAAAGATTATATAATAGGGCTTGAAGTTGTTCTTGCGGACGGAACAGTTATGAATACAGGTTCTACGTGTTCAAAAGATGTAACGGGTTATAATATGACTCAGTTATTTGTAGGTTCGGAAGGTACTCTTGGAATTATTACAAAGGCAATAATCCGTTTAATTCCGAAACCGGAAGCAACAAAAGTTTTGCTTGCTTATTTTGACACATTGGAAGATACGGCAAAAACAGCAAATGATATTATTTCCAAATTGATAACTCCTTCTGTTATTGATTTACTGGATAAAAATACGCTTGCAACTACTGAAAGCTTTTATCCTTCAGGATTATTAACCGATAAAACCGCAGCCTTATTAATAGAAATAGACGGATTTAAATCAACTCTTGATAATCAATACAGGGAAATTATAGAAATATGCAAAAAAAATAATTCCTCTTTTATCCAGACTGCCGATACAAAAGAAGAAGAGGACAGAATTTGGATAACAAGGCGTTCATCTTTTGGTGCAACGGCAAAACTTGCACCTAACGTTATGACGGAAGACGTTGTTGTCCCGAGAGAAAATATAGTTACTCTCGTAAAAGGTATATGGCAAATTTGCAACAAATACAATTTAAAAACCTGTATAATGGGACATATCGGTGACGGTAACATACACCCGAATTTCGCTCTTGATTTAAGAAACGAAGAGGAACGTAAAAATTTTGAACAGGCAAAAAAAGAACTGTTCTCTCTTGCACTTTCTCTGAACGGAAGACTATCGGGCGAGCACGGTATAGGCTGTGAAAAATCACAGTTTATAAGTCAGGCACTCGACCCCGGTAATTTAAAATTAATGAAACAGATTAAACAATTACTTGACCCCAAGAATATCCTAAATCCGGGTAAAATTTTTTAGGAGGAAATTATGTCATACTGCATTATTAACTGTACGATAGATAACAAAAAAGATGCCGTTGAAATTGCAAAAAAGCTTGTTAAAAAGAAGTTGATTGCGTGCTGCTCCATTATTCCTTCCGTAACCTCTGTGTACGAATGGGACGGAGATTTGTGCGAGGACAATGAGTTTTTGATGATTATGAAAACGGAAACCGAGCTTTTTGGTCTGATAGAAAAAGAAATCAAAAAAATGCATACCTATGAACTGCCCGAACTAATCTGTATTCCCATAAACAACGGAAGCAGAAAATATCTTGACTGGGTTGATGAACAGACAATAAATATTAAAGAGGGCTAGTATCATTTTCGGATTTTTAAATAAAAAGCCTGAATATACCGTTAAAATGAGCTATGACAAAACCAAGCCCCTAACGAAACGCAATGTCATAGAATATTTAAAAACTCTGGATATAGAGGTTAAAACAAATACTAAAGCCAGGGGCAATAACGGATTATATCAAAAGAACAGAATAGATATTGCAAGAGGTTTAACGGAAGAAAAGGCGATAGAAGTTCTTGTTCATGAATTTGCACATCATATCCACTATAAAATAGACAAGGATTTTGTAAAAAACGGAGGCTCTATAGCAAATCTTTTTAATACATCGGATATTACGCAAATTCATACCGAGCTTGTAAATGTTACCAATGTAATTGATGAAAATTCAAGACTGAAAATCTTTTTAAATGCAAAAGAAACAACCGCGGATACAATAAAAAGTATGCAAAATGCTATAAGACGTGATTATCCCGAATTTATGCGTTCCAAAAAATTTGCCGAATTTGAAAATTACGTTAAAAATTCCGATGCAAAGTATCTCGTAAAATATGATGCAATAAGACTCATGCAGGGATTTTTCTTCAAAAAAGAAAGAATAATAAGCGTAAAAAATATAGAAAATGATTTTCCCGATATGCCGAAAGCCTTTCAGACATATATACGGTTGTGTTCTTTGCAGAGAAAACAATCCCGCATAACAAGAAGAATAAATAAACTGAATAAGTACTATACAAAACCGACAGAACTCTTTGCAAGATTTGTTCAGGGGTATTTTTCAAATCCCGAAACAGTTTCCTCAATTGCGCCATATACCGTTAAAAGATTTAATCAGCTCCTGAATGACGGATATTATAAAGAATTAAAAGAATTTTTTGAAATATTCCATAAGACCGAAGACCAATAATTCATATAAATAAACGGTTTACTTTTTTCAAAACATCATTAAGATGTTAGTAAGGCGTAGTGTAACTAAAGGAGTAAAATATGACTTTATTAAACGGACAATCATTACTTGCTACTGCTATGGCAGGTTTAAGCGATACATATTCAACCCTGATGAGTACAAGCAGTAAATCAGGAAAAGGATTAACACTTGATGATTTAAACAATGTTTCATCAACGGCGAAATTAAATCTTGGTACAAATACTACATTTTTACAGTATCTGACAAGTAATTTTAAAAATATAGATAAAGACGGCGATGGTGAAATTACCGGAAACGATATGACAAAAATAATGGATACAATGCAGGCTCAGGGTTTAACCTATAATGAAATTCAAACCTTATGCATGAACGGGAATGTTAATAATTCTCTTTTATCAACTGTTTTAACCTACTTTAACAAGATAGATTCAAACGGCGACGGCAGAGTTACAAGTGAAGAAATCACAAAATTCAGTATTTCCTGCCAGAAAGATGAATTAGAACAAAAATATAAATCCTACAGAGCTTCACAAACAAGTTTATTCTACAGTGACGGAGTTGAAGATGATACTTCAAGCGTACTTGATACTTTAAGGCCCGATTTGAATTCAACAAATTCATAATTAAAAGGGAACCTTTTAAGGTTCCCTTTTTTGTTTATTTTCTTTAATTACTTTTATATTCGATGATTTAAGTTTATTATAAAGAATATGATACAAAGGATAATAGTATTTATATTCATATATTTTATATTTTTATTATCGCAATCAGGGATATGCGGCGGTATGTTTGCGTCTGCCGTATATGGCGCCGAAGGCTCTTTAAAAATCAACAGTATCAACTTTGATAATTCGGATTCAATAATATTTTTAGGTACTTCCGGTAATGAAAATCCCGCCGAAATTAATATCAAAAAAATGGTATTAACAGAACCGGACAGAGTTTTTTTTGATATTGATAATGCTGTTATAACCTTTCCTAATGCTTCCTATGACCTTAAAAACAGTAAATTAAAGCAGGTTAAGATAGCGCAGAACTCTACTGAACCTGATATTGTAAGAATTGTTATTTTAAATGCCCCAAATTATAACCCTGCACAAATTAAAGTTTTAAAAATCAAAAATAATATTATTATAAAACTGGATAATGAAACTCCTCTTCAGCAGTACCTTACACAGATATACAAGGAAACAAAAGAAAGTGCCATTGAATATTACGAAAAGGCTGTAGCTGAAATATCAGAAGAAAAACGTCCTTCAACAGAGTCAGATGAAATTTTTAATAAAGTTCAGCAGGCATTTAAGGCTGATGAACAGGAGCTTGTACGTCCAAATATAGAACAGAAACAGGCAAGATTAAAATCAAGATTTTTCCTTGATAAAGCAAGTCCCAGAAACGGTAATTTGTTAATAAGCGGTATAGGCGTTATAAATGTTGAAAAACCTTTTACCCTAACCGAACCTTCAAGAGTTGTATTTGACTTGCCGAATACAATAGTCTTGCAGGAATTAAGAGATAAGGAATTTCGTCTGTCCGAAACGGAAACAGTAAGAATAGGGCAATTTGAACCATCTAAAGCAAGAATAGTAATAAAAACGGATAAACCCGAGAGTTATCGGCCTATTTATTCAACAACTCTTCAGACACTGCTTATTTCAAACAGTACCGCCATATCAGGTGTCGGTATGACCTCGGTTAAAAGTGAAATTTCATATTTTAAAGAACAAAAAGTCAATGACAGAACAGATGTTATTAATATTATGTTCTCAAATCCCGTTATATATTCTATTAAAAGGACAACAGGGAAAATAAATCTTACTCTGTATAATCTTGAAAAATTTGATATAAATGCCTTTAATAATCTTGCCGCTAATAATAAAACAGGGTATGAAGCAAAGCAATTAGGAACAAACATATATAATATAGCTTTTCCTGCAGGTACAAACATTCTCGTTGATTGCTACGAAGCACTAAATGCCTCACAGTTAAGATTTGTATTTACAAAGAAAGATACACCTCCTGCAACAGTATCACCGAATATCAAACAGGATATAAAACTTCCGGTTCCCGATAAGAAGCCGGAAACACCTAAGAAACAGACTGATTTAAAGAAAGAAAATCCTTTTGCAAACCTGCTTGAACGTCAGAAGAAGAACGCAAAGAACAAAAAGAATGTTCAGCCGGTTTTATCTCCCGAATTGGAAAAAATCAAGGATAAAATGATATTAATAGATCCCGGACACGGAGGAAACGACACGGGAGCCCTGAGAGGCAGTGTACTTGAAAAAGATTTAACACTGCAGATTGCTCTGAAGGTCAGAGAGTGCCTGAGGGAAAAAGGTCTTACAAAAATTGTTATGACAAGAACTACGGATACAACGCTCACGCTTGATGACAGGGTTCAAACTTCAAACAGTCATAATGCGGATATTTTTGTAAGTATTCATATAAATGCCAGTGTAAAATCAGAAATAAAAGGTATAGAAACTCACTATTATACCGACAGCGGATATGAAGTTGCAAAAATTATTCATAAGGAATTAATGGATAATGTAAATGCAACGGACAGAGGCTTGTTTAAGTCAAAATTTTATGTTATAAATCACACAGAGGCGCCCGCAGTTCTGTTGGAATTGGGATTTATATCAAACGATTCGGAAAGGAATGCACTGCTTTCGGAACAAAGGCAGACGGACTCTGCAAGAGCGATTGCGGACGGTATAGTTAAATTTTTATTGGAGCGAAATAATGAATAACAGTCCTATAGGGGTATTTGATTCCGGTGTCGGAGGTTTAAGTGTTTTTTCGGAGCTGAACAGACTTCTTCCCAATGAGGATTTTATATATTTTGGGGATACCGCAAATTTACCCTACGGGAATAAAACTAAAGAAGAACTTATTGAAATATCAAAAAATATATTTGATTACTTCAGAACACGCAGTGTAAAAGCTGTTGTTATGGCTTGTAATACAACGTCTGCCGTAACTTATGATGTTTTAAAAAACGAATATGATTTTAAAATATATCCGATAGTACAAAATGTATCCGAAAGTATTGCTTCTGAAAATTATAAAAAAATAGGTGTATTTGCAACGAAAGCAACTATCAATTCGCACGCTTATAAAAGGGAAATTCAGTATTATAATCCTGATACCGAGGTGTTTGAAATTGCCTGTCCCGAGTGGGTTCAGATAGTTGAAAACCAAACAATGTATGAGTATTCAAGTATCGGTAATATAAAATTATATCTTAATAAAATGATGGAAAATAATCCCGAGAAAATAATTCTGGGTTGTACGCATTATCCTTATTTAATGGAAATTTTATCAAGATTTGCTCCTGCGGATATGTTTATTAACCCGGCAAAATGCTTTGCCGAATATGTATATTATGATTTGAATAATTCGGGCTTATTGAATAGCAGCAGAAATTATGAACCCAAATTCTATGTAAGCGCAAATTCAGCCCAATTCAGACAGGCAGCAAAGCTGTTTTATGATGTGGATTGTGTAAGTGAAGTAACTTTGGAAAAATGCCCGGTCTAATCGTTTTTATCTGTTTTTTCGCTGATAATATATCTCGGGCGCTGCTTAATTTCCATATACATTTTACCGATGTATTCCCCTAGAATACCTGTACATATCAGCTGAATACCAGATACAAAACAGATAATAGATGTCATACTTGCCCAGCCTCTTACGGTTTGGCCTTTCATAACCATTACAACTGACCAGACAACACCTAAAAAACTCACAAAAGCAACAAGGAAACCAAAATTTACTATAAACAGAAGCGGTTTTGAAGAGAAACTCGTAATTCCGTCAAATGCAAGAGTGAGCATTTTGGATAACGAATAGTGTGTCTTTCCTGCCATTCTTTTCTTTCTGTCATAATAAACTTTTGTACTTTTAAAACCTATTGTCGGAATTAATCCTCTTAAAAACAGATTTACTTCTTTATATTTTGCAAGCTCGGCAAGTACTTTCGCACTTAATAACCTGTAATCCGAATGATTATAAACTATATTTACCCCCATAAGTGCGAGTATTTTATAGTAGGTTAGGGCTGTAATCCGCTTAAAAAAAGAATCGGAAGTTCTTTTATCACGAACACCATATACAATTTCATATCCTTCCTTGTACTTTTTAACCATTTCATTAATTGCATTAATATCGTCCTGTCCGTCGCAATCAATTGAAACGGTTATATCACATTTGTCTTTTGCTTCCATAAGCCCTGCCAGAAGTGTGCTTTGATGCCCTCTGTTGCAGCTTTGGGATATGCCCGTATAATGTTTATCTTTTTTTGCAAGTTCGCAAATTATATTCCAGGTGTTATCCGTTGAACCGTCATTTACAAAAAGAATTTTACTGTTCGTGCTTATTTCGTTTGCATTTTCCAGTTCAATCAATTTGTTTAAGAATATATTGCACGTAACAGGCAAAACTGCTTCTTCGTTATAACAAGGAATAACTATATATAAAATCGGCGGCATAAACTCTCCCGTTAAATATTTTTAATTATTTTATCATAATTTAAAAAAGTGTAGCAAATTATGTTTATTAATCATTTAACTTACAGACTCAAATAATAATCTTTAAGCAGTTTTGTGTCGTCCTCAATATTCGGGCTTTCACAAACCAGAACCCCTTTAACGTTGTATTCTTTAAATACTTTCAGAAGGTCTTTGTAGTTCATATCGCTTTCTTCAAGTATAAGGTGGTTCTTTTCTCCTTTTACACCGTATTCGATACCGGCAAGGTGAGCGTGGAAGTTGTTAAATACTTCTTCACCCAGTTCCTTTCCCATATAATCAAACATTTTTTTAAATTCATCATAAGTATTATATATACCGTTATTGCGGGCATGAATATGTGCAAAATCCACGCAGGGAAGTACGTTCTTAAACTCTTTTGAAAGCTTGACTATTTCTTCCAAGGTTCCCCATTGTGTACCTTTTCCCGTTGTTTCCGGTCTTACCCAAATATTGTTGTTTTCGGCTTCTAAAGCAGAGCATATTTTTTCCGTTGATTTATAAACAGTCTTGTAAACTGTGTCCGCATCTTGCTTCATATAGAAAGCCGCATGAAAAGTAATACTGTATGCTCCTATTTCTTTTCCCATACGTGCGGTTTCAAGTATTCTCTCAACACTTGCATCAATTTTTTCACTTTCCTGTGAATTGAGGTTTATATAATACGGGCCATGACAGGTTATTGCATAATCAGGGTTTGAAGCAAATTCTTTAACTGTCTGTATATTTGCCTCATTCATTCTGACACCGTGAACGAATTCGACTTCTACCCCGTCAAGATTCATTTCTTTTATTATTTCAAGCCCTCTTTTATAGCCTTTACCCTCGGCTGATAAAGGAAGTCCTGCCGTTACAAAATTAAGCTTGTTCACTTGTTAAAACTTCTCCTGTTTTCGGGTTCATTCTTTCAACAAAATCTCTTCCCGTTGAAATAAAGAAGGCTCCGTACTGAATGGAATCAAGCTCCAGAATATCCTGACCGCAGGCTACTTTTAAAGAATTTTTCGTATCACAGATTGTTCCAGGTGCATAACTGTGCTTCTTCTCTATTACATAAGCGGAATTAACTCTTAATATAACACCGTCATAGTATGTAACAGCGCCTATAAATGGGTTTAACCCTCTTACAAATCTTTCTATTTCTTCTGCTGATTTACTCCAGTCAATAAAAATATTTTTCTTTTCAAAGGAAAGCGCTTCCGCTTTTATGTAGCTTCCGCCCGTTGGCTGGGGGCGTCTTGGAAACGGGTGATTTTCGTAGTAATCCAAAGCCTCAAACAACATTGAAGCACACATCTTATTTGTCCTGTAAAAGAGAGTACCCATTGTTTCATTTAAATCAAGGTTAAATTTGTATTGTGAAATAATATCACCGGTGTCAAAAGCTTCGTCCATAAAGTGAAGAGTGATGGCAGATTCTTCTTCGCCGTTAATAATAACATGCGAATACGGATTTGCACCTCTGTAATCCGGTAATTTTGACGGGTGCAAATTTATAAAACCGTCTTTTGTGAGTTGTAAGAGTTCTTTTGGCAGCTTTTTATTAAAAGAGGCAACAACACCCAAATCTGCATCAAGATTTTTAATTCTTTGCAAAAATCCTTTGTCATTCAGGCTGATATTATAATCAATAATCTCAAAACCAAGATTTTGAGCCGTATCAACCATTAATTTGTTAGTATTGTCATCTTTACTTGGAGGTACAACACCTACGATATTTATGCCTTTTGAAGCCAGTTTATTCAGACAAACAATTGCCATATCAGGCATTCCGACAAATAAAATTTTCTTTTTATACTTTTTTTCTGCCATAATATTACTTCCCGAAGAAATTATACCAAAAATAGTATTAAATGGAAATAAATTCGGTAATTATATTACAGATATTATTTTACAGTTCATTAACGGTAAATACATCATCTCTGTTTAAAGCGTTCATTGATATTTGAGTTAAAGTATCTTTTAAAAGTTTAATGCAATCAGTTTGTGCTTCAATGTTTTTAACATTTATTTCATATTTTCTGTCAGGATATTTTTGTAAATAGTCATTTAGTTTTTCTTTTAATTTACTTCCTTTTAAACAAGAAGGTATTTCATCATTTTCAAACATTTTAGGTATAATTAGTTTTTTTATTAAAAGTAATGATGAAGAAAATGATAATTCCATCGGCTGTTTTAAAATTTTGTTAAAAAATTCTTCGTTATCAATAATATTCCCGTTATTATATTCACTAAACCTTATTATATCAATGTGTTCGGATATTGTATCGGGGGATTGGCAGAATAATGACGGTAGCCTTAAACAGGCAGGAATGTAATTATCAAGAGATAACCCGTTATCTTTAAATCTTTTAACGAGACTATTTACATTGTTTTTAAGAGTATCTGCGGATTGGAAAAATAGTTGTGGTTGTTTTACACAGGCAGGAATGTAATTATCAAGAGTTAACCCGTTATCTTTAAATCTCTCAACGAGACCTTTTACATTCTTTTCAAGAGTATCTGCGGATTGGAAAAATAGTTGCGGTTGCTTAACGCAGGCAGGAATGTAATTATCAAGAGTTAAACCGTTGTCTTCAAATTTATTAACCAGGCTTTTTACATTGTTTTCAAGAGTATCTGCGGATTGGCAAAATAGTTGAGGTTGCTTAACACAGGCAGAAATGTAATTATCAAAAGTTAAACCGTTATCTTTAAATTTATCAACGAGATTTTTTACATTATTTTCGAGAGTATCCGGTGATTGGTAAAATAATGACGGTTTCTTAACGCAGGCAGGAATGTAATTATCAAGGGTTAACCCGTTATCTTTAAATTTATCAACGAGACTTTTTACATTGTTTTCAAGAGTATCTGCGGATTGGTAAAATAATGACGGTTGCTTAACACAGGCAGGGATATAATTATCAAGAGTTAAGCCGTTACTTTCAAATTTATCAACGAGATTTTTTACATTGTTTTCAAGAGTATCTGCGGATTGGCAAAATAATGACGGTTTATTAACGCAGGCAGGAATATAATTATCAAGGGTTAACCCGTTATCTTTAAATTTATCAACGAGACTTTTTACATTGTTTTCAAGAGTATC
>JAEEGL011579276.1_pt1 | contig 14411 bp, 8 predicted proteins | sample 9134231 | NCBI WGS metagenome assembly JAEEGL01 (sample SAMN16246548, study PRJNA631951) | gut metagenome | biome: gut microbiome; feature: rumen; material: fiber-attached | host: Bos | place: Iran: Karaj | collected 2018-10
GACATGTACAGCATCATAGGCGTGGGTTCCACCGAACACGCCAGGAACATGATGAAGGATTATGAGATAGAGTCCATCGAGGACGGGATGGTCCGCGGCATCTCCGGGATGATACTCCTCAAGGCCAGCGAGATCGACCTCGACGTCATCACGCTGCTGGGATCGGCGAAGCAGGACATGCCCGACCCCAAGGGTGCCGCCAAGCTCATGGAGCCCCTGACGCGTCTGCTCCCGGAACTTAAGATCGACACCGAACCCCTGTACAAGGAGGCGGAGGAGATCGAGAAGAAGATCAGAAGCCAGCAGCTCCACCAGTACGAGAATCAGGACATCTACGGATGATACGCCCGTGGATACCCTTATAAGACACGAGCATATGGTCCAATCATGAAACTGATCCCCACCAAATTCTTCATCACATCGAGCTCGGCCGTAAGCCCCATCTCAGGATTGAATGCCTTCGACCGTGCGCTCATCGGTGCGGGGATCGGAGAGCAGAATCTCGTCTCGGTGTCGTCGGTCATACCCATCGGCGCAGAGCAGGTGGATCCCGTCGAACTTCCCATGGGAGCTATCACGCATTGCGTGCTGGCACAGATGAGGGGAACGGAAGGGGAGATGATCTCGGCAGGCATCGCATACGGTTTCAGGAAGGACGGGAAGGGAGGATACGTGGCGGAAGGACATCTCCACGGATCCAAGGAATCCCTGAAGGCCGACCTCCAGTGGAAGATGGAAGAGATGGCGAGGCTGCGCGGAGTGGAGTTCGAGACCGTCGGATTCGTCATCGAGGAACAGGAGATCCCCGTGGACAACTACGGGTGCTGCGTCGCGGCACTGGTGTTCACCGAGTACCGTGATTGACCATGTTCGGCATAGTCAATTGTTCCGGATGCAACAGGAAGAGGATCATCGACCTCTCCACGGATGTCACGTCATGCCCGTACTGCGGAAGGAAGGCCGACACGAAGAACCTGGCGGTCATCTTCCAGAGTCCCGATCAGAATGAGGTCAGGGGGGCCTTCGACAGCATGACCGGTTTCGTCATGCCGGAGAAGAAGAGGGTTCACGACAGCGACCCCATGTCCACGCTGGCGTACAAGGTGGAGCACACGTCGGATGTGAATCAGAAGATGGTGCTCATCGCCGAAGAGCTCACGAGGATCAAGGGAACCTTCACCGTCGAGGACGTGGAGGAACTTGTTCCCGGAAAAGGCGAACAGTACGTGAAACTCATGTTGACGACATGTACGGCCTATGAGGTCGGATACGGGAAGTACAAGGTTTGATCACAGGCCGGGGATGTCCTTCCTGGTCTTTCCCTGACTCTTCAGGATGTCGTCGATTATCCTGGGCAACTTCTTCCAGACCATTATGTAGAGATTGACGACGACGAGGATCAGCGCCAGTCCCATAGTTATGTACGAAAGGAAGTAGAGCTCATCGTGGATAGACATGGTGAATGTCGGCACCATCAGCACCTGGAATGCCATGTCTACGAAGAGTGCCAGCATCAGGAATTCAGTGGTCCTCTTCCTGGCGACTCCCTCTCCGACCCTGATGCCGGTACCGGAATGCAGGAAGATGTTCTGCAATGCAAGGACCAGGACGATGGCCCATGAGGCAGCATCTACATCTGACCTACTGGTCAGGTAATAGATGAGACCGAATCCCATGGCTGCACCCATCCCGAGGCCGAGACCGAATCCGTAGAACACGGTATCCGATTTACCGGCGTATCTCCTGAGGTTCAGCGTGACGAGCTTGACCAATTCGGTCACCGCACCGAACAGCACCGCTATGACCAGACCCAATCCGGGCACCGTATACCACGGGAGGACGTACGTGTATGCTACGAGAAGGATGGTACCTTCGATCAGCCCCACCGTGAAGAGGATGAACAATGATGGGTCGCTGAAGAACGGCTGTTCCACTGCAGGATAGGTGTACTTCCTGAGAACGACGTACATCAGCACGAGCGCAGCGCCCAAGGCGACGGCACCCGCGATACCCATGGTTGCATCCATGGGTGACCTTAAAAACTTCCCGTTTATAAATTAAAGGGGTCGATTATCTCCGTGCATCGCCGTGATTCCCATGTCGGACACATGTTCCGGGGCGGTCACAGCACCTTGTCGTAATAGTGCGCGACCATGCAGGATTCCTCGCAGTTGCCGCAGGAGTTGCATCTGTTGGGATCGACATGCAGCCCGTCCTTGATCGTGATGGCATGTCTGGCACATCTCTTGGCACATATTCCGCACGAGGTACACATCTGTGCCCTCAGCAGTGCCTTGACGGCTCTCTCGAACATGCTCTTCGCACCGTCCAGGGATTTGGAAGTCACCGACACCTGTCCTCCACCGAACAGCTTGGCGGTGGAATCCCCTTTCTTCACGAGTGCGATCTCGAATTCCTGTGAGTATCTCACGTCGCCGACGGTCCTCAGGGCATCCTCCACCGAAGAGAAATCCCTCGCCCTCGGTACGTTAACGATGGCTTCAACGGAGAATCCTCCCGCGGCGCAGGACGATGCCCCCTTCAGCATCTTCATCGTCGGACCTTTCGAATCCTTCGGCCTGGTCCTGAGATCGAGATCCTCAGCGAGTCTCACCATCTTCGGCGGAAGCACCTTCCATCTCCAGAATCCCATGTCCACGAACTCCTTCGGGAGACCGCGTTCCTCGGCATACCTGTAGAGATAATCCGACCACTCCCTGTGAAGTTCCGGGTGGATGCGTTCGGTGTTCTTCCATTCGCTGGCAAGACATGAGGCACAGAGATAGCATCCGATCCTCTCGAAATCCTTCTCGTACAGAGGGTTGTATTCCAGACCCTTCATCCAGATGTAACCCCAGATCTCGGATGCGTTCCATGTCCTAACGGGATTCAGCGTGGTCTGATTGGGAACGAACGGATTCTTGGAAACGAATCCCGTCTTGGAACGTGCGAAGGATTCCAGCATCCTGTTGCCTTCCACGGTGATCGTTCCCTTCGGGAACTCGTTGGATATCATCTCCGTGATCGGACCCAGCTTGCAGACCTTGCAGCACCATCTGAAATCCTTGGCGGGAGGCCCGAAGGTGTCCACGTTCTCCCTGAACGCATCCTTCGCCTCCGCGATGTGGATCTTTAGATCGTTCTTCTTCGCGAATCCCTTCACGTATTCCACGGTCTCCGGGAATTCGAGACCGGTGTTGACGAACAGCAGTTCCATCCCGCCCTTCAGTGCCTTCATGGCCACGCCGAAGGCGGCGAGGGAATCCTTCCCTCCTGAGAAGGACACTGTCACCGGGACCTTCTTGGACGACACGAAGGACTTGATGTCGCTTGCCGCATTGCCTTCGATGTTCTTCAGGTGCTCCCTGTTCGCCTTGACGAACATGTCCCTGTCGGAATCAGGAGAGATGATCATCCCGGAAGGATTGTCGAGGTCCCTGATCTTGACCGCTTTCTCCATCTCCTTCAATTGGGTACTTTTTCCCAATGCTATTCCGGCGCCGATCTTCTCTCCCTTCCTCAGAATCAGCGATTCTCCCTCTTCGAACTCACCTGTGATCTCCCTGATGTTCTCACCGGGAATCGACTTGCCCTTGAGGTGCCCGGACATGGACCCGAAGGTCACGATGTTCTTGCTGGCACATTCATTGAACAGCTCGGCACCGGACTGCCTTATCTCCAGGATGTGACGGTTCTCCCTCAGGTCGAACCTCATTATTCCGAGAACTGCGCCGTGTGCGACGATCTCGTCGGTCCTGTCCTCTCCGGGGACCTTGTTGAGAAAGATCATCTTCCCCCTTAGCGGGGCGTCAGTACCGAACGTCTCCCTGAACAATGAAAGGACGAGACCCACACCGTCACCCATGCACGGCCTGATGTCGCCGGGACTGTTGATCTCGAACCTGCGAGGCTCATGGCCGCAGGCACATCTCCTTCCCAGTACCAATGTTCCGCAGCTGTCGCACCAGAGGCGCTGCTCCTTCCCGTTGGCCGCCATGGATTGTGCCATGGATTTCAGTAAATGTTCTATACATTAAAAGATTTGAGAGGGATGGTCATGAGCGGGATAGAGGGAGCTAGAAGGATCAACACGAACTACGGCATGCCCGTGTTCAGCAGGATCGAACTGCGCGACATCGCCATAGCCGTGGCTGTGCTGACGGCGTCGTTCACCATCATCTTCTGCCGCAGGAAGGTGTTCTCCGATGACTTCAGCATCAACCTCCTGTGGTGGATACTGGTCTCCTTCATCCTGGTGATGCTGAGCTTCATCCTTCATGAGTTCGGTCACAAGTTCACGGCGCAGAAGTTCGGCGCATGGTCGGAATTCAGGATGTACCCGATGGGCCTGGTGCTGTGCCTCGTGATGTCCGTCGTCGGCTTCCTATTCGCCGCGCCCGGTGCAGTGTACATCAGGGGATACATAACCGATGAGATGAACGGCAAGATCAGCGCGGCAGGTCCGGGAGTGAACATCGTCATCTCACTGGTGTCGCTGATCCTGTGCGTGGCGATAAACAACGGCATCTCGGCATACATCTTCTTCCTGCTGGGATACATGAACGCCTTCCTGGCGATATTCAACATGCTCCCGATCCCTCCGCTGGACGGTTCCAAGATCTACAGATGGAACATGACGGTGTACATACTGATGCTGCTGGCCGCAGGAACGCTGCTGCTGATGTGCTTCATCATCTGATGACCATCCGATTGCTGAGAGGTATACATGAGACTGGGAATCATCGCGTGCGACATCCTGAGACCGGAGATAGAGTTCCTGACGAAGGATGACGACGATTTCGTTGTCAGGGAATACCTGGAATTCGCACTGCACGAGTACCCCCAGGACATGAAGAGGAAGATAATCGAGACCGTCAACGGTTACGAAGGTAAACTCGATGCTGTATTCCTAGGATATGCGACCTGCAACTCGCTGGAGAACGTCACCGAGAGTCTGAAGGTACCGACGGTGATGCTGCAGGGCGCGGACTGCATAGACGTCCTGCTGACGCCTGATGAGTATGTGAAGGAGAAGAAGATCTGCGCCGGGACATGGTTCATCTCGCCCGGATGGGCGGAACAGGGGATCAACGGACTGATCAAGGAGCTCCATCTCGACAGCGTTGAAGGGTACGAACCGGAATTCTTCCTGGATATGCTGTTCGGATCGTATCAGAGGTGCCTGTTCATAGACGACGGCATAGGGGATACGGACCATTACAGGGAAAGATCGGAAGAGGTCGCCAGAGGACTCAAGCTGAAGCTTGACTGCAGGACGTGCGGGATCGGCGGGATACGCGACGCCATAGCGAGAACGAAGGAACTGGCACTGTCTCAAGACAGATTAAAAAAGAAAGAGTGAGGGACGGATGGATCCGTCCCCCGTTCGGGTTTCTCATGCCTTCTTGTTCTTGATGAAGAAGAACGCACCTGCTCCTGCCGCCGCGATGACGACGACTATCACGATGGCGATCCAGATCGGGAATCCTCCGCCGTTGCTGTTTCCTGATGAGGATTCGACGACATCCACGAACCAGTCTGAGAAGTGATCGGTCTCGAAGACCGCCACCTTCTTGTCGGAGTCGTAGGTGGCATCGTACTGGATCAGGTCCTCACCGCTGATGCAGAACACCTTCACATTGGAGGCATTCTCACCGGATGCGAGTACGTAAGGCAGGGACACCTTGATCTTCTTGCCGGTGAAGGTGATCTTACCGCTGGTGTCCGACAGGTCGAGCGAATAGACGGTCTTTCCTGCGATCCTCTCCTTCACGGATTCAGGCAATGCCGCCTTCTCAGAATCGGAGAGGGTCTGTGCACTGACCGAGACCGATCCGGTGGCGCCGGCGATGATCTCCTTGGGGATGTCCATCGCCCACCCGTCGCCTGAGACGGCGACGGTGGTCTTGGTGGCATCGTTCAATGCATCGACGACGCTGCTGCTTCCCGTGTCGATGACCGCACTGTCGCCGTCAGAAACGAATGCTATCTCATTTCCGTCCGAAGCGACGGGTTTGGATGTCCATTTCGCTACTACGGTCAGATCGTTGTCGGGCATGGTGGCGGGCAATGCGGGCGACCATCCTGCGAAGTCATAACCTGCCCTGACCGCGATGGGTGCGAGGATCGCATCCCCGTATCCTTTCACCATCGGTGCGATGGCCTCACCGCCTGCACAGTCGAAAGTGATCGTGTGCTGGTTCGCGGTGTATGTCACAGTCTCGGTCACATCTGCGTCCGGCATTGTGCCGGATACGACGGTCTTATCCGCCGTATAACCTGTCAGGACATCGGAATAGATCGCATAATCCGTTCCGAACCTGTGCTCCTGAACTATGTCATCCCTCACGGGCGTTCCGCCCAGATATACGTAATGAACGGTCACCGTGTGCATGTTGCCTTCCCATACGACCAGGAACTCCATCGGCCCGGTCACGTTCTCGAAAGTATATCCTGCATCATATTCGACCGCGTTGCATGACCACTTGTGGAAGTGATATCCTGCCTTGGTGATCGTGCAGTCGGGAAGAGTGAAGTCCTCGCCCTGTATGACGGGTATCGCACTCATGGAACCCTCGGATCCCGCTCCGCCCAAGAATGTCATGCTGTGGACCGGCAATTCGGTCCAATGTGCGAACAACGTGATATCATTCTCTCTAAGGGTCCATTTGCCCGAATTACTGATCTTCTGCACAGGAGTAGAATGTATGTACCATCCTGCGAAGTTGTGGCCCGGATACGTCGGGATCGGAAGCACGTAATCGGTATTGTACGTGAGATGCAATGACGCGGGTGAGACCGTTCCTCCGTCAGGGTTGAGTGTTATGGTGAGCTCCTTGGGGGCCCATATGGCATACAGTGTGACGTCTTCGGTGATGGTTATCTCAGCTCCGTCAGCGTATGCAGTGCCGGTACCCCTGTAGTTCGTATTCCATCTGGTGAAAATGTGCCCGTAATAACTGAAAGTATTGAGGGTAAGATTCGCAGGCGTACCATAGTAGACGGTCTGATCACTCATCTCGCCTGAGGTACCGCCGTTACGATGGAATGTCACAGTAAGCTGCCTGAGCTGCGCACCGGTGACGGTAACGGTCTTGTCCTCGGTGATGTTGGAGATGGTGTATACTCCCGCCACTGCGGTAATGGTCTCGTCATTGGCCTTTACGACGAGGTTGCCCTCGTAACCTGTCGCGTATGCGACGGTGAACGAGAAGCTTCCGCCGTAATTGACAGGACTCAAGGAACCGGACTGTTCCGTTATGACATACCCGGTCCCCGGTGTGAGGGCCACTGTGAAGGTACGGATCGCAGACACTGCTGAGAGTGTTACATTCGCCTCAACGCTGTCGATGGTGTACGGGTTGTCTGTCAGCCCGTCCGCCCATCTGACGAAGTCATGACCCGCTACGAGTGTTGCCGTCAACACCAGCGTGTCTTCATACTCCACCTGGAACGCACCAGTGTAGGTCACGGGTGCACCACCGTTCAGACTATACTCCACCTCTGAGATACCTGTGTCTGATCCGATCGATACGGTGAACCTCTGCTTCTCCTTGGTGAATGCTATCGTGCTCGCACCTTCTACCGTGAACTGGTAGCCTTCTCCGAAAGCGGTCTTCGCGCCTGCAACGGGTGCGGTTACCTGATAGAACAGGTCATATCCTGTGATCGAAGATGCCGTGAACCTCACTGCGGTACCGTATTCGATGGATTCGATCTTGCCTGCGGCAATCTCCTCGCTGGTCACTGCTCTTGCATCGGCATCACCTATCTTCACTGAGAGCGTTATTCCGTCTGCCCTGGTGAATGAGACGTCGAATGTCTGGATCTCCTTGGTGAATGCTATCGTGCTCGCACCTTCTACCGTGAACTGGTAGCCTTCTCCGAGGGCGGTCTTCGCGCCTGCAACGGGTGCTGTGACCTGGTAGAACAGGTCATATCCGTCAATCGGGGATGCCGTGAACCTCACGACGGTGTCGTATGCGACGGAAGCGATCTTACCTGCTGCGAGCTCCTCATCGGTCACCGCTCTTGCATCGGCATCACCGATCTTCACCGAAAGTGCCAGATCGTCATTGTTAGTGATGCTTATATCAAATGTCTGTGGCGTCCAGTTTGCGGTCAGCGTGGCATCGGCATCACCGAGCTTGCCGCTGTTCGGACTCCATCCGGCGAATGTGTATCCGGTCTTGGTGGGAACGATTGATTCCGAGTCGTATACGATCGATGCTATGATTGCGCTATAGGCCGTATCGAATTGGAAATCCTTCGTGTATCCTGTACCTAATGCCCAACCGGTCGGGGTGTTGGCCAACTCCCCACCGTCCAGATCAAGGGCCACGGTGTGAATGTTGATACTGTATACCGCCGTCAGTATGAGTGTCTCAGCACCGAGCGTGCCTGTATTCGGACTCCATTCGGTGAATGTGTATCCGGTCCTGGTGGGAACGACCGGTTCCGAATTATAGGCGATCGATGCTATGATCTCACTGATTGGCGTACCGTAATCGAAACTCCTGTAATAGACTTCGTGGCGTGCCCAACCGGTCGGTCCGTTTTCAAAAGGATCCACGTTAGCGAGCTGCACAGTGTACTTGTTGACATTCCATTGAGCAGTGATGAGCATTCCTTCGGAGCCCATGACGCTGACACTCGTGATCTCGGCCTGCTTGGCATATCCGACTTTGGAATAATCACCGAAATCGGCGATGATTTCGGACTTGATGGTCCCCACGTAGAAATCCTTTATGTAATTGCCTCCGCTCGGAGTCCATCCAGCGGGAGTACTGTCCACCGATCCTCCGTTGAGATCGAAGGTGGCTCTGTACTTCGGATCCTCTTCCCATTTGGCGTAGAGATTCGTCTCTCTATCCAGAGTCACACTGCCTTGGTCATCGTAGACGACCGCCCCGTCGGACGTGACCGCCCATCCCATGAAGTGATAATGCTCCTTCGTGAATGTGTTCTTCGGCAGATCTGCGGGATAACCGCGGTAGACGATGATGTTTTCCATCGAGCCGATTCCGCCGTTGCTGTTGAAGATCACGTTATAGGTCGGAACGCTTTGCCATTTGGCATAGAGAGTGATATTCGAATTCACAGTGTCGACTGAGAAGTTCCAGTCATCCGTGAGTCCGGCATCCTTGAACCATCCCACGAAATCATAGTGGGTATACGTCGGAACCTCGGGTGCAGAGATTTTGCTTCCCACATATACGTCCTGATACGGCAGTACGGACGATCCGCCGTTGCTATTGAAAGTGACCGTGTACTTCGGATCCTCGTCCCAGACCGCATAGAGCGATGTTATCCCCTGAATGAAGGTCACGTTCTGACCATCCTCGTATACGACATCACCGTCAGCTGAGGTCGCCCATCCCATGAATTGATGGTGTGCCCAGGTGAACGTATTGGTCCTGAGGTTTGCGGATACATTGTATTTGAATACCTGGATGGACATCTCGCCCGTTCCGCCGTTGGCATCGAAAGACAGATCGAACCACCAGACCGGTTTGATGACGAGATCTGAATTGACGGTCTGTTTATAACCGACAAGCTTCTCGCTCACACCTACCATCCAGCAGTAGAATGTCATTCCTTCTGGGGCCGTGAATCCATTTTCGGGCAGTTCATAGATCTCACCATAGGTCTTCTCGACCGTTTGCATGCTGCCTGTTCCGCCGTTGCTGTCGAACGTTATGTGATAGATGATGTCCTCCCAGATTGCGTAGAACGTGATGTCCGACAGTACATTGTATTCATATCCTGGATCATACTGTACACCTTCGGTACTGCCTGCTGCCCATTTGGAGAACACCTTCCCTTCAGGAACAACGAAATCACATTCCGGAAGCGTGTAAGGGCCGGCAATATATCTTCCATCACCCATGACACCTTCCGCACCGTTGCCGTCAAAGTGGACCGTGTACGATGTGATTTCCAAATAACCGATCTCGAGTCTTATACGCGACCGGAAGTTATCTCCGCCCTCGACGTCGAATGTAACATAGTATCTGCCTGGACTGGTTGGCGGTTCCAGCTCACCGGCATACGTTACGGTGATTTTTCCGCACCCTGTCATCGGAGATTTCAGAGTGGGGGCAGGAACGACGACAGGCCCACCCGAATACCCCACGGATCCAACCTCCGGAATATTGAACATGGATTCCACAGGGGTTGCTTTTCTGATAGTATAATTGAAGGATAAACTGCCCTGATAGTTCCTATCCAGGACTATCGTTGCTGTGTATTCCGTTCCCACTTCTGTCGCATTCGGCGGTATATCTATATGATACTCTCTGGGATCCAGTACTGTATCAGAACCATTCTCCCTCCATGTGACAGTGGATACTATAGGTCCAATCGGCTCACCTGTATAGGCAGGCTGCGCCCAAGAACGGATGATTGTGCCTCCTGTCCTTGGAGTTATGCTGAAATTGAACTATTTTACATTGTCACCATCATATGTGACCGTTAACGTGTAGTCTCCGGCATCCGTAGGAGGGGTGGTATCACTGTAGTATGATGATCCGAATACATCGGTACCGGTGTATATCTTGCTGACTACCCTGCCCGGGTTCGAAATTTCGAGCACGGACGGTTCATCCCCATACACCCAGTCACCGCCGAACACCACGCTGAATGTATTGTCCATCTTGACGTAGACGGCGTCCACATTTGCGATGTTCGTGGATGATGAGATTATCTCTGCCCCTACACCCGTCAGTGAATCGGAGGTCCACAGCGCCTCCACACCGCTGAATGTTCCGGTGTTACCAGCGGTGCATCTGATCGCCTGTGTCGTACCGGCCAGGATGACCGTTCCAGACGGGACATTGAACGATGACGTGTCATTGGAAAGGTAGATGCCTATACTGGCCTTTCCGATTCCGTCAAGGTTGCCGACGTATCCCAGCGGTTCGTACGTAGGAACATTCACGGTTATCGTTGAAGCACCTTCTACAGAGACGTTCCCATTGACGATGATACCGATTATCCTCTGTGAATCCTTACCTGTGGCTGTGAGTGACGATCCCCCGGAAACCGACAGGTTTCCGTCGGTGACATAGATTCCGATACTGTCGTTGTATTTGGGATCGGATCCACTGCTCGTTCTGTAGCACCCGTTGGCACCGCCCTCCGCCGATACTTCCGATCCGCCGAGGATGCTCAGGGATTTTGCATATAAACCGTAGGATCTGGATCCTCTATAAGCTTCTGATGCATCATCCGCTGTACATACGGTACCCCCTTCTGCAGTTATGTGTGTCCCGTCGATGATGAGTGCCCTTGAAGCATAAATGCCCGCACTGACATTCCATTCTCTACTGGATGTACTGTATGTTACCGTGCCCCCATAGGCCCTTACGGAACCCGTTCCCGAGATTGTTGAACTCTGCGTGGAATATTCAAAGAATACACCGGCAACCACCTCGTTCGGATCCGATTCACCCGAATTGATGTTACCGGCGGTACCGGTGAGCATGGATGTGCCGTTGATCGCCACACTGTCTCCAGTGACATAGATACCATACGTACTGTCTGCAGATGCACCTGTCGATACCCTATTACTGGAATTAGCATATTGAGTAGGAGTAAATGTGAGGCAGGTATCTCCCCCGTTTCCTGTCAACTTAGCATTACCGTTCAACAATATCGTTGAAACTTTCACACCTGCTGTCATAGCAGTTTCATCATAGCAGACTATCCCGCTCGTACCTGTGACGTCGCTTCCATTACGTCCAATGTAATCAAGACAATCAAGACCTGCAGAATATGTCCCGGCGAGATTGGACGGCGCCGCCCCTCCCGTGCATGTTATGGTGCTGCCCTCACCGGTATCGAAACCACCGTAGCTGAAGAATCCACAGCTGACCCTGGTCGCATCACTGGCTGTGGCGGTTATCGTTGCATGATCCCCTGTGAATGAAGTGGTCCATATGCCATAACTGTTCGAAGTGGTAGCAGGCAATCCCAGCGGGACCGTACCTCCTGTCGCCGTTATTGTTCCGCCGGCCGACATGCTGCCCGCATAGATACCGTAACTGATTCCGCCCTTACCGTAGGTGCTGGTGTTCGATTCCATGAAGATGTCTCCACCGGTGGCTTTTACAAGACAACTTCCATTAGTGGGGGCATATGTGAGAGCACTTGCGGAATAGATCCCTGCAGAGATCACATCCATGCTGTTGGTGTATCCTGAGATGTTGATCGACCCTCCCACGGCACCCGCCTCATCTCCGTAGGTCATCGAGGTGTTGCCTTCGATGTCGATTCCCCCATTGTTTGTACGTATACCTATGGACTCCACCGTACCTCCTTTGGGTGCATGGGTGATGTTTCCACCTATTGCGGTCACGTTCAGCGGATGATTGGAGACCGTTGAATCTATTTTATTGAAGGATGCTGACCCGCAGAGAATACCATACGTCGCGTAAGATGATCTATCGGACCCGTCATTATAGGATTGAGAACTTCCTTTAGCACATAAGTCGAAAGTACGATCAGAATTATTGATGACCGTCAGTTTTCCTGAACAGTATATTCCCGCAGATAAGGAATTTGCCCCCCTGTATGCATAATTATCATATGCGTACCACGTATCGAATTGTACAGTCCTGTCCACAGTACTGTCATTGATGATTGTCAGATTTCCGGTTACATAAATACCGTACATCTCTGCGGCATTGACCTGCCCTCTCGTAAAATTCAATACGGGATTGTTACCGCGAAACTCGATGGTCAAGTCTCCGTTAGCGTAGATCATCGCATATTTGTTCGCTGTAAAATTATGCTGCCCTTGATACGTTCTTATACCTTCGCTATCTACCCTATTATCTTCAATGGTCAACTTCCCTGCAGTGAAAGATGCAGACCATAGTTCATCTCCACCATAGGCACTCTGACCATTGGTTAAAGTGACCATATCAGATTGATAATAAGAAAGAAGACTCACTTCGGTCGCTGCAGCACTCGAATCGTCCGAATCGTTGATCAGAACAAAACACGAAACGGCCATCACTGCAACCATCAGTACGGCTATCAGACATTTTCCGGAAAAGATACGGCGTTTGCCGCGGTCATTCTTCCCTTGGGCGGGGCTTCTGCTCATAAATTTAAAAAACAGATATTAGTTAATAATATGTACCAAAGTTTTTTCGAACGAAAATTCAGTTATTATCACGGTTTTATCCGAAAAGTTAGAGGAAATGCAAGCCCGGGACCGATCCCCCGATACAGGATCAGCCGTTCCTCTTCTCCCTGCCCTTGGTCCTCTGTATCCTCATGTGCTCGGTGACACCGTGTATCATGTCCACGGCGAGGATCCTGTCCATGTTCTTCCTGAAATCGAAATGATAGCGTGTGCGCATCTTCTCGAGATAGTGGTCGAGCTCATCATCCTGCGGCACGTCCTCCCTGTCGAAGAGCGTCGTCTGCCTGGTCCTCTTCTTATCCAGATTGATTATCCCCACTCCTATGAGCCTGACCGGTTTCCTCTCCGCCTGCCTCAGCAGCTCCCAGGCGGTCCTGGCGATGTCCAGCGGCCCGCGGTAGTTCACCTTGTTCTTCGTCCTCACGACAGATTCCATGTCCGTGTACGTGATCTTCAGCGATACCCCGTTCCCGTACAGCCCCCTCTCCGATGACCTGTCGTATACGCTGATCGACAGTATGAGGATCACGTCCATCAGGAGGACGATGTCGTCTATGTTGGATTGGAAGGTTATCTCCCTGCTGACCGACTTGGCATCCTCGGGGCGGTAGGGTTCCACCGGCCTGTCGTCTATCCCTTCGGCGAGACCGCACAGGAACACACCATGCTTCCCCAGGGCCTTCTCCACATCCTTCCTGCGCTCGCTGATCTGCGAGACGATCGTTATACCCATGTCGTTGAGCTTCTTGGCGGTGCGCGGACCCACAGAATAGAGTTCCCTGACCTCCCTGCCGGACATCATGGCAACGAACTCCTCCTTCGTCCTTATCTCGTAGTAACCGTTGGGCTTCAGTTCCTCGCTGGCCACCTTCGCCGCCGCCTTGCAGTATGAGAGTCCCACGGAACACGTTAGACCCAGCTCATCCAGTGTCCTTCTCTTGATCTCGCGGGCTATCTCCGCGGCCCTGTCGAAATCCCCCGCGGCGGAGACATCCAGGTATGTCTCGTCCAGCGCCATCGGTTCGGATGCTGAGGCGTAGGGATCCCAGATCTCATGCAGTCTCCTCGAGGTCTCCTTGTACTTGTCGAAATTGGGGTGCATGAAGACCGCCTCGGGACACAGCCTGTAGGCATCCTTGATGTTCATTCCCGACCGCACGCCGAACTCCCTGGCCTCGTAGCTGCATGTGGCCACTACGCCTCTCTCCTCGGGCATGGCACCTATCACAACGGGCTTCCCTTTAAGCGACGGGTCATC
>JAEEGL015536472.1_pt1 | contig 14411 bp, 12 predicted proteins | sample 9134231 | NCBI WGS metagenome assembly JAEEGL01 (sample SAMN16246548, study PRJNA631951) | gut metagenome | biome: gut microbiome; feature: rumen; material: fiber-attached | host: Bos | place: Iran: Karaj | collected 2018-10
CGTTGAAGACGAGGTCGCTTTTGCGCATCAGTTTGACGGACGTGATGGGGTGCTGCAATACCTTTTCCTTCTCATCCTGCTTCAGCGCCGTTTTTTTTGAGAGGATGAAGGGGGGCACCTTGCACATGCCGATGTCATGCAGTATGAGCGCGGCCGCCGTGCGGTCGAAATCCTTGCGTTCCTGTTCAGGCGGTATCTGCCGGCGCAGCCAGAGCCCCGTGACCATGGAGTTGATGGCGTGCTTCGCGGGCGTCTGCTTGCGGAAGAGCCTGCGGAAGAATGTGTTTATGCGGTACTGATCCTGCCACAGGTATTCGGTGAAGACCATAACGTCGCGGTAGAGCTTGTCGAGAAGCTCGGGCACGGGTTGCTCGTGATACTCGGCGTAGCGCATAGTGAGCGCGCGCAGGCATATCTCGGAACATTCAGCTTCCGTGAGGTTTTCGTCCTGAAGAATCAGGTCGAGCTGCTTCATCATGTGGTGTATATAGATGTGCTGGTCCGAGCGGCAGACGAAGAGGTCGCCCTGGGCGCAGAGTTCAGCCGCCTTCTGGACCTGTTCGTTCGTCAACCGGTTCCCCTTTCTGCTGAAGATGGAGAGCACGGCGATGTTCTCGTCCAAGGCGTACAGGTCGACCGGAGGTCGGAACTTGGGGAAACTCTCGAGTATTTCAGGGCTTAACTGGTAATATGCCTCTCCGATGTTCGGCGACGTCGCTTGAGCCATAGTTCTATTTCCTGAATATCTTGACCAGATTCGTACCGCGGGGCGCCTGCATGTCCGCCACCTGACCGGCCGTGATGACGACGCTGTCATCTTTGGCGAAGTCGGGGCACTGCATGATGAAGTTTTCAGCGCGGACGAGATGGTTCGGTTCCGCGTCAGGATCGGTGACGAGAACCGGGGTGACGCCCCAGACGAAGTTGAGCAGTTTGATGGAGGCGGGGTCAGGGGTGAGGGCGTAGATGGCTTGCGAGGGCCTGCGCTCGGAAACCTGCTGGGCGGAACGGCCGGAGAGGCTGTGAGAGACGATGGCCTTGGCCTTGGCCTTGTCCGCGAGAAGGCACGCGGAATAGGCGAGGAACTCGGGTATGCCCTTGTCCCGCTCCGGTTCCTTCAGCACGTGGCGCTCTGCGAGAATTTTCTCCGCCTCGGTCGTGATTTTCACCATGTAGCGGACGGTCTCGACCGGGAATTTGCCCATGGCGGTCTCTTCGGAGAGCATGACGCAATCGGCGCCGTCAAGAACGGCGTTGGCGACGTCGGTCGTCTCGGCGCGAGTGGGGGCCGGGCTGTTGACCATGGAGAGAAGCATCTGGGTTGCGACGATGACCGGCTTTGAGACCCTGTTGCAGGCGGTGATGATGCGTTTCTGCAGGGACGGCAGCTGTGGCAGGGGGCATTCCACGCCGAGGTCGCCGCGGGCGACCATGACGGCGTCGGTCTCCTGCAATATCTCGTCGAGATTGTCCACAGCTGACTGGCGCTCGAGTTTGACGACGACGGGCACCTTGCGGCCCGAGGCCGCGATGAGGGCCTTGGCCTCGCGCACGTCGTCGGCCGTCTGCACATAGGATATGGCTACGGCGTCGACGCCGAGTTTCAGGCCCTCCGCGAGATCGTGCTTGTCCTTTTCGGTGAGGGCCCTGACCTTGGTGGCCTTGCCGGGCAGGGCGAGGCCCTTGCGCGAGGTGATGAGGCCGGAGTTCTCGGCCTCAAGCTGGACGAGGGTGGCAGAGCGGCATTTCTTTACCCGAAACTGCAGGCCGCCGTCGGCGAGAACCATGAGATCGCCCGGTTCCAGGCTGCTCAAGATCTCCTCATGGTCGAAAGGCATATAGGGCAGCTCGTCGGTACGGTTCGCCTCCGGCCCCAGCATGAGCTGCATGCCCTTCGTCACTTGTATGCCTTTGTCAGGGATGACGCCCAGGCGGATTTTGGGGCCGGAAAGATCCTGCATGATGGTTATGGATTTCTCCAGCTCTTTCTCGACTTCGCGTATGTAGCCGATGATCTGGATGAAATCCTCCGCGGAGCCGTGGGAGAAGTTGAGCCGGAAGACGCTGACGCCGGCAAAGGCGAGGGCCATGAGCTTCTCTTTTGTATTGGAAGCCGGGCCGATGGTCGATACGATTTTTGTCCTCATTGGCTTTTCCCCTTTTATTGCGGACGATGTCTTCAACATTCGTGATTCAATGCGGAACTTGTGATATATTTTGCCTTTTTTCCCCCGCCAGGTCAAGTGATGACGAAAATCCGACGCAGGGCTCCCCTTGACAGGTGGCGTAACGAGGGGCATAAGTGGGAACAAGTGGTAAATATCGTCTATAAAGTGGGATTCAGTGCAAAGATTGTTCGTCAGCCCCCATGCGCGAAGCCTGGACGTCAAAGGACGCCTGATGCTTCCTCCCGAATACCGCGAAAGCTTGGAGAAAGCCCGCGGCGACGGGGAGAACTGCGCTTTTTGGCTGACGGCCTTCTACGGACGCCTCGTGGCCTATCTGCCCGCTCAATGGGAGCAGATATCCGAGCAGCTTGCCAGTGTGCCCGACGTGTTTTCGGTGAAGCTTTCCCACTTCAAATCCAAGGTGCTGGGTCTCGCCCAGTGCCTTTCGCCCGATGCCCAGGGCAGAATACGCATTCCCCAGCCCCTCATGCGGGAGGTCGGCATTGAGAAGGATGTTATGCTCGTCGGCATGGGCGACAAGTTCGAGATATGGGACCAGAGGCGCTTTGATGAGCTTCAGGTCGGCGACATATCCGGTGAACTGGAAAAGACCGGTCTGCAGATATCATTGTAGGCAAGGTAGGTCATGGCCGATACGGAACTCTTTGAGCATACGCCCGTCCTTCTTCGGGAGACCCTGGAGGCGCTTTCGCCGAGAGACGGCGGCCGCTACCTTGACGGCACCCTGGGGCTCGGCGGGCATTCTTCGGCCATCCTGGCCGCCGCTGATTGTGAACTGTGCGGCATAGACCGCGATAAGCGCGCGCTTGCGATCGCGGCCGAACGCCTGGCCCCGTACGGGGAGCGCGCGCGGCTTTTCCATGCCCGTTACAGCGATTTCGCCGATTGCCTCGGGCGACTCGGATGGGAACAGGTGGACGGTGTTCTGCTCGACATCGGGGTTTCCTCCATGCAGCTCGACGATGACGCCCGCGGCTTCAGCTTCAACGGCGACGCCAGGCTTGACATGCGCATGGACCGCGATTTTGCGGGGCCGAGCGCTTGGGACCTCGTCAATAAATGGGACGTTTCCCGCCTGCGCGAGTGCATTGCGACGTTGGGCGAGGAACCGCAGGCCGCGCGCATAGCCCGCGCCATCGTTGAGGCCCGTGCGCGTACCTCCATCGACACCACGGCCGAACTCGCAGCTCTCGTGGAAAAAGCATATCCCGCTTCGTGGCGGGCCAAGGCAAGGCGGCACCCCGCCACGCGGACCTTCCAAGCCTTGCGCATGACCGTCAATGATGAGCTCGGCGAGCTTGAGAGATTGTTGAGCGGCATCCTCTCGTGGCTGCCGTGCGGCGGGCGTCTCGCCGTCATTACCTTCCATTCCCTTGAAGACAGGATGGTGAAGCAGGCCATGCGCCATTGGGCGGAGGGCTGTCGCTGCCCCGCGCACCTGCCCGCATGTGTCTGCCACCATCAGCCTGAAGTCCGGCTTTTGAATAAAAAACCCATACGGGCGGAACAAGGCGAGCTCGCTGCGAACCACCGCGCCTCAAGCGCGAAGTTGCGCGCCGTCGAGAAGATCGCGGAGGCATCGCAATGATAGTGCGGCGCCGCACCATGAAGGGCCGGCAGGGGGGCAGAGGTTGGCTTTTGGGCATGGTACTCGGCATCCTTTCGCTTATGGTCATGGGTCTTGTGCTCGTGTGGACGAACATAGAGAGGATGGACACGACCTTTTTCATCAACAGGGCCCAGAGCGAGATCCGGGAGCGCCGGGAGCACCTGGCGAAGCTCGAGGTCGAAAAGGAGCGCCTGCTTTCCCCTTATGAACTGCGGCGCAAGGCGACCGAATACGGCATGCATGCGCCGAAAACGGGCCAGATACGTCAGATGAATCTGCATTAGGATGAGCCATGTCGTTATTATTCACGCGCAAGCGAAAGAAGACCGAATACAAGACGCCCGCCGCCCCGGAGAAGAGCCATGAGCAGGAAAAGAACGCAGGGAACACCGCAAAGCGCCCCGGCTTCTTCGCTCGCCTCAACTGGGAACGGATGCGCATACAGTTCGTCGTTCTCCTGTTCTGCCTCATATGGTGCGGGCTTTGGGCCAGGGCCTGGTATCTTCAGATACTGGAGGGGCCGCGCCTTTCGCAGCGGGCGCAGCGCCAGCACATGGCAACCGAGCTCGTGACGGGACGCCGGGGCATGATACTGGACCGGAACGGCCAGGTGCTGGCGAGCAGCGTCGAGGTCCGTTCGGTATACGCGCGGCCGCATGAAATTCGCGACCCCCTGCAGGTCGCGAACACGCTTGGCCCCATCCTCGGCATTGAGCCGCAGAAGCTCTATAACCTGCTTTCGCCGACGAAACGCCGTTTCGTCTGGCTCAAGCGCAAGATAGACGATTTCTCGGCCACTCGCGTCCAGGAAAGCGGCCTCGCCGGCATCGGCCTTTCGAAGGAATACGACCGGGTGTATCCCTTCAAGCACATGGCGGGGCAGTTGCTCGGTTTTGTCGGCGTGGACGACAAGGGCCTTGAGGGCATCGAGCGCTCCATGGACGAGCGCCTGGGGTGCCCCCCGACGCGCCAGGTCGTTCAGCGCGATGCCACGGGCCGCCGTTTTTACATGCGTAAGGAGGGGCAGAGCGAGCCGCAGGGCGAGGATCTGACGCTGACGCTTGACGTGCAGCTGCAGTTCATCGCCGAAGAGGCCATAGCCCGCACCGTGCGCCAGTATGACGCGAGGTGGGGCGGGGCCATCGTGGTCGACGTAGAGAGCGGGGACATACTCGCGTGGGCCCAGTACCCCTTCTTCAATCCCAATTCGTACAAGGATTACACCCAGCTGATTTACAGGAACCGTCTTGCGGCGGATGCCTTGGAGCCCGGATCCACCTTCAAGCCTTTCGTCATGGCGGCGGCCCTGCAGGAGAAGAAGGTCGGCGCGAACACCCTGATCGATTGCGAAGGCGGGCGTTGGAACAATAAAAATTTCACCATACGCGACACCTCGCGCCAGGGCGTTCTGCCCGCGAGCAAGGTTTTGCGCTATTCTTCAAACATAGGCATGGCCAAGATAGGCCTGACCCTCGGCGTGCCGTGTTTCCACAAGTATCTTCAGGATCTCGGTTTTGGTTCGCGCACTGTCGTGCCGGTGAGCGAAAGCCGCGGCATCCTGCGCGCGCCGAAGGATTGGAGCACCATCGACATCATGGCCACCTCGTTCGGGCAGAGCATATCGGTGACGGGTCTGCAGATGACACAGGCATATCTGACGCTTCTGAACGGCGGTATATACAAGCCCCTGCGTCTCGTGCGAGAGGCGGCCCCGGTCGACGAGCCGCACCCCCGGGTCTTCAGCGAGAAGACGACGCGCATCGTCATGGACATGATGCGTGACGTCGTGGAGGAGAAGGACGGCACCGGACGGCGGGCCCGAGTCGAAGGCGTTGAGGTCGCGGGCAAGACGGGAACGGCCCAGAAGGCCGACCGCAGGGCGCGTGCCTACGGCAGCAAGCGCCTCGCATCCTTCGTCGGTTTTCTTCCGGCAAAGGCGCCCCGCTTCCTCATCCTCGTCATGGTCGATGAACCCACGAACAATCAGTTCGGCGGAGTGGTCGCGGCGCCGGTCTTCAGCGAGATAGCGGGCAAGGCAATGGCCTATGCCGGCGCGGCTAAACATGTCGGTGAGCCTGCCCCGTCACAGAAGGCTCCAGTCCAGGCGGAGATGGAGAAGAAGCCCCATGGACGCGGCCTCAAGCTCGCGGGCCTTTCCGCCGCCTATCTTGACGAGGTCGTACCCTCGATTGGCAAGGAAACAGCGCTCATGAAGGATCTGCCAGGCCAGTTGACCAAGGCGGGCAGCCGCGTGCCCGACGTGATGGGCAAATCGGTGCGCAACGCCGTCGAGATGTTCGCCCGCGCCGGCATCGTGCCTGAAGTGAAGGGCAACGGCAGCCGCGTCGTGCGCCAAAGCCCGCCGGCGGGGAGCGCGTGGCCCGATCAAGGCGCGGGAAAAACCGATTACATTCTTTGGCTTTCGGAGAGGTAGATCATGCAGCGTGATTTTGAAAGCCTGCTTTCGGCATGCAGGGAGCGGAAGCTCAATGTGTGCAGCGATTCCCGCAAGGTGCGCGCGGACGACATCTTCGTGGCCGTGCCCGGTGTGACGGAAGACGGCGCGAAATACATCAGGCAGGCCCTTGAAGGAGGTGCCGCGCACGTCGTGTGCAAAAGTGTTCCAGAAGAATGCGCACAAATGCCCGCCGGGATCTTCGTTCAGCATCCCGACCCGCGCGAGGCCCTCTGGCGTTTGGCCGAGGCCAGATGGAACACGGGCAATCTGCCTTTGAGGGTCTTGGGCATCACGGGCACGAACGGCAAGACGACCTGCACCTATCTGCTCGAGCGGATTCTGACGGGGCTTGGGCACAAGGTCGGCGTCATCGGCACGGTCACCTACAGGTGGCCCGGGCATTCTGAACCTTCCCCCCTGACCACGCCGGATCCCCTGAATCTGCACAGGATGCTTTCTGAAATGGCGGCTGCGGGTTGCGATTTCGCCGTCATGGAGGTTTCGTCCCATTCCCTCGCCCAGCAGAGGGTCGGCGGCATCCCCTTCGCAGGGGCGGCCTTCACGAATCTGACGCAGGACCACCTCGATTTCCATGAGAACATGGAGAACTATTTCAATATCAAGGCCAAGCTGTTCCTTGAGCAGCCCAGGATCGACAAGGTGAAGGTAATCAATGCGGATGACCCGTGGGGCAGGCATCTCCTGGAGCTCTGTCCGGATGCCCTGGCCTTCGGCCTGAAGCGGGAATTCGGGCACAGGCGGCATTTGTTCGGCGAGCTGCTTTCGGCGGACACCGACGGCTGCCGCCTGCGCATGCGCTTTGGGGAGAAGGAATGGATGCTCCATTCGCCCCTGGTCGGAGGCTTCAACGCGTCGAACCTGCTTCTGGTGCAGGCGCTCGCCTTGGAAATCGGCGTGGAACCGGCGGCCCTTGAGATACTCAGCGGCTTCACCGGCGTCTGCGGGCGTTTGGAGAAGATCGTGAACCCGCAGGGGCGGCATGTCTTCGTCGATTACGCCCATACACCCGATGCCCTCGTGAACGTCCTCAAATCTTTGAGGACGGCCGGATTCAGACGCATCATCACTGTCTTCGGCTGCGGCGGCAACAGGGACAGGGGCAAGCGCCCGCTCATGGGTGAGGCCGTGGCGGCGTATTCCGATGTGGCAGTGCTGACCTCGGACAATCCTCGCTTCGAAGATCCCATGGCGATAATAGACGACGTCCTGCCAGGTCTGGGAGCTGCGCGGGAGCTCATCGTGGAGCCGGACAGACGCTCGGCCACCGAAAAGGCGCTTTCGATGATGAAGGACGGCGACGCCCTGCTCATAGCCGGCAAGGGACACGAGGATTATCAGATCGTGCAGGGCGTCAAACACCATTACAGCGATCAGGAAGTGTTGCGGGAGTTGTTGCATTGCGATTGACCTATGAGGAGATGGCCGCCTGCCTCGGGGTGGAGCTGCCGGAAAAAACGGCTGATGAAGTGCGGAGCATCATTGCCCGCCGCGCTGTGACGGACAGTCGGGAAGCCGCTCCGGAATCGCTTTTCGTCTGCATAGCGGGTGAGCATGTGGATGGTCATGACTATGCCGCTGCCGCAGTGGAGAAGGGAGCATCAATCGTTTTGGCCGCGAGGGCGCTTCCGGGCATCCCGGTTCCGGTGCTCGTCGTCGGGGACACGGTGGTCGCCTTGGGCAAGATCGCCGCCTGCTGGCGGAACCGCACCCGGGCGAAGGTCGTCTGCGTCACGGGCTCCTGCGGCAAGACGACGGTCAAGGAAACGCTTCACAGCATTCTTTCCGTTCACGGCAAGACGGTCTGCAACCCCCTGAACCGCAACAATCAGATAGGCATGCCCTGCGCCGTGCTTGATGCCGACGGCGATGAGGATTTCTGGGTCTTCGAGGCCGGTATTAGCCATCCGGGCGATATGGACGAGCTTGCGGGGATACTGCGCCCCGACATCGGCCTGATCGTGAATGTGGGCGACGCGCATACCGAGGGCCTGGGCGACATGGGCGTGGCCTGGCACAAGACGCGTCTTCTGAATTATCTGGCCCCCGAAGGCTTCGGGCTCGTCAGCGCCGATTACCCCGATCTTTTGTGGAAGGCGGTGGGCACGCATGCGCCCCTGCATTTCTTCAGCGCCCATGAGGGCGTGGCCGGCGATTCCGCCTATTTTGCGCGCTATCTCGGGCGGGATGAGGAAAGCGGCAACGGTCGTTACGAACTGTGCCTTGCCGGAAAGACCTGTACGGCCGAGGCCCCGTTCATCGGAACTTCAGGCGCTGAAGACTGCATAGCGGCCGCCGCGTGCGCCGATCTTCTCGGCCTTGACACAGCGGAGATACTTGAGGGACTTCGCAAGGTCGCGGCTCTTCCGCAACGCTGCCGAATGAAACGGCGCGGTGGCTGGATCGTCATGGACGACACCTACAACGCCAACCCCCTTTCCATGCGGCGCATGCTTGAGACCGCACGGGACAGGGCGGGGGAGAAGCCTCTCGTGCTCGTGCTGGGCGAGATGGGCGAACTGGGGAAAAAATCAGCAGAACTTCACAATCAGCTGGGCAGAGATGCCGCGAAGGTCTCGCCTGCCGCAGTCTTCTGGAAGGGCGGGCGCGCCGAGGCCGTGCGCGCCGGCCTGGATGCCGAAGGCTACAACGGCCCCTGGTTCACCATAGAGGGCGAAAAAGATTTCCTTGAGGCGTGGAGAAGCCTTCGCGCGTCTGTGATGAACACGGAGGAAGGCCTCGTCCTTTTTAAGGGGTCGCGTTCGAACAGATTGGAGAGTGTGCTTGAAGCCTTCCCGGGCAGCGAGGGAGAGGGCGGCGATGTTCTATAACCTTCTCGCGCCGCTCGCGCCGCAGTGGTCGGCCTTCAACGTCTTTCGCTACATCACCTTCCGTTCCATGGCGGCGCTCATAACGGCGCTTCTCTTAAGCATCCTCATCGGCCCGAAGTTCATCATCTGGCTGCGCAGGCTCAAATGCGGCCAGTACATCCTCGAGGACGTGGCAGCCCATGCGTCGAAGGCCGGAACTCCGACCATGGGCGGGCTGCTCATGATCCTCTCTCTCGGAGTGAGCATCCTTCTGTGGGCCGATCTGACGAACTTGTACGTCTGGCAGGCCATGCTGGTCTTCGTAGGTTTCGGCATGGTGGGCCTGTGGGACGACATGACGAAGCTCAGGCATCAGCAGAACAAGGGCATCTCCCCCGTGGCCAAACTTGCCGGGCAGATAATCATCGCCTGCGTCGCCATGTGGCAGCTCATGCACAACCCGACCTTCACGAGCAATCTGTACATCCCTTTCTTCAAGGGGGCGGTATTCGACCTCGGCGTGTTCTACCTGCCCTTCGGCGTCTTCGTTATGATAGCGGCGTCGAACGCCGTCAACCTGACGGACGGCTTGGACGGCCTCGCCATCGGGCCGACCATCGTGGCGGCGATAGTCTATTCCATCTTCATCTACGTGACGGGTCATGCGCGTTTCGCGGGTTACCTTCTCGTGCCCTACATGCCCGGCGTAGGTGAAGTCACCGTGCTTTGCGCGGCACTCATAGGGGCAGGCCTCGGTTTCCTCTGGTTCAACGCCTATCCCGCTCAGGTCTTCATGGGGGATGTGGGATCGCTTTCGATAGGGGGACTGCTCGGCTATCTGGCGCTTCTGTGCAAGCAGGAGCTTATCCTCGCCGTCGTCGGTGGCCTGTTCGTGGTCGAGACGCTTTCCGTCATCCTGCAGGTCAGCTATTTCCGCTGGACGGGCGGCAAGCGCATTTTCAGGATGGCCCCGCTGCATCACCATTTTGAACTGAAGGGCATACCGGAATCAAAGATCATCATCCGATTCTGGATAACATCGGTGCTGCTTGGCCTTTTCGCCCTGTCGGTCTTGAAATTGCGATAACTCAAGGAATGTTGGCATGACATTGGACATATCTCGGGGTAGGCGCGTCAGAGAGGGGGATCTCGCCGTCGTCGTGGGGGCAGGGCGTTCGGGCCGTGCCGCAACGGAGCTTCTTTTGAGGCAGAAAGCCCGCGTGAGACTGCTTGAAAGGAACGCCGGGGCTCTTGAGCCTGAAGAACTCTCCGCTCTGAAAACCAAAGGCGTAGAAGTGCGTCTGGGCGAACATTCGGCCGATGATTTCACGGGCGCTGCCTTCGTCGTGCCAAGCCCCGGCATGCCCGTCATCAGCCTCGCTTCGTATCTGCCTGCGGGGAAATGCGCGCCGGAAGTCATCGCTGAAATGGAGCTCGCGTGGCGCTATCTGGACGCCGAGCCCGTCATCGCGGTGACGGGAACGAGCGGCAAGACGACCACGGCCTCCCTTGCGGCCTCCATGCTGCAGGCGCAGGGCTACAGCGTCTTTTTGGGCGGCAACATCGGCACGCCCCTTTCGGAGTACGTTCTTTCCGGCCGCAAGGCCGACGCCCTTGTCATTGAGATCTCAAGTTTCCAGTTGCAGGCCTGCTCCACTTTCTGCCCGCGGGTGGCCATACTTCTGAACATCAGCCCGAACCACCTCGATTACCACAAGGACATGGCGGAATACACGGAAGCGAAGTTCCGACTCTTCCGCTGTCAGGACGAGAACGACCTCGCCGTTATCGGGCGCGATCTCGAGCCTGTCGCGGCGAGATACGGCATAAAGGCGAGGAAGGTCTGGATAGACGGTGCGGAAGGGACCTTTTCGCGCTGCGGGCTTCTCGGCGGCCACAATCTCTTCAATGCCGAGGCCGCCTGGCAGGCGTGCAGATTCTTCGGAGTGAGCCGGGAGAACGCCGCCCGCGCCGTTGCCGATTTCAAGCCCCTGCCGAACCGTTTGGAAAAGGTGCGCGAGCACAGGGGGGTCCTCTACGTCAACGACTCAAAATGCACGACGGTCTCCGCCCTTGAAGTGGCGCTCAAGGCCTTCGACAGGCCCGTGCGCCTTTTGTGCGGCGGCAAGTGCAAGGGAGGCGATCTTGAAGCCCTAATCCCCCTCGTGCGCGAGAAAGTGCGCGAGGTGGCGCTCTTCGGGGCGAGCCGGGAGCATTTCGAAGGCGCGTGGAAGGGCGTCGTGCCCATTAGCTGGTACGCCAATATGGAAGGGGCGGTGCGCAAGCTTGCCGAAGGCGCGATGCCCGGCGACGTTGTCCTGCTCGCACCGGCGACCGCAAGCTTCGACCTGTATAAGAACTATGTGGCACGCGGCAATGACTTCAAGGCGATAGTCGGGGGGCTTGCATGAAGCGGACCGACCAGAAGAAGGGAGCCATTCCCGTGAAGGACGGGGGCCGCGCGGCCGCGCCGGAAAGCCATGGAGCCGCGCCCGCCGAAAAGAGGTCCGGGCCGTTCGACTGGTGGCTCTTCACCATCATGCTCTCTTTGCTCGCCATAGGGCTCGTCATGGTTCTTTCGGCGAGCGGCATCGTCGCCGAACAGATCAACGGCGACAAATACTATTTTTTCAAGAGGCAGATATTCTTCGCCTGCTTGGGCGGCCTCGCCCTATGGGGGGCGGCCCTTCTGCCCCGCGAATGGCTGTACAAGCTGCAGTACCCCGGGCTCTTCTTCGCGCTTCTGCTTCTTCTGCTGACGCTCTCGCCCCTGTCGCACAGCATCAACGGCGCCCGCAGATGGATCAACCTGGGCTTTTTCTCGATACAGCCCATGGAATTCGTCAAGATCGCGCTCGCGCTGTACCTCGCCTATTTCATGAGCGCCAAGCAGAATCTCGTTAAGACCTTCAGCCGGGGCGTAATACCGCCTTTCGCCGTGACGGGCCTTTTCTGTTTCCTCTTGCTGCTGCAGCCTGATTTCGGCAGCGCGGTCGTGCTTTCGGGCATACTCTTCTTCATGTGCATCGCGGGGGGAACGCGTTTCCTCTATCTTTTCATAACCCTCGCCTGCGTCGCGGCGGGGCTTGCCATGCTCGCCGTTGCCGCGCCGTACCGCATGCGGCGCCTCACCGCCTTCATCGATCCGTTTCAGGACGCGAACAACACGGGCTATCAGCTTGTGCAATCGTTGCTCGCCATCGGCTCGGGCAGCTTCTTCGGCGTGGGCATAGGCGCGAGCAAACAGAAGATGTTCTATCTGCCTGAGGCGCACAACGACTTCATCATGGCCGTTCTGGCGGAAGAGACGGGTCTTGTCGGCATGACCGTCGTCATGGCGCTCTTCGCCCTGATGTTCTGGCGCTGCTACAAGATCATCATGGGGCAGACGAATCTGCGGGACCGTTTCTCCGCATTCGGCATCACGACGATCATCGCCATCGGCGCGGCAATGAACCTCGCCGTCGTCATGGGCGTAGCCCCGCCCAAGGGGGTGCCCATGCCGCTATTGAGTTACGGCGGCAGCAACCTGCTCGCCACCATGCTCTGCATCGGTCTGCTCATGAATTTTTCGAGGACAGCCGTTTCATGGAAAAAATAATACTGACGACCGGCGGGACCGGGGGGCATATCTTCCCAGCGCTTGCCGTTGCCGAAGCCTTGCGCCGAAGGCATCCCGCAATTGAGCTTTTCTTCATAGGCTCGCTCTACGGGCAGGAAAAGACGCTTGCGGCTCGCGCGGGGATACCCTTCGTGGGGCTTCCCGTGCGCGGTTTTCTCGGCAGGGGGGTGCGGGCCTTCGGCGCCGCCTTGCGCATGTGCGGCGCTATAGGCAGCGCCGTTTCGCTCATAAGAAAATTCAGACCGCAGGCCGTAATCGGTTTCGGCAGTTATGCCGCCTTCGCGCCTCTTTTCGCGGCCCGCATGCTCGGCATACCCAGCATGCTGCATGAGCAGAACGCCGTTGCCGGAACAAGCAACCGCATAATGGGCAGGTTCGCCCGGAAAATCTGCGTCTCTCTTGAGGGAACGCAAGGCTTTCCCGAAGGCAAATGCGTCGTCACCGGCAATCCAGTGCGGGAATCTGTGATCGCGAGAGGCAGAAATTCACGCAATAAGGGCACGCGCAGGCTGCTTGTGCTGGGCGGTTCCCAGGGGGCCCATGCCGTGAACGCCTTTGTCGTCGGTCAACTGCCGTATCTGAAAGCGGCGGGCGTCGAAATCCTTCATCAGACGGGCGAGAGGGATGAGGGGAACGTGCGCGCCGCCTATGTGTCGGCAGGCTTCAGCCCCTCTTGCGTGCGCGGCTTCATCGACGACATGGCCGCAGCCTATTCCTGGGCTGATGTCGCCCTGTGCCGGGCCGGGGCGAGCTCCGTCGCCGAACTCTGTGTGGCGGGACTGCCGGCGGTGCTCGTGCCCTTTCCCTACGCCATACACGACCACCAGACGAAGAATGCTCTCGTCATGGAAAAAGCGGGAGCCGCACGCCTTGTACCGGAGAGGGATCTGGACAAGGCCTCGCCCATGCTGGAGGAGATGCTCTCTGACGGTGGCAGGCGCGAGGCCATGGCCGCCGCGGCGCTCGCCGCTGCCCGTCCCGACGCCGCGGACAGGGTCGTACTGTGCATTGAGGATATGCTCGCGCACGTCGAATGAGAGATCTCTTCATGAAGGGTTGCTCTGCGCGCAGCGGATTTAGAGATATTCTAAAGTGAGGCACCATGAGGAACAAGATACGACAGGTACACATGATCGGAATCGGCGGCGCAGGCATGTGCGGCATAGCCGAAGTCTTGCTGAATCTGGGGTATGAGGTTTCCGGATCGGACATGAACGAATCGGCGACGGTCAGGCATCTGCGGGATCTTGGAGCGAAGATCACGATAGGTCATGCGGCCGAAAACATCCCCGAGGTTCAGGTCGTCGTCAAATCCACAGCCATAGCCGACAGCAATCCGGAGATCGTCGAGGCGCGCAGGCGCAATCTCGCCATCATCCCCCGGGCTGAAATGCTCGCGGAGCTCATGCGATTGAGAACCGGAGTCGCCATCGCCGGAACGCACGGCAAGACGACGACGACTTCGCTCACGGCCTCCATATTCGACACCGCAGGGCTTGATCCGACGGTCATCATCGGGGGGCGGCTCAATGTCTACGGAACGAACGCCCATCTGGGCCATGGCGACTATCTGATAGCCGAAGCGGATGAATCCGACGGCTCTTTCCTTTTCCTCTTTCCAGTCATCAACGTGGTGACCAATGTCGATTAGGATCACCTTGACCATTACGGCACGAGGGATGCGATCAACGACGCCTTCGTGAAG
>JAEEGL016294419.1_pt1 | contig 14411 bp, 18 predicted proteins | sample 9134231 | NCBI WGS metagenome assembly JAEEGL01 (sample SAMN16246548, study PRJNA631951) | gut metagenome | biome: gut microbiome; feature: rumen; material: fiber-attached | host: Bos | place: Iran: Karaj | collected 2018-10
CCTGTTTTAACCATTTCACCGCCGAATTTCTTAACGCCTAAACGTTTAGCTTCCGAATCACGGCCGTTGCGGGTAGATCCCATACCTTTCTTATGTGCCATTTTTTATTTCTCCTTTAAAATTTTAATCTGTCACTTAATTATTCTGCAGCCGTTTCAGCAGCTTCTGTTTTAGCCTTTGTTGCAGTTGTTCTGATTTTATTAATCATTACTCTTGCAAAACCTTGTCTGTGACCTTGTTTAAGTCTGTAACCTTTTTTAGGTCTTTGTTTGTAAACTATAATTTTCTTTGCACGGTCAGTTTTAAGAATTGTACCTTCAACCTTTGCATTAGCAACGTATGGCTGACCAACTTTTGATTTCTTACCGTTAACAATCATAACGACTTTATCAAAAACAACTTTGGCATCTTTTTCTTCGCCTAATAATTCAACGTCAACATAACGTCCTTCTTCAACCTGGTATTGTTTACCACCTGTTTCGACTATTGCGTACATTGTCTTTTCCTTTCTTTTTAAGGGACTGTAGAGGGGGAAAATATATCCGGATTACTGTTTACCTGCCGGCTATATTTTTACCTGTTCCCGTCTTTTATTGACAGTCAACCTATCTAACACTATTTATATATTATATTTTTAACACAAGCATAATTTGACTGTCAAGAAGGATTGAAGATAAAGTTTACATTTATGATTCGGCAAATATGCTATTCCGTTTTATAACGCACAGACCTGAGTCTTTACTTCTTTCCTCTTAACCTTATTAGTTGTTGTTCTTGGTAAAGTTTCACGTCTTATAATAAGATTTGTCGGACGTTTGTATGGAGTTAGCCTTTGCAAGAGTTCCTTGACATCAGCTTTCACAAGTTGTTCAATTTCCTCATCAGTTTTTTCATCATACAAATACTGTTTTGGAACAACAACCGCAACAACTTCTTCAGTACCGTCCTTTGCACCGAATGTTCTTTCCGCACCAAATACACAAACTTCAGCAAGGTACTCACTTTTTTCAAGGACAGATTCAACTTCCTCAGGTAAAACTTTTTTACCGCCTGAGAGTACAATCATATTTTTTATACGACCTGTAATATAAATATGTCCGTCATCACCAATTCTTGCAACATCACCTGTGTGGAACCATCCGTCAGGTTCAAGAACTGATGCGGTGAGTTCAGGCTGATTATGATAGCACTTCATCACTGACGGTCCTTTTACAAGAAGTTCGCCGGTTTTAGGATCTGTTTTATATTTCCAGCTCTTATACGGTTTACCGATTGAAGCATAATCATTAATTTTATCTGTATTCAAAGCAACAACAGGACTTGTTTCAGTTAAACCGTAACCCTGACATACTTTTATACCGATTCTGTTAAAAAATATTGCTACATTAACATCCATTGGAGCACCACCGGACAAGCAGCCCCAGAATTTTCCGCCAAATTGTCTGTGAAGGTCCCTGAATAAGAATTTTTTAATTCTTCCGAATCCGAGCATCTTAGCAATATAGTGGTATTTAATATCAAACCACCATTTGCCGAGCGGTGTATATTTGTTTATGCACTCCGCTTCTAAAGTTGTTTTTAACAGCTTTAAGAATGCAGGAACGATAATCATAAATTCAATCTCTTTATCTCTCATCATTTTTAAGATGTCTTTAGGTTTAAGACTCTTTGTATAATAAATTGAGTATCCGAAATTAAGGAATGATGAGAAACCTACTGTCAATTCAAACATGTGGTTCATGGGAAGGATTGATAAAATCGAAACTCTTCTGTTATCAGGAAGTATTTTGTCAAAAGCATCCTTTGTAATAATAAGCTGAGATGTAATATTACCGAATGTAATCTCGACCCCCTTAGGCGCTCCTGTTGTTCCAGATGTGTATATAATTAATGCAGTTGCTTTGCCGCTTCTTACTCTCCATTTTGCATCATAAATATCGGGCAATTCATATATATTCTTAATTCCTTCTGCCTGAAATTTATCATCCATAACCAAAATTGTTTTAAGTGAAGGTATTTCATCTCTTAACTGATATGCTTTATCAATATACGACTGCGAAACAAGAATTACAGAAGGTTCACTGTCAAGTAATATTGACTTCAATTCATATATAGTCAGTTTATTATCAAGAGGAACGGTAATTGTACCCGCAAGAACAGATGCAAAAACACATGCTCCATACTCAGGTTTTGATTCTGAAAGAATCGCAATACGCTCGCCTTTAATAACTCCGACTTCTTCTATAAGATATCTTGCAAGCTTTCTTGATAAAAGCCCCAGTCCTTTATACGTAAGTTCTCTCCAGCCGTATTTACTGCGTATTCCCAATGCAACACGACCTTCATATTCAAAAGATTTATTCTCCAGTATTGAAAATAAGTGTTTTCCCCTTGACTCCATATTTTCCTCTTATATTAAACTAAACTATGTTAAACTCTGTACAATATTATCACGTAAACCATATATGTCAATAATACAAAGTCAATTAACCGTGCTAAATCATACACTGCACAATAAATTTATGACTCCCACTTTTTAGGATCAAATCTCAAATCTTTTACACTCATATTTAAAGATTGTAAATACGGCTGAAATTTGGTTAAAAGAGTAATTTTACGCAAAGATAATTCCTGTGCAACAATAGAATTTTCACAAGCAATAACCATAACACCGCCGGGCATCATTGAAAACGGGCGGGATTTTGACCTGAATTTTTCGGGCAAAACCTTTTCCCAGCAGCTAAACAAATTTGTTCTTGTCACTGCCTTTTTAATTTGAGGATTATCCATCATTGATGAAATTATGGAATCCACATTTTCAAAATCAGTATATAAAACCTTTGTCAATTAATCCTCCGTACAGTTGAATTGAGATTTTACTAATTTGCCCCTTTGTGATACTATTCCCCTATGGATAATTATAATATAGATAATATCATAAAAAATTCAAAAAAAATACTGCTTTTATCTCACATGAATCCCGATGGTGATACTTTGGGTTCTATGTGTGCTTTATATGGCATGATATACAATAAATATAAAATTAAAGCAGATATGAATATAGTATCAAATGTACCTTATAATTATAAATTCTTACCATATATTGATTTGGCACAGCGATATTATGACAAATCACTTATATATGATTTGGTGATAACTCTGGATGTAGCTTCCATAGAACGTGTTTTGGATTCACAAATTTTATTTGAAAAAGCAAAATACAGAATTAATATAGACCACCACAAAACCAACCCGGGCTTCGGAGATTACAAAATTATAGAACCGGAAGCAAGTTCATGCGGTGAAGTTTTATATAACATATTTAAATCAAATAACTGGGATATTGATGAAAATTCGGCAATATGTCTTTATACTGCAATTATGACGGATACAGGCAATTTTAGATTTGAAAATACCTCATCGGCATCATTAAGAGCAGCTGCAGATCTTGTTGATTGCGGAGCAAATCCTAATTATATATACAAGAAGTGCTATGAAACAAAAACAAAAAATTTTGTTCTTTTCCAAAACCATTGTGTCAATAAGGCAGTTTTTCTGGAAGACAACAAAATAGTTTACACCACAGTATATAAAAAAGACCTGGAAAAATTCCATGCCGGAGATGACTACACTGATGGCATAGCAGAAACTCTCAGAGCAATCGATTCGACTGAAATTTCATTTGTGGCAAAAGAAGTTGATAATAAACTTACTAAAATATCAATGCGAAGCAAAAAATGTGATGTAGCTTCAATATGCTCTCACTTTGACGGTGGAGGACACACATTTGCTGCAGGATGTACAATAAAATTACCGGTTGACGATGCCGTTAAAAAATTACTGGAAGAAATAAAACTGTGAAAATCGGAATTAAGACAATAAAAAGTATTATAATCTCAATTGTAGAAAATGATCTCTTCGGCATGGCTGCAGAAATGGGGTTTATGCTTGTTATTGGTTTTTTCCCGTTTATGCTTTTCCTTATGTCAGTATTTGGATGGCTCGGAAAACACTCTTTTTGGACACCTTTTATGCATTTTCTTACTGAAGTTATGCCAGGTGACATAATTAATCTTATACAAATAGTAATGAACGAGGTATGGTTCTTTTCAAAAGGCGGTCTTATTGCAATTCTGGGATTCTGCATAACCGTAATACTTTCAACTAATGCCATCGCTATTGTTGCAAAAGGTCTTAACAGAGCATATAAGCTGACTGATACCCGTTCATTCATATATAACAGGCTTTTGGCACTGGTTATGGTTTTTGTTAATGCTCTTGTTTTATTCCTGAGTATAGACCTTATCGTATTTGGTAAAGTTATTATTAAATTTTTGACCACATATTTGGGACTTGCTGTTCATACAGGTAATATAATACTGTTTCTAAGATGGCCGATTGCATTTATAGCTTTATTTATAATGGCATATTTACACTACTATATTCTGCCTGATTTGCAGGGACAGGAAATGCTGAGAAGAAAAAGTTCTCTGCCGGGAGCATTATTCTTTACTATTTCATGGTTAATAGGCTCTTGGGGCTTTTCAATATACATAAACAACCTTCATACATACAACTTCGTATACGGAACAATTGCGGGTTTTGCAATTTTAATGATATGGTTATACTACACTTCAATACTGATATTAATTGGCGGCGAAATTAACTCTCAATTATATGTCAAACTTGAACGTAAAGAAGAAATAATTACCAAAAGAAATAAGACTAAAAATGATTAACCGGTATCACAAATATCTTGAGATTATTGATTATAAATTAAAGAAAATGTTTGAAGAACAGGCACCGTTTATAAAATGTAAAATCGGCTGTTCATATTGCTGTAAAGAGGGTGAATATCCGTTATCAGAGTTGGAATTTGTTGATTTAATGCTGTACTATAATGAGCTTGACGGAAATATCAGAGGTGCAATCAATGAAAATATTTCACGTTTACTGGAAAGCAAAAGACAGAAATTTTACGAATGTCCTTTTCTTATTAAAGGTGTTTGCTCGGTTTATCCGGCAAGACCTATTATATGCAGAACCTTCGGACTTATATCAATCAGAGAAAACGGACTTAATAAAATGCCCTTCTGTGTCGATTTGGGACTGAATTATGCAAACGCCGCAGATACCGAAACAAGCACCATAGTAAAATGTGCTCCGGACGGAACAATGCCGGTTGCATACAATATTGACCGCAAATTTTTAAGAAGTCATGAAATGGAAGCAACCTTCAATATTTTCTTCGGCAAAGATAAAGCAATGGTAGATTGGCTTAAAGAAGAATTTTAACAAAGTAAACAAACAGAAAAACTAAAATTTCCCCCCTTGCAAATTTATTTAAATTCTATTAAGATATATGTATAAATATTAAGAAATTAAAATTTTTGTTAATTTTTATCAGATTATAAACTTTAAAAAGGATGGTAGCATGGCAGATAATGAAGAACTTGAGATAAACGAAGCGGAAGAGAGTGAAGCTCGTCAAAAGATATTGGTTGCTGATGACGAAGCAAGTATCCGCAGAATCTTAGAAACAAGATTAAAAATGGTTGGATATGATGTCGTTGTTGCGGAAGACGGTGAAGAAGCCGTAGAAGTTTTCAACAAAACCAACCCTGATTTGGTAGTATTAGATGTAATGATGCCAAAAATGGACGGTTACGGAGTTACAAGAGAAATAAGAAGAACTTCTGATGTACCGATTATCATATTAACTGCTTTGGGTGATGTTTCAGAAAGAATTACCGGACTTGAATTAGGTGCAGATGACTATGTTATCAAGCCATTCAGCCCAAAAGAACTTGAAGCAAGAGTAAAAGCTGTTCTCAGAAGAACTATAAGCAAGGATGTAATTATCCCTGTTCCCGGTTCAGGTTCTTCAAGCTCAAGCAGCAAGAACAGTAAGAATGTTATTACAACCGGTCTTATTAAAATTGATACTGCAAGACGTCAAGTATTCAGAAAGAATGAAAGAATCAGACTTACAGGAATGGAATTCAGCTTATTGGAATTGCTGGTTAACAACTCGGGTCAGGCTTATTCAAGAAATGAAATATTGCAACATGTATGGTCATATCCTGCTGACCACAGAATTGATACAAGAGTTGTTGATGTTCATATTTCAAGATTACGTTCTAAACTTGAAGCAGATCCGACAAATCCTGAGTTAATACTTACAGCTCGCGGTATCGGTTATATGTTCCAAAGAATTAATTAGAACTAAACAAATATAATAAAAAAATCCGTTTTAATAAATATTAAAACGGATTTTTTTAATCACCGAAATCATAACGATATCCTGCATTAAAAGCAATGTCATTTCTGCCGCCGCTTCGCATGGTAAATTGTATATATCCGGTAGAACGCTCTCCCCATAATTTTTGCAAACCGACACCATACTGTGCATAGGGCTTTATACTAATCGAGGGAATATCTACAAGTGCAGTCGAATAATCTGTCTTGTCGAAAAGATTCCAAACCATTCTTGCTTCAGCATAAGGCTGCCAGCCATGCTCAAAATTTCCTATAAGTTTTATTCCGGGAGATATATTCATAACATTTAACGGTTTTGAATCAATATTCATTCCATATACTTTACCTTTTTCAAATGGGGTAACGAAAGAATATGACATCATATAGCTTGGCTGAACTATAAATTTACCGTCAGCAAATTCAAAGTTGTAACCTGCTTTTCCGGCAACACCGGTTGTAAACATAGGATAATCTCTGTTCATAAATTGAGTCTGAAGTTCAGCATTATTTGCACCGGCATTAACAGTTAATGATGCAAATGAGTTTTCACCATACCAGGTGCCAGTTACACCCAGCAATCCGCCATGTGAATCCGAACTGTTTACACCGTATGACTCATGCGAACCGTTATATCCTGCATAAACCGAATACTGAAAATCCGAGTTTTTTAAATGCTTCATTGAACTGTCACCGCCAACATAAACACCGTATAGTGTATTATTAACTTTAAAACCATTCTTAAAATTGGTGGAACCTGTTGATACATAAGGGCGAACCCACAAACCACAGTCAGCTCCTGAGCGCTTTACTTGTGAATAAATTATTGTCGGAGAATAACCGTGTCCGTAATCCCCGGAATTATCTGAAAAAGCATATCTGTTTGCAAATTTATACGCAATTCTGTCTTTTTTAGACATCATCATAAGCATATCAGTATTATGAAATGCCTCATCATAACTGTTAAGCTGATTCATGTATCCGCTCACCTGAATCGCCGTTGGCATTACCATCAGAGCTTCCTGGCTTTTTTTGTACATCGGATTTACGGATGGTGATTGTGAAAGACTTACGACATTAATATTCCCGCTGTTTATAAGAGAAGAAACCGATTGCGGAACTGCGTTTCCTGAAGATTGTCCGCTTTGAAGCTGTGATTGCGCAGCTGATAACTGTTGCAACTGCTCAGGTGTAAGTGATAAATTTGAAAACAGATTTGATGATGAACCTGAATTTGTAGATGTTGAAGTATTAATAATTCCGCCCGTATTGTCATCAAAAGTTATTACGGTAGAATAATTATCTGCATAACAATTAGTTCCGAATATAAGAAACAAGAGCAAAAAGACCACTCTGCAATGAGTTTTCATATTAACGACCTTATACACTTCTTTGGGTAAATTACTAATCCTTAAACTTATTATACTATATTATATATAATATATCAATAGTATATATTATATTTTTTGCCAATTCGCCAAAATTAGCTTATAATGTACATTTTACACTTATTTATTTTTCTTAAGAACACTTTACAAACACTTCTTGTTGAGTTATCATGTGTACATAAGAGATTTTAAAGAAAGTGTGTGTGATTATGATTCAACCTGTAAACGCCTTGTCCCCTAAGGTACTGTTCAGGGGAGAAAATGATAGTAATCAAAGAGAGAAGGAAGCTAAAACACTAAGAACAAGACTCGCATTATTTAATGCCGGAGGTATTTCTGTTGGTCTTGGTGCAGCAACTACCGCTATTGCAAGAAGTAATACATCATCCTGGAAACATGCCGGATATTACGGAGCAACCGTAGGATTGATTTCGATGTTATTTTTAGCTCCGGGATTCCTGTATAAAGCAGGAGTTTACACAACAAAAAATGCAGAAACTAAAGATGTTCTGATGAAAGAAAAAGAAGTTCCGAAAAAGTTTTTAGCTGAAGTAGGAGATATTACAACAATTAAATCCGCTTCTAAAGCAACAATAAAGTCAATGCCTAAGGCATAGAGATAACTTAACTATTTATCTATTGCAGTAGTTTTTCCGACACCAAAACCTTCTTTGAGAACCTTATAAACTGCATAAATACCGAGTCCCCATGCACCGGTTTTTTGAACTGTGCCTTTTGTTGCCATTGCGATAGCTGAGAGTGTTACCGGAATTATATTATCACCTAATCCGCTGAAGAAACCGGATATAAATCCTGTCGTCTTTCCAAACAGCGGAACAAGGGGATTTTTCATTCTTAAATCCGAAATCTTATTTTGCATTGCACTTATAACTTTACTTTCGTCAGTAGAAGTTCTCTTTGCGGCAAAAGAACTTTCAAATACATCTGTTTGTGCTTCTTCCGAACCAACAGTTGAATAACGTTTTGCTTTAGAAAAGGCATCATAAACAACCGCACTCATTCCTGCGATACCTGCTGTTGTATAGACTATTCCTGCCATTTTTGCCATTTTCTAACCCTTATTGTTGTTTTTCTTCCTTAACCTTTGGATTCGGTATATTTTTAACTTCAACTCCGGCAGACATCTTTAAAAGAATATCAGCGGCCTGAAGTACATCTTCTTTATCAGCATCCGGATTTGATTGGATGTTATGCAGCAATTGTACTGTATAATCATTACCGCTTGCAAGCTGTGAAGCAAATGCGGAAAGTGCTGCAACTCTTACTGTTTTTGAAGGATCCTGTAACATTTTATTCAAAAGAGCATTTAAAGCTGCATCATTATATCGGTCTTTATCTTCATCAAGACGTGTCAGTATCTCTTTTGAAGCCATTAATCTAATTTCATTATTCGGATTATTAAGATAATTTTCTAAGGATTTAATATATTCATCAGTTAAAGCTACTATTCTGGTTTCTTTTGAATTTTTCTTTTGCTCCTGAATTTTAGCTTCTCTGTCATCAAGATCTGATATAATTTCTTTTGACGTTGACATATCAGAAGGTTTAACCTCATTTGAATCGGCATACATTCTGTATGAATTCATATCGTGATTTCTGTCCGAATATGGATATTCACCATCTTCATTTGCATACATTGGTTTATTTACGGAATTATATTTGTCCGGCATATTTTCACTATTAATCAAGTCTTGATTATTAAATGCATTGGCACTTTTTGAATAACCGGAATCATTATTAACAGAATTGTCTTCAGAAAATTCCTTAGCAGAAACTCTATTATTTACAGAATTATTCAATCTGCCATTATTACCTGCGGCTGAATTATATCCATCTAAACCGCCTGCCGAAAGACCTGCCTGATTAGCATCGGGCAAATTTCCATTACCGTTTCCGTTTACACCATAATTATAATTATTCAGATAATACTGAGCCGGATATGCATTAGGATAATTATTAGGAACCATAGAATAAGAATTTGCATTTGTATTTGCATCTGTCGGATTTAAAGATGTCGCACCCTGTATTTCAGACATCTCCTGAATCTGTGGAACCGGTGAAGCTGAATCATAATAACAAGCCTGCGGACACGCAATATAATTCCCGTTCCGCATAAGCGGATTTTGAACACCGCCAGGATACACACCAACACCCTGCGGAGAAACATTCACCGATGGATTCGCTATTTGTATCGTTACACCGGAATAATTCGGCTGTGGATTAAATATCGGATTTGTCATAACAAAAGCACCTTTTTTACACACTATATATTTATATAAAGTATTGCACGACAGAAAAATTGCCATTGTCAGGCACTTTTATTAAGAAATATTAAGCATTTTGTGTTAATCCAATAATTCAGAAAGAATAGTTGCATTTTCTTCTGCTTTAAGATTATTTGAGATTTTATTTCTCTTTATATAAACACGGAGAGCTTCCCTAATAAGTTCGCTTCTTGTTCTTTGTTCGGAAGAAGCCACATTATCCACTCTGCTTAAAAAATCATTCGACATTGAAATTAAGACTCTTGCCATATTCCCTCCATATCACAACCTATTATATCATATAAAAGATTTATTACAAGAGTATATCTATTTTATATTTACAATTTTTAAAATATTTGTCTTTAACAAAACAGAAAAATTAGACATTAGCAACCAATTCTGAACCTACTTCCAGGGCTTTGAGGTTTAAAGGCAGCAGTTCCTTCTTTTTTGAACCTAAAACTTTTTCTACGGCAAGTTTAAGAGCATTTTTTGATATGATATCTGCTACAGAAGCCAACACTCCAAGTGATATTATATTTGTCACTTTGCTGGTTCCTAAATCATTTGCCAATTCACCCATAGGTGCAAAAACATAATGTATATCTTCTCTGGGTTTAGTTTCTGCAACCAATGTCGAATTTGCGATAACAGTTCCGCCCGATTTAACATTGTTTACAAATCTGTCAAAAGATTGCTGATTCAATACAAGTGCATAATCACAGTCTTTTTTATGAACAGAACTGACTTCCGTATCAGATACAACAACTTCACAATTAACGGTTCCGCCTCTCATTTCCGCTCCGTAACAAGGATACCAGGTGACTTTTTTATCATCAAGCATAAATGCATTGGCAAGCACTGTTCCTGCCAACAAAATTCCCTGACCTCCAAAACCGGCTAATATGAAGTTTTTTTCCATTGTATATTCCCTTTAACTATTTTAAACCATATTCTTTTAAGTATTGCTCATAATTTTTAATCGGTCTTATATCATTTAATCCGGATTGTTTTTTGATTTTATTAATAATTTTTATGTTTGTTTTTATACTTTCTTTTAATATTGACGGCGGTGGAATTTTCATTATTTCCCTCCTTCCGATAAATCTTTAAACACTCCGAGCGGAAATGTCTTTACCATATCGGTGCGAACTCTTACGTGTGCTTCTTCAGGTGTCATTTTCCAGTTTGTGGGACAAGTTGAGAGTATCTCTACAAACCCCAGACCGATTCCGCTAAGCTGAACCTGAAAAGCTTTTTTAATAGCATTTTTTGCTTCATTAATATGAGGAATAGAATCAAGTGCAACACGAGCCGAATATGCACATCCGTCAATTAAAGCAAGCTGTTCAGCCATTTTTGCAGGATATCCGTAGTAATCACGATTTCTTCCCGTTGGAGATGTAGTCGTAATTTGTCCCATCATTGTTGTAGGACCATGCTGTCCGCCGGTCATACCGTAAGTTGTATTATTCAGCATTAATGCAGTAACTCTCTCTCCTCGGAATGCTGCATGCATTGATTCGGCAAGCCCTATTGAAGCAAAATCACCGTCACCCTGATAAGTAAATACAACTTTATCGGGACAAGCTCTCTTTACACCAGTAGCCTCTGCAAGAGCCCTGCCGTGCGGTGCTTCTATGCAATCAACATCTATAAAATCATATAAAAATACAGAGCACCCTATTGATGTAGCACAAATGGATTTGTCCTGAATTCCCAATTCATCAATAACTTCGCAAAGAAGTCTTATCGCAATTCCATGATCGCATCCCGGACAAAAAGTATATTTTGAGTCTTTCTTTATAGACTTAGGTATGCTAAATACTTGCTGCATAATTTTTCTCCATAATTTTTTCTACAGCCGAAACTATTTCTTCAACACGCAGCCATTCACCTACAGGACGATTAACTAGTTCAACATTGGATTTTCCGTTAACGGAATATTTCACATCTTTGAACATTTGCCCCATATTCATTTCAACAACAACAAAATCCTTTCCTTCCGACGCAAGTTCTTCTATTCTTTTATGCGGGAAAGGATTTAATGTTATCGGTCTGAAACAACCGGCTTTAATACCCTTTTCTCTTAAAACCTTCATTGCTGCTTTGATATTTCTCGTCATAGAACCAAAAGCAGTTAATATTATTTCAGCATCCTCTGTTTGAAATTCTTCCCAATCTGTTTCATTCTTTGTAATAAGCTCGAACTTTTTAAAGATTCTTTCAATTCTCTCTATTTGTTTGGATTCAATTGGTCCGAGCGAATATATTGCCCTTGCTTCTCTGCCTTTTGCACCGGTTAATGCCCAGGAAGAATTATCAATTTCAGGGTAAGGATACTCTCCAAAACAAGCAGGCTCCATCATTTGACCAAGCAAACCGTCAGCAAGCAATATAACAGGATTTCTGTATTTATGAGCAAGGTAAAATGCTTTATATGTATAATCAATGCACTCCTGAACAGTTGAAGGTGCTATTACTATTATTTTATAGTCACCATTTCCGCCGCCATATACAGACTGATTGTAATCACCCTGTGCCGGATATATATAACCGAGTCCCGGACCGGCCCTCATAACATTTACCAGCACAACGGGAAGTTCGTCACCGCAGGCATAAGAAAGAGCTTCCTGCATCAGAGCAACCGCACATGAAGAAGACGATGTCATAGCCTTAACACCTGTTGACACTGCTCCTATCACCATATTTATTGCTGCAAGCTCACTTTCCGCACAAACATATCCCCTTCCGAGTTCCTGCATTTTTCCGCTCAAATATTCGCCAATCTCTGTCTGAGGTGTTATAGGATAACCAAAATAACACTGACAACCTGCATTGACAGCAGCCTGAGCAATTGCATAATTACCTTTTATTAAAACTTTTTCATTATTATTTGACATTACTATCTCCAGACCTCAGTAATTGCCATATCAGGACAACGTTTTGCACACATTGCACAACCGATACATTCTCCACGGGAATCTTCAAACTCTACCATATAGTCTCCGAGTCTGTTAGTTTTGTTACTTTTCTTTATTAAATTTTTCGGACAAGTTTCAGTACAAATATAACAAGATTTGCACCTGCTATTATCTATAACAATTTTTCCCATTTATCTGCTCCTGACATGTAAAAGTATAGCAAAAACAATATTTTAAGGCACCTTATATAAAGTTTTGTAACAATTTTATATCACTGCGTTAGAAAGAATAATAAAAGTGGAACATATAAATATATAAATTAACCATGGAAGCGTATTAGAAAGGCCTGAAAGGAGTACCAGATGGCAATTACAGTTAACACAAACTTATCATCAATGATTGTTCAGTCGAATTTGCAAAAATCTACACAACAGTTAAACACTGCGATTGAACGTATGACGACAGGATACAAAATCAACCGTGCTGCAGATAATGCCGCTGGTTACTCAATTGCAAGGAATTGGGAAGCACAAATCAGTTCTCTTGACATTGCCGCAGACAATGCTGCAATGGGTGCAGATATGTTGTCTACTCTTGAAGACAACTATGCTCTTATCTCTTCTCACGTACAACGTGTAAGAGATTTGACAGAACAGGCTGCTAACGGCACATATGGTGAACAGTCCAAAAAAGCAATTGAATCTGAAATTCAGGCCAGATTGGAAGAAATTAACCGTATCGCACTTAACTGCGAATACAACGGCATTAAAATGATGGATGGTACTAATGCTGCCGCTAAATCAATTCAGGTTGGTATTGACGGTACTGCTGCAAAGAGCCAAATCACACTTTCTTCCGATTTGTTTGCTGATGCTAAAATATCTGCATTATTCAATATAACCGGTGATGGTGCATATACACCTACAGGTGCTGATGAAGCAGCAAAACTGGCTCAACTTGCGAAAGACTGTGCAGGTACAAGTACTGCTGAAACTCCGAAAAAACCGACAGAATTACTGGGAACTTTAGACAGAGTTATCAGCAGAATATCTGACCGTATCACCACTTTAGGTGCTGCTCAGAACAGAATTGAGTCTGCAATTGAATCAATCGGTGTTCAGTCCGAAAACATTACATCTTCTCTGTCAACACTGAGAGATGCTGATGTTGCTACTGAATCTTCTAACTACATAAAGGCTCAAATATTACAACAAGCATCTGCAACATTATTGGCAACTGCTAACCAGTCACCGAGCATTGCATTGAACTTGTTATAATAAAATTTTAATAAAAAAATAAAGCGGCAGAACCTGCGGTTTTGCCGCTTTTCGTTTTTAATTTCATATTAATGTAAAGTTTTGTAAACATTCTAAAAATTTATGTTATCGGAATTTCATTATGTGGAATTTAACACTTGTATGAGTGTGCAAGGATGCACATGAGAAAAAATAGCCAGAAAGGAGTATCACATGGCACTTACTATTAACACAAACCTCTCATCTATGATTGTACAGTCAAATTTGACTAAAGCAACTTCATCACTTAATCGTGCAATTGAG
>JAEEGL016992162.1_pt1 | contig 14411 bp, 12 predicted proteins | sample 9134231 | NCBI WGS metagenome assembly JAEEGL01 (sample SAMN16246548, study PRJNA631951) | gut metagenome | biome: gut microbiome; feature: rumen; material: fiber-attached | host: Bos | place: Iran: Karaj | collected 2018-10
GGGCACCGTCTCCAACAAGAAAATCCAGATAGCCAAGAAACTCGGCGTCAACAACCTCGACGACTTCGTCAACAACTACCGCTAACATCACTGATTGATTACCTGCAGGGTGGCACCTGGAATTAAATCTGTTTTGAGCCCATAAAGCTGTCAGAGCAGGAGTGAGTCCAAGCGGAACTTCTGTAAATGACTGTCAGTTGCCGCTTCTCAGGCCGCCCACCAGGTCATCGTTCTCGACGGTGGTCTCGGTTTTCTTGACGCTCGTGTTGCTGGAGCCGAAGGCATAGCTCACCGACAGTTGTACATTGCGCTGGTTGAAGTGGCCCACGCCGTGATTCACATAGTCGCCCTGCGTGATATATCCCTTGGACACCTCATACTTGTGCAGGATGGAATTGGCAGTCAACTTCACCGTCAATCGGTTATCCTTGAGGAACGAACGCGACAGACCCAGCATAATCGTCGGTTCGGGTATGGTGCTGTAACCATACACATGACGCAGGTCGTGGCCGATTTCGTACCACATGCAGGTCGCCGTAGCACGCAACTTCCACGGCAACTGCTGCGAGAGTTGGGCATACAGGTTGCCTCCCCAGCCACTGTTGGTCAAGTCTTGTGACGGGTTGCGATAACGCTTATAGCACAACTCGCCGTTTATGTAGAATGTGGTTTTGGATGTCATCATCCATTGCAGGAAACCGCCCACGCCAGCCATCAGGTAACGGCAGTCATTGCTGTAGGTCGTGTACACGATGCCGTCATGGGAGGTGCGATAGGAACCGATGAGGTTATTGGTGATGGTCACGGTAGGCTTGACATTGAAGGTCAAGCGGTTGCCCGTGTGCTGGAAGTTGATGCTCAACATGTTGTTGCGAGCACTCGAAAGGTGCGGATTGCCATATTCTATTGTTGTGGTGTAGCGCCTTACGGCGGGATTGAGGTACTGAATGCCCGGGCGGTTGAGGCTCGTCGCCCATGACAGGCGCAGGCTGTTAAACGGCGTCATTTGCCAGTGCACGCTTGCCGAGGGTACCACGTCGTGCAGGTCGCGCCCGAAAGCTTCCTTGTCGCCATTGGGGTAACTGGCGCGGAAGTGGCTGTACTCGTAACGCAAGCCGCCACGCAGGGTAAAATCGCCCACCGTGTATCGCCAAGAGGCATAGGCGGCACCCACGTGCATATTGTGCCTGAAGCGGGTGTCAGTATCCAGTTCAGCTTCGCTGTTATACTGCATGCGGTTGTGGCTCTTGTTCAGGCGAAGGATGTACTTGCCGCCCATCTCCAGTAGGTGATGGCTCCATAGCGGCAGTTGGTAGTCGAGTTGCCACGTGTGCTCGATAAAGCGTTCCTTGCCCCACTTGCTGTAGGCTGTGTAGTCAAACGGCGGATTGACCAGATTGATGAGCGAGTCATACTGTTCCTCGTGCTGGCCCGTTGTCGAGAACATGTAGGAGGCGGTCAAGACTTCGTCTTTGCGCTGGGTGCGGTGCTCCCAATCGGCACGTCCGTTCCACGACATGAAGCCATACTGCGGCAGGTTAAACGGGTTGTCATAGGACGTAATCAACTGTCCTGCCGCGTCATGATACTCGATGTGGCTGTCGCCGTAGATGTTCAGTCCGTAGCGGTAACCACCAAAAGATGCCGTAATCAGGTTCAGCGAATCGATTTCCAGGCTGGCGTTCAGGTTAAGGTTATATACCCAAGCGGGCTGCTCATTGCGGTAACGGTTATACATCGTGGTGCCCGTGTCCTTATAGGTCGTCCATGTCTCGTCCTCACCTGCAAACTGCCGATGTGCCTGTTTCTGGTAAAATGCTGTCGTCCCCAGTGTGAACTTGCCAACTCGTGCCCCGACATAAGCACTCGCATTGGGCGAGCCGAAGGTGTTAATCGAAGCCGATACGGTGCCGTTCACACCCTCGATGCGCATGCCCTCGACTGTGACGATGTTCAGGATAGCCGTCGCTCCCTCGGCATCGTAACGGGCGCCAGGTTCGGTGATGACCTCAATGCGCTTGATTACGCTAGCCGGCATGGCACGCAGCACTTCCCTGGGGTTGGACGACAAGGCAGGATCCGGATGCCCGTTCTTGTAAATCTTGAAACTCCCGCTGCCATTGACGCGCACATTGTCTTGGCCGTCAACACTCACCAGGGGCACCTTGCGCAGCATGTCGAGCACGGTGCTCGTGCGAGCCTCAGGGTCAGCCTGCACATTGTAACTCACGCGGTCATCCAGCGTCTTGACCAGTTGGCGCATCGTCACCACCTCCACATCTTTAAGGGCTATGGTATCGTTGACGCTTAAAGTGATACTATCTGGCTTTTCTTCGACTTGCCCAGCGGTTTCCTGAGCCAACGCATTGGCGGCCGTCATCATGACAGCAACCACAATCACGATAATTTTTGGCATGTTCATTTCTTGATTATTGATTGATTTCGGCGGCAAAATTACCCCCATCATCCCACTCCGCCACTCTCCCGTGACTTACCAAGTCTTAACCAAAAACTTATTTAGTCTTAACGGATTTGGTGGCTGATGGGATTATTGTGTATTTTTGTGGCTGATGAACACAAGGTTGAAATATATCGGGGCGTTGGTGATTGTGGCGTTATTGGGCGTCGCTGCTTATCAGGCCTATTGGCTGGAGCAGCTGCACTTCACCATAGGTGAGCAGATGGACAACGACATTCAGGAAGCCATGCGCGTCGCTGACCTCAAGGAGGTTTTTCTGCGCCTCAAGAGTATCGAGGACAAAGGCCCCCACGGCACGATGGACGTGAGCGCTGGCATTGGAGAGGATGGTAGTATCGTTACCTCAAGCGTCACTACCACCCAGGTTGCACTTGACGGAGATACACTTGAACAGAAGACTGGTGTGGTGCTGCGTTCTAGCCCTCAGGCCGAGAGCGACACCATAGCCGATGACAATGCTTTCATGAAGATGCTCGAAGAACAGATCTCGGTAACCGAACTGGCTTCGATGATTCAACAGGGGCTGCACTTGGGTGTTGACCGCTTTGAAGGCACCCGATATGAGAAATATGATAGCCTGCTCACGGCAGGATTGCAGCAACTGGGGTTGAACGGCGAACACAAATTGGTCTGCATCAAGACCGACACCGTTTTTCAGCATGTGACAGCAGGGTATGTGCCCACTAAAAATGCACGGCATTTCGTTTATAACTGGACAGATTATGGCCGTTACGAACTCACTATCGAACCCACCACAGGACTTGTCTTGCGGGAAATGGCGGGGATTTTGACGGCATCAGGCCTTATTGTGCTGCTGCTGGGACTTGCTTTTTATTACTTAATCAAGACTATCCTCAGGCAGCGCACGCTTGACGAGATGAAGACCGACTTCACCAATAACATTACCCATGAGTTGAAGACACCCATTGCCGTGGCCTATGCCGCCAATGATGCGTTGCTCAACTTCGGCGAACAGGCCGATGAAACCAAGCGGCGCCATTACCTGACCCTGTGCCGGCAGCAATTGGAACGGTTGAGCGGTATGGTCGAGCAAATCCTGTCAATGAGCATGGAACGGCGTCGGCAGTTCAAACTCAACATCGAGACGTTGAATCTTGTCGAACTGCTGCAACCCGTCATCGAGCAGCAACAGTTGAAAGCCGATAAGCCCGTCATCTTCACGACCCGCATCGAGCCCGAAGACTTGACTGTGCAGGCTGACCGCGCCCACTTGAGCAACATATTGAACAACCTCATTGACAACGCTATCAAGTATTCCCTAGGCGAGGCCCATGTTGAAATTACCGCAACATCAACGGCCATCAGTGTTACCGACCATGGTATAGGCATAGCTGCCGACAAGTTGCCGCACATATACGACAAGTTCTACCGTGTGCCCACGGGTGACCTGCACGACGTCAAGGGTTATGGCTTGGGGCTGTTCTATGTCAAAACGATGGTCGAGAAGCATGGCTGGAGCATCGATGTTTCAAGCATTAGAGGTGAGGGTACCACTTTTACAATCATATTCATATGAACGAGACCATCAACATACTGCTAGCCGAGGACGAGCGCACTCTGGCGATGATCATTAAGGACACGCTGGATGGTCAAGGATTTCATGTGACTGTGGCCAGTGACGGGGAGGAAGCCTTGGGGCTATATGCCGCCAATAAGCCCGATGTGCTCGTGGCGGACGTGATGATGCCGCGTCTCGACGGATTTGAACTGGTGAGGCGCATCCGCAAGAGCGACCAGCAGACGCCAGTCATCTTCTTGACGGCACGCTCGGCGGTTAACGATGTGGTGCATGGCTTTGAGATGGGAGCCAACGATTACCTGAAGAAACCCTTCGGGATGCAGGAACTCATCGTCCGCATCAAGGCGTTGCTGGGTCGAGCATGTACCGTCGCGCCGCAACCCGAACAAGCCACACGTTTCACCATCGGCCAATACCTTTTCGATTCAGTAATCCAACGGTTGACCCATGTGCCCACGGGTGCAAGAATCGAATTGTCTTACCGCGAGAGCGAAATCTTGAGGCACTTGTGCCTGCATCCCAGCGAGGTGGTGACATCCCAGTCGCTCCTTCTGGAACTCTGGGGCGATGACAGTTTCTTCAACAACAAGAGCCTGCATGTGTTTATCACCAAATTGCGCCACCGTCTTGCCCTTGACGCATCGTTGCGCATTGTCAACGTGCGCGGTATCGGGTACAAATTGATTGTTGGGGAGTAGGATTTATTTGGTGGCCTTCCGGCGGGCGCGTTGTTCCCAGGGGAAGGGGGCTTGATCCTCGGCTTGGATGGTGACGGGCATACCGACGTAGGCATAGCGTTCCTTGAGGGTGATGATGTCCTTGTCGAGCAGGCGGATGCAACCCTCGCTGGCACGGCCAGGCACGGTGTTCTCATTGTTGGTGCTGCCGTGGATGCCTATGCCGCGATGACCGGGCGTCTCAAGGCGCAGAAACCAGTGTCCATAGGCCAGGATATTGCCGCGGCCGTCATGGAAATTGTGTTTCCAGGTCGAAGCATCCTGGATCATGGTGATCTTGAAGGGTTTGCCAGCGGGTGACTCGGGTGTGCGCTTGTCGCCACGGCGTTGCTTGTTGCCCTTGTTCTTGCCCATGCAGCACGGGAACTGGGCCACCAGCACGGTGTCGCCATGGGTATTGCGGTCATACACGCTCAGGGTCTGTTCCATCTTGGAGACAACGATAAAGGCTGTGCGTGTGGATCTCTCAGATGGGGATGTGGCATGCAGACCCAAGAAAACGGTGAGCATCAGTATGCAAGACAATATGAATCGATGTGACATGATCATTAATGTTAGGTTGATGGCGCAAAGGTAAATAAAAGCCTGCTGACGTGCAAACGCAAAACTGGTTTCCAAGACCATAAAAAAGGAGCTCGCCATTAATCTTGTCTCAAGATCAATGGCGGGCAATGTGTCTCTCCAGGATAAAAACTATAAACTTGTGGTTATGAAAATGTAACTGATGTCCTCTTGAACTTTCAGTGCACAAAGGTAATTATAGTTATTTTTCAAACTCAAAATTATTATACTAATAGGGTGTTTTTATAGACTAATCGGCATATAATATAAAAGCAAATGTGTTAATACTCATAATTTCGGTAATCGGTTGCATACGCAGTTTGTAACATAAAGCCGATTTATTTTGTAAAATCTCTAAAATTCATTACTTTTGCACCCAATAAATGATATCAACCTTTTTAATTAAAAAGTTAAGAATTATGTATATTGAAGAAATTCATGCAAGAGAGATTCTGGATTCGCGTGGCAATCCTACTGTAGAAGTTGAGGTAACCCTTGAGAGTGGCGACATGGGTCGTGCATCGGTCCCCAGTGGTGCTTCCACGGGTGAGAATGAGGCACTGGAGCTCCGTGACGGTGATAAGAAGCGTTACGGTGGCAAGGGTGTGCTCAAGGCTGTCAAGAACGTCAACGAGGTAATCGCCCCCGAAATCGAGGGTATGGATGCCTTTGACCAGCGTGCCATCGATATGGCTATGATTAAGCTTGACGGTACTCCCACCAAGAGCAAGTTAGGTGCCAACGCTATCCTCGGCGTTTCGCTCGCCGTGGCTCATGCTGCTGCCAACTACTTCGGTATGCCCCTGTATCGCTACATCGGTGGTACCAACGCTCATGTGCTGCCCGTGCCCATGATGAACATCATCAATGGTGGTGCACACAGCGACGCTCCCATCGCCTTCCAGGAGTTCATGATCCGTCCCGTAGGCGCCAAGACCGAGGTCGAGGCCGTTCGCATGGGTGCCGAGGTATTCCACGCACTGGCCAAGCTGCTCAAGAAGCGTGGCCTGAGCACTGCCGTGGGTGATGAGGGTGGTTTCGCTCCCGCACTCGATGGCATCGAGGATGCTCTCGACAGCATCGTGCAAGCTATCAAGGATGCTGGCTACAAGCCCGGTGACGACGTGAAGATCGCTATGGACTGCGCTGCCAGTGAGTTCGCTGTAATCGAGGACGGCAAGTACTTCTACGACTACCGTCAGCTCAAGAGCGGCCAGCCCAAGGATCCTAAGGGTCGCAAGCTGACCTGTGACGAGCAGATCAAGTATCTCGAAGAGCTCATCACCAAGTACCCCATCGACTCGATCGAGGACGGTCTGGATGAGAACGACTGGGATGGCTGGGTTAAGCTCACCAAGGCTATCGGTGACCGTTGCCAGCTCGTGGGTGACGACCTGTTCGTGACCAACGTGAAATTCCTGGAGAAGGGTATCAAGATGGGTGCTGCTAACTCCATCCTCATCAAGGTGAACCAGATCGGTTCGCTCACCGAGACCCTCGACGCTATCGAGATGGCACACCGTCATGGTTACACCACCGTGACCAGCCACCGCAGCGGTGAGACCGAGGACACCACCATCGCCGACATCGCCGTGGCCACCAACAGCGGCCAGATCAAGACCGGTTCGCTCTCGCGCACCGACCGCATGGCCAAGTACAACCAGCTCATCCGCATCGAGGAGGAACTCGACGAGGCTGCTGAGTACGGCTACAAGAAACTCATCTGATAACTTGTCAGTACTTGAGTGACACTACAATCGGGACCGCCCCATGAAGGGTGGTCCCGATTTGATTACTGAATGCTGTGGTGATGGTAGTAATTTTTCAAATTGTCATTTTAAACTTTTGGCGTAGTTTTTTATCAAAAGGCAGTGTGAGATGGTGCCAATGTGATGGATAACATCAAAAAATCGCATCAAATCATGCTTTGGATTAAAAAAATGCTTACTTTTGCGTGTGTAATCAAATTTCAAACTATTATGAAGAAGTTTTTATTTTCACTCATTGCCTTGATGTCGGTCATGACCGTGCAGGCTCAATCCCTCTGTGCTACTTGGCGCAGCATGCAACCTGATGTTGAAACAGCTGAAGACGGCTCGTTCTCAGCGCAGAACCTCACCTACACCTTCAATGAGGATGGCACATACACTTTTGTTGACGAGTTGACACTGTCCACCCAGCCCTCACAGACGATGGCGCTGGAGATTGCCACCATCATCGAGGTGAAAGGAACTTATAAGCTGGAAGACACGAAGTTGACGCTCACCCCCAACATGGATACTTATAAGACTGAATTGCTTAACATCTCGATGAACGGTCATGTGACCGATGATCCCATGATGAAGGCTAATGTTGAGGCGATGATCAATGATCAGGACTTCAAGGAGCAGTTTGCCGAGGTTCAGGAATATACCGTCAATGTGGGCGACGCTATGATGGAGATGAACGATGGCGAATCGGTAGCCAATTTCGTTCGTTTCGCAACCATCAAGGACTAAACGATACTTCACAGAAATCAAATCCCGCGAGGCTCATGCCAAGCGGGATTTTTTATTGGGTATAGGCTGTCGTCATTTTGTGGAGTGGGGGAGCTTGTGGATAAGGGTGAGACCGTCGCGCAGGGGGACGATGACTTTCTCGACGCGCGTATCATTCTTAACGCGGTCATTAAATGCCATGATGCCGTTTGTCTGCGCATCGTGTTTTGCTTTTAAGTTCTCTACGCTTGCTACCTTGCCATCCCATAGGGTGTTGTCGGCGATGATAAAGCCGCCATCGTTCAGGTATTCCATCACCAGGTCATAGTACTCGACATATTGGCGCTTGTTGGCGTCGATGAAGACAAGGTCGTACCGCTCGCCCAACGAGGGCACGATATCACGCGCATCGCCGATGTGCAGACGCACACGCTTGCTATAGGGTGACAGTGCCAAATGTTCGCGGATAAAGTCCTCCTGCTCGTCATTGATCTCGATGGTATCGACGTAGCAGTCGTCGTCGGCCAATCCCTCGGCCAGGCACAGTGCCGAGTAGCCGCTAAAGGTGCCCAACTCCAGCACACGACGTGGACGAATCATGCGCGTCAGCATCTTGAGGAGTCGCCCCTGAATGTGCCCCGAACACATGTGCCAATAATAGTTCTGCACATGCGTGTCGTGGTCGATGCGAGCCAACGCCTCCGGCTCCTCATCAATATGCCCCATAATATATTCCTCAATCTCCTCCTTCATAAAGACAAAATAATTTTTTAGCTTCCTTTTTGTCCCTTGCCTGACGTAACAGTGTTTGAAGACAAGAAAGACAAGAAGAACAATAATTGATTAACGATATTGGTGAATAACATGACCGTCCACCGCCAGAATCTCATTTGTTGACCTGTCGAAAAAATAGCGCTCAACCTTAACTATTTTTGATGCAAAATTGACTAATATTCCACATGGATGCTTAAGTAAGCGCATGTAGTTGAATAGTTGAGAGCGATGGTTATTAGTCAACTCATCTAGAGACTTACACTCTATAATGATATCGCCTTTACAAAGGAAATCAACACGATAAAGTGCTTTCATCTCTTTCCCATGATAAGTGGGGTGAAAATGCATTTCCCTCTTGAATGGAGTATTTTGCTCTTCAAGCTGCAATTGGAGCCCTTCTTGATAACAGTACTCATTCAAACCAGCTCCAAGCTCTTTGTGAACTTCATAGATAGCACCAACAACATCGTACATGTGCTTCTTAAGTAACTCAATATCAATCATATTAAAAAGATAATTGTCTTTTTTGTCTTTCTTGTCTTCTAATTTGAAGTGGGGAGAAGGGAGAGGAGGGCGAGGCGGTAGCTGTCGAGACCGAAGCCGGCGATGATGCCCTTGCAGACAGGAGACAATAAAGACTTGTGACGGAACGGTTCGCGCGAGTAGATGTTGCTGATGTGGACCTCCACCACGGGGGCCGTGATGGCAGCGACAGCATCGGCGATGGCCACCGACGTATGGGTATAGCCGCCCGCATTGAGGATGATGCCGCAGTCATCAAAACCGATGGCCTGCAGCTTGTCCACGATTTCACCCTCGATGTTGCTCTGGAAGGTGTCAATCGTGTGCTGCGGGAACTGTTCCACCAACTCGTTCAAGTACTGGTCGAGCGAGCGGTTGCCATAGACCTCGGGTTCGCGTTTGCCCACGAGGTTCAGGTTGGGGCCGTTGATGATATGGATGATCATTTCTTGAAGTAGTACAGGAACGAGGCGATGCCTTGCAGGGCGGGCTTGCGTTGACCCTCAATTTCCATCTTGAAGTCAATCTCGGCCTTGCAGATACCGCGCAGGTCGGCGATGTTGTGCAACTTGGTCACGAGGCGCACGCGGCTGCCCGTGATGACGGGTTGGCCAAAGCGCATTTTGTCCATGCCATAGTTGACCTGCATCTCCAGGTTATTCACCTCGATAATCTGGTTCCACAGGTGGGGAATCAGCGACATCGTCAGGTAGCCGTGGGCGATGGTGCTGTGATAGGCACTCTCGGCCTTGGCGCGCTCCACGTCCACGTGTATCCACTGGTGGTCGAGCGTCGCGTCTGCAAACATGTTGATACGGTCCTGATCTACGGTCAGCCATTCGCTGGCACCGAGTTCCTCGCCCAGATGCGAGGCAAATTCTTCGTAAGAGTTGATTGTGAGCATGTTATTCTATAGTTTTTTAGTTACTAGTCACTAGATTGTTGCCTCAGTGGATTTGAGGCGGCGCCGCATAATCAGGGCCGTGACCATACTGGTGAGCAGCCCCACAGCAGCGACAAGGGCGAGGGTGACGAGCACGTCGGTCCATTCCACTTCGACAGGATAAGCGCTGATGATCATGTTGGCGGGGTCACCGCTAAGGCGCAGCAATCCGAACTGCTGTTGGCACAGGCACAGGATTAGTCCGATGATCACACCGGTGATGGCACCTGCCAGGGTGATGAGCCAGCCTTGCAGGACGAAAATGCGGGAAATCTGGCGGTCGTTGGCGCCCAGCGCCCGCAGCGTGGCGATGCTGTCATCCTTCTCGATGATGAGCAACGACAATGTGCTGATGACGTTGAACGTGGCGATGACGAGGATAAATGCCAGCAGCAGGAATGCCATCCACTTCTCGATATTGACAAGTCGGTAAGCCTCACGTTGCTGCATCAAGCGGTTCTGCACCTGGTAGCTGTTGCCCAGGGCCTGCGCGATATCCTTCATCACCTGCTGTTCTTCGGCTCCAGCGGCGAGTTTTACCTCAATTTGAGTCGCCTCGGTTTCGTAGTCAAACAGGTTGCGGGCCATATCGAGCGGTACGTATATCAAGTCGGCATCATAGCTGTTTTGCTGCAGTTGGAATATGCCTGACACGAATACCGAGTCTTGCCTGAACGCTCCCATCGGGTTGGCGATATTCACACGACCCTGGCGCTGCGGAGCATACAACCTCACCATACCCAGAAACTCGGGCCTGACGCATAGCCTGACGGCAGGGCCCGCTCCAGCTACGGCATACTTTGACACCTGGTCGCGCAGTTTCCACTCGCCATCGACGATGACCGAGTCCATGTCGTTCATGCTGTTGTAGTCGTCGGGGACACCCTTGAGATGGACGGGCATCTGATACTGGGCATACATTGCCAGCGCCTGGTCAATAACCACGGGCACTGCACGCTCCACCCCAGGAATAGTGCTGACCACATCGATGACGCTGTCCGCATCATTGATGGTCTTGCCCACGGTGGCTGTGATGGCTACTTGAGGGTCAAGCATGGCCAGTCGGCCCATGATGAGCCCGCGAAAACCGTTGAACACGCTCAGCACACAGATGAGCGCAGCCGTGGCCACCACGACGCCACACACGGCGACAATCGAGATGATATTGACTGCCTGATGCCCTTTCTTGGATACCAGGTAGCGCCACGCTATCTTCAACGGTAAAGTCATTCCTTTTAGTCCTTAGTTGTAAGGATGCGGATGCCAACTCCTAACTCCTAACTCCTCACTCCTAACTTATAACTCCTCACTCTTCGGCTTATCCTTGCCAAGGAGTTGGTCGATGTGGTCGATATAGTCGAGAGAGTCGTCGATATGGAACTTCAACTCGGGGCAACGGCGCAACTGGTAGCGCGTCTGCTGGGCGAGTTCATGGCGGATGCTGCGCTCGCTCTTGTTGATGTTCTCCATGATGGCTTGGGCATTCTCGCTGGGGAAAATGCTCAGGCGCACGTTAGCCACGCTCAGGTCGGGCGAGACGCGCACGCTGCTCACCGTGATGAGCGTGCCGCGTGTCTTGGCGGTCTCGCGGCGGAATATCTCACTCAGTTCCTTCTGCACCAGGCGGCTGATTTTCTGTTGTCTTGTTGTATCCATTATTGTTTGATTTTCTATTGTTTTGCGGCTGCAAAGGTACAACTTTTTCTAGAAAATCCAGTTATTCTAGTTGATCAAGAAAATCTAGAGTAAAGAAAGAGGAACCGAGGACTTGCAACAAATCCTCGGTTCCTGATTGTTCATGCCACATGCAAGGGTGGCACTGTGGGTTAGTGGATTACTCCTCGGGGAGCATGACAACCTCTACCTTGTTGCCTGCGCTCAGCAGCTGCTTTGCAAATGCGGCAATGCTCTCGGGGGTCTGAGCATTGACAATCTGCTCAAAGCCAGTGAGGCCGTCCGAACCGGTAAGCAGGTAGTTGTGGATTTGACGCAGCCAGAAGCCGTTCTCCTTGAGGCTTGTGCCATGGTCCTTGATCGCGAGTTCCTTGATTTCCTTGAGGGTGGTTGCATCGATGTTCTTGCATGCCTCGTAAATCTCCTCGTTCATGATCTTAACAGCCATGTCAGCCATTTCGGGCTTCATCGGGCAGGATGCCATGACGGCAGTGAAGACGTTGTTACCCTCATGGGTGGACCAACCACGGGCACCAGCCGAATAGGCGGCACCGGCGTCCTCACGGATCTTTTGCAGGTAGATTTTGCTCAGTACCTGACCCAGGATGTTGGCCTTCAACTGATTCTCGAGGCTATAAGGCGTCTTGGTATCGTACCAGTAAATCTGAGCCATAGCCTTAGGCGTCTCACTCTTGCGGGTGAAGTGGGTGACAGTCTGGCCTACGGGATGGGTTTCAACGTTCACAAAGTTGGACTGCTTGCCCTTCTTGCCGGGCAGACTGGCGATGTACTGCTCAATGAGGGGACGGATAACAGCCTCGTCAAAGGCACCTACAAAGATGAAGGTGTAGTTGGCGGCATTGGCGGTGCGCTCCTTGATAATCTGCATCATGCGGTCCAGATTCAGCTGATCCAGATAGCTGATGTTAAAGGGCTTGTCGCGCCAGTTGTGGTTAGCAAGAATGTAGTTGACCGAATCCTCAAACACATTCGAGGGATCGAGATCCCTGTTCTTGAGCATGTTCTCAACTTGACCCTTGATCATGTTGAAGCCCTTCTCATCCTTGCGCATGTCGGTGAACCTGAGGTAAGTGAGTTGGAACAGAGTTTCCAGATCCTTTACGGTGGAGTTACCGCTAAACTCGTCCTCATAGGTGTCCATCGAGAAATTGACGTTGGCCTGCTTGCCGGCGAGAGCCTTCTGCAACTCGGTGAAGGAGAATTCTCCCAAACCGCTGGTCATCGAAGCCAGGGGCAGCAACTCGGTGTTCACCCAATCATTCTCGCCGTAGAGCGAAGAACCACCACGCTGGAATGCATTCATTTGGATCTCGTTCTCCTTGAAGTCGGTCTTCTTGAGGATGACGCGGGCACCATTGCTCAGCTCAAGTTCCTTGTAGTCAAACTGGCTGTTGTACTTCTCCTTTTTGATCTTGCCGGGCTTGGGAAGCTTGGCAATCAGGGGCTCCTGCTTCACATTATCGACAAATGCCTCTACTTGAGCGTTCAGGCCGGCATCAACAGCAGCCTTCAGCGCCTCGGCGGTGGGATAAACGGCATCGTCCTTCTCCTGGTTGAAGTTCATGATCACCAGGTTCTTGCCATCGGTGCTGATGAAGCCGGGCATCATCTGGTTGACGAGATCAACGGGAAGCATGGGCACGTACTGGCTCATGATTTCATATTCCTGCTCAATCGAGGGGATAGGCTCTTTGTCGAGGAAGTTGCGGTAGTACTGAGCTGCAAGACGTGCATTGGAGATCTTGTTGCGCTCGTTGTACTGCTTCTCTAAGCGGCTCATGTACTCTTCCTTGGCACGGTCATACTCGGTAGCGGTGAAACCATGCTTTGCAGCGCGCATAGCCTCGGTGACAACAGCCTGAACAGCGGCCTCGGCCATTCCCTCCTTGGGCATGATACCCAGGGTGAACGCGTCCTTGGTGTTGGCAAACAGATAGTTGCCGTCATAGGCTTGTGCCTGGATGAAGGGGCAGTCGGGCTCCTGGGCTTTCTCTGACAGGCGCTCATTGAGCATGCTGCTCATCATGTCCTTGGCAAAGTCGATAACCATGTACATCTGGTCACCCTTGATTTCCTTGGGGATGGCATTGTGCTTGAACATCACCATTACCTGGCTGTACTGCTGCTCCTTGTCCTTGTCGATAACGATAATGGGCTGTTCGTTGTCGGGAACGGGTTCGTCAACAACCTGGGCTGCGTTGGGGTCAGGTGCGGGAAGACCCTTGAAGAGCTCCTTGATCTGAGCCTCGATGTGGTCAACATCCACGTCACCCACGATAACGAGAGCCTGATTGTCGGGACGATACCACTTGTGGTAATAGTCACGCAGCTCGTTGTACTTGAAGTTGTCAACAACACTCATCAGACCGATGGGCATGCGCTTGCCGAACTTCGAACCAGGGTAAAGGTTCTCGAGCTGGTTCTCGAGCATGCGCTGCTGGGCGCTGCGGCGCAGACGCCACTCCTCGTGGATCACACCACGCTCCTTGTCGATCTCCTCGTCGGTGAGCAACAGGCCGTTACTCCAGTCCTTGAGGATCAACAAGCATGAGTCGATAGCGCTCTGACGGGTGCTGGGCACGTCGTTGATGTTGTAAACGGTCTCGGCAATACTGGTATAGGCGTTCAAGTCCTTACCGAAGGCTACACCCAGCGAACGGGTATAGTCGATAATGCTCTTACC
>JAEEGL017060881.1_pt1 | contig 14411 bp, 13 predicted proteins | sample 9134231 | NCBI WGS metagenome assembly JAEEGL01 (sample SAMN16246548, study PRJNA631951) | gut metagenome | biome: gut microbiome; feature: rumen; material: fiber-attached | host: Bos | place: Iran: Karaj | collected 2018-10
CGACTTAGAACTCGTGAGCATAACGCATAGCATGCTCAGCATTAAGACCTACAGTCTCCATAAGTGAGAGAATCTTGTCACGACGCTCACCCTTTGAAGAGTAGAGCTTGTGTACATCAAGAGGCTCACCGATAATGTCCTCAACTGTCATTCTAGGGTCAAGTGATGAATATGGATCCTGGAATACCATCTGCATCTGCTTACGGTATGGGTGCATATTTACATCAATCTTTTTCTCACTATCAAAAAGTACATCGCCATCAAATACAATACGGCCAGCTGTAGGCTGGTAGAGACGGAGAAGAGTACGACCAACTGTAGTCTTACCACAACCTGACTCACCTACGAGACCTAATGTCTCACCTGGCTTAATTGCAAATGAAATATCATCAACAGCCTTTAAAGGTACTGTTCTAAATCCTTCCTTAATAGGGAAGTACTGCTTTAAATGTTCAACCTCAAGGAGGTATTTTTCTTCACTCATCTTATGCCTCCTTACCTTCGTATAAATTCTTAACGTTCATCCAGCAGCTAGCTAAGTGACTATCACTTATTCTAAGCTCATCTGGAACCTCAGAAAGACAAATCTTCATTGCCTCGTCGCATCTAGGACAGAATGCACATCCCTTAGGCATATTAAGAAGGTTAATTGGTGTACCACCAATTGGAACCAATTTTTCATTCATATTATCTGTACGAGGGATAGAACGAAGAAGTCCCTTTGTGTACTCGTGAGCTGGACGATAGAAAATGTCATCAGCTGTACCGCGCTCGCATACACGTCCACCGTACATTACAATGATTTCATCACACATTGATGCAATAACACCAAGGTCGTGAGTAACCATAATGATAGCCATACCAAGCTTTTCCTGAAGCTCCTGCATAAGCTCAAGAATCTGTGCCTGAATTGTAACATCAAGTGCTGTAGTAGGCTCGTCAGCGATAAGAATATCTGGCTCACAAGCGAGAGCCATAGCAATCATATCACGCTGTCTCATACCACCTGAGTGCTCATGTGGATACTGCTTAATTCTCTTTTCAGGGTCATTAACACCTACAAGAGACAAAAGCTCAATAGCTCTTTCCTTTGCCTCAGCACGAGACTTGTTTGTGTGAAGCATAATAGCTTCCTCAAGCTGATAACCAACTGTGAAAACTGGGTTTAAGCTGGTCATTGGATCCTGAAAGATAATAGAGCATTTACTTCCTCTGAACTTCTGCATTTCTCTTTCAGAATATTTTGTTATATCATCGCCCTTGTAGAGAACCTCACCACTTGTGATACGTCCTGTCTGAGCGAGAATTTGCATAATTGAATAAGCTGTAACCGACTTTCCTGAGCCTGACTCTCCAACAATACCAAGAGTCTTTCCTGGCTCTAAGCTAAAACTAACACCGTTTACTGCCTTGACCTCACCTGCATCTGTGAAAAAGCTTGTATGGAGGTCTTTGACTTCTAGAACATACTTTGAATCTGCCATTTTTACCTCCTAATTAATCAAGCTTTGTATCGAACGCATCTCTAAGACCATCGCCAAGGAGGTTAAGTGCAAGTACGATTAAGCAAATAATAACAGCTGGAATAACAAGTCTACCTGGGTAAGACTGCATACCGGCTCTTGCATCATTGGCAAGTGAACCAAGTGATGAAAGTGGAACTGATACACCAAGTCCTAAGAATGACAAGTAGCTCTCTGTAAAGATAGCACTTGGAATCTGAAGGGCAGTGGTAATAATAATTACTGATAAACAGTTAGGTAAAATATGCTTCTTCAAAATCTTTGCATTTGAAGTACCAATACATCTTGCTGCAAGTACATATTCGTTATTCTTAATAGTAAGAATCTGACCTCTAATAAGACGAGCCATACTTACCCAGTAAAGAAGACCAAATACGATAAACATTGAAATCATATTTGAACCAAGGGCTGAGAATATTGTACCTGCCAGCTTACCAGAGAGATTTTCCTTCAAAACAACTGAAAGAAGAATGATGATAAGCATATCAGGAAGAGAATAGATAATATCCACAATTCTCATCATGATAAGGTCAACTCGGCCACCGAAGTAACCTGCAACTGAACCATAAACGATACCAATGAGAACTACCATGATTGCAGCAACTACACCTACTGCTAGTGAAACTCTGGTACCGTAAATAACACGGATAAAGTAGTCTCTACCAAGACTGTCTGTACCGAAGATATGAGGGAACAAATCCTCACCAGTCTCATTCATATACTGAAGTTCCTTCTGTGAATACATGAAGAAACCAAGGTTTGCACTTCCTTTATCTCTTACACCATTTACAGCTATAATCTGGTCATAAGAATATGGAACAATATGTGGTGCAATAAGAATAATTAAAATAATTAAAGCTAATACTACGATAGAACCCATAGCAAGTGGGTTTTTGCGGAGTCTTCTCATACCATCCTTAAAGAATGTTGTAGACTCACCCATAACGTCCTGCTGACGCTTTTCCTCATCTGTCGCTTTCTCAAAATTAGCTGAGCTAAACTTTGAAAGATCTACCTGAGCTGACAGGAGGTTTTTCTTCATTTCTGTATTTTCCAATTTCTAAATTCCTCCTAATCAAGCTTAATTCTAGGATCAACCATCTTGTAGATAACATCTGTAATAAGGTTTGCAATTACCATAAGGATTGCAAGGAAAATTGTTACTGCCATGATAGTTGTGTAATCTCTAACTGTAATCGAGGTTACAAAAGTAGAGCCAAGTCCACCGATAGTGAAGATATTTTCTACTACCATTGAACCAGTTAAGATGTAAGCAACCATTGGTCCTACATAAGTGATAACTGGAATAAGAGCATTTCTTAAAGCGTGTAAGAAGATAACCTTAATCTTAGAAACACCCTTTGCTCTAGCTGTTCTAACATAATCCTGATTAAGAGCATCAAGCATACTTGTCTTGGTAAGACGTGTGATGTATGCCATTGGATATACTGAAAGAGCTATTACAGGTAATGTGTAATTTGGATCAGATGATGAGAATACTGGGAACCATCCAAGCTTTAAGCAGAATACTAAAAGCAGAAGAGTAGCCAGTACGAAGGAAGGCATAGCCGTTCCCAAAGTGGTAAAGAAGATAATCAATCTGTCCGGTAATTTATTTCTTGTCAAAGCTGCTATAGCTCCAAGAATAATTCCAATAATAATAGCTACGATTGCAGCTCTTCCACCAAGCTTTGCTGATACAGCAAATTTTGTCATCATATCATCCCAAATAGGACGACCTGAGTGAAGTGAAATTCCCCAATCTCCATGAAGAAGATTCTTCATATAGAGTACATATTGCTGTCCAACTGGTTTATCCAGATTATATCTAGCCTCAAGTGTGGCTATAACAGCTGGTGATGTTGCCCTTTCTTTGTTGAATGGGCCGCCTGGGATAGCGTTCATTGCAAAGAAAGTGATCATTGTTATTATCCAAATAGACACTATCGCCAGTAAAATTCGTTTTGCGATATACTTAGCCAAAACATAAACTCCTTTTCTATTTCTTTCTTTATTTTAAATTCTCTTTTTTACAAAGTTTATAGAGAATTTATATGCTTGAGAATTCTTTTATCGCAGTCTCATAAAGGTTATTACCCTCTGAATCAACCACAACAATAACCGGAAAATCCTCTACGTAAAGCTTTCTGATAGCTTCCGCGCCAAGGTCATCGTAACAAATAACCTCTGAAGATTTAATGCACTTTGAAAGAAGTGCGCCTGCTCCTCCAACTGCTGCAAAGTAGACACCCTTATTTCTGACAATGGCATCTATCACCTCTGGTGTACGCTTGCCTTTCCCTATCATTGCTTTCATACCAAGGTCTAAAAGACGTGGTGCGTATTTATCCATACGGCTGGCAGTTGTGGGACCTGCAGAACCAATAGGTCTTACCTCTCTGGCTGGAGATGGCCCCATATAATAAATTGTACAATTTTCAATTGGTATTGGAAGTTCTTCTCCCCTGTCTAGAGCTTCGTTCATTCGCTTGTGTGCTGCATCTCTGGCTACATAAATCTCACCGGTAATGTAGCAATAATCCCCTGAATGAAGCTTTGAAGTAACTTCAGAAGTGATTGGTGTGTTTATTTTCTGCTCCATTATAATTCCCTCGTAATATGTCTGTTTACGTGACAGCAAATATTAATTGCAACTGGTAACCCCGCAATGTGTGTTGCATAGGTATAAATATTTACCGCTAGAGCAGTGGTAGTGCCACCAAGTCCGCCTGGTCCAATGCCAAGCTTATTTATCTTTTCAAGCATTTCGTCCTCTAAATCCTTAACCCAAGGAATGGTTGGACGATTCGAAAACTCTCTTGTAAGTGCCTGCTTAGCCATAAGTGCTGACTTTTCGAAGGTACCTCCAATTCCTACACCTACCACCATAGGTGGGCAAGCATTTGGTCCCGCATCCCTCACTGCTGTAAGAATTGCTTCCTTTACACCCTCGATTCCATCGGCTGGCTTTAACATAAACACACGACTCATATTTTCTGAGCCAAAGCCCTTTGGAGCTAAAGTAATCTTAAGCTTGTCACCAGCAACAATATCGTAATGAATAATTGCTGGAGTATTATCATTCGTATTAACTCTCTCTATTGGATCGCCTACAACTGATTTTCTAAGATAACCCTCAGTGTAACCTTTTCTGACACCTTCATTGATTGCATCGGTGAGAAGTCCTCCCTCAATATGGACCTCCTGACCAATTTCCACGAAAAAAACCGCCATTCCTGTATCCTGACATATAGGAATCTGTTCCTTGTCTGCGATATCTAGGTTTTCTTGAAGCTGATTTAAAATTTTCTTTCCCAGCTCTGACTTTTCAGTATTAACCGAATTATTAAGTGCTAATTTCATATCATCTGAAAGATAATGATTAGCTTTAATACACATTTCACTGACGGTCTCAATAATTCTAGTCGTTTCTATAATCTTCATTGCAATATCCTGATAATACTTTACAATACTCTCACTTTAAATGATTAAAGTGTTTTCTTTAAAAAGAAGGGACTGCTATTTTAGTAAATAACAGCCCCATTGCTATTAAAAGTTACTCACGAATTATGATTCGGTTGTTGAACCTTCATTTAATTCTTCAACCTCTTCAGAGAGTATTGTATCACTTTTTCTAACTTTTGCAATACTAATCAGTTTAGTATTTTCTTTCAAATCGATTAATTTAACACCAGAAGTTATTCTGCTAAGCAGCGCAGTGCCGGAAACTTCAATTCTTATTATAGTTCCCGCTGTATTGATAAGCATTACTTCATCATCACGCTCAACAGCCTTTGCACCAATAAGATTTCCTGTCTTTTCAGTAATCTTGTAGCACTTAACACCCTTACCACCACGGTGGATAGTGTTGAACTCTGACATAAGAGTACATTTACCAAGACCATTTTCAGAAACAGTCATAAGGCTCTCACCCTGAGAAATCAACTGCATTCCGATAATTTCATCATCAGCAGAAAGGTTCATACCGATTACACCCATGGTAGCACGGCCTGTTGGACGAACCTCAGTCTCACTGAAGCGAATAGCCTGGCCAAACTTGGTAACCATAATTACATCCTCGTCACCATCAGTAAGCTTAACCTCGATAAGCTTATCATCATCACGAAGTGTAATAGCAGTAAGACCATTCTTGCGGATGTTGTCGTATTCTGTAATCTTAGTCTTCTTAACAAAACCATCTGCAGTAGCCATGAATAAGTATTTATCCTCATGATAATCCTCAATAGGAATCATAGCGGTAATTTTCTCATCTGGCTGAAGCTGAAGAATGTTTACAATCGCAATTCCTCGGCTGGTTCGGCTGCTTTCTGGTATCTCATAAGCCTTGATTCTGTATACACGGCCCTTATTTGTAAAGAATAGCAGGTAATCATGAGATGACATCATGAGCATTTCAGTAACGTAATCCTCATCGATTGTCTCCATACCCTTGATTCCTTTACCGCCTCTGTGCTGAGCCTTGAAGTTGTCCTCGTTCATGCGCTTGATATAACCAAGCTTTGTAAAGGTAACAACTGTATTTGTAACAGGAATCATATCCTCCATGCTGATATCAAACTCATCGAAGCCGATGGCTGTACGACGGTCATCACCATACTTATCAGCAATTTCTGTAATTTCTGTCTTGATTACTCCAAGGAGAATCTTTTCATCACCTAAGATTGCCTTCAATTTTCCAATTAAAATCTGTAAATCATCATACTCATTTTGAATCTTGTCACGCTCCAAGCCTGTGAGAGCACGAAGACGCATATCAACAATAGCCTGAGCCTGAGCATCTGATAATCCAAAACGCTCCATCAATGTAGCCTTTGCTGAAGCTACATCAGCAGAACTTCTGATAATCTTGATTACTTCGTCGATATTATCAAGAGCGATAAGCAAGCCCTCTAAAATATGAGCACGCTCCTCAGCCTTGTTAAGCTCGTACTTTGTACGACGGGTAACAACATCTTTCTGATGGTCAAGATAATGCTTGAGCATCTGTTTAAGGTTAAGAATCTTTGGCTGGTTATTAACAAGAGCAAGCATGATAACGCCAAAGGTATCCTGAAGCTGAGTATGCTTATAAAGCTGATTTAAAATGATGTTAGGATTTACATCACGACGGAGCTCAATACAAACTCTGATTCCTTCACGAGAAGACTCATCACGAAGGTCTGTAATTCCATCGATTTTTTTATCCTTAACCAACTTTGCGATATTCTCAATAAGTCTGGCTTTATTTACCATATATGGAAGCTCGGTAACAACGATTCTGTTTTTACCGTTGTCCATTGGCTCGATTTCTGAAACGGCACGAACTCTAATCTTTGCACGTCCTGTGCGATAAGCTTCCTCGATTCCTGCTTTTCCAAGGATTACGCCACCTGTTGGGAAATCAGGACCCTTTACAATATCAAGAAGCTCATCAATTTCAGTATCTCTATCCTCATCAACCTGGTTGTCGATAATTTTATTAACTGCTCCAATAACCTCTCGAAGATTGTGAGGTGGAATATTGGTAGCCATACCTACGGCAATACCAGTAGTACCATTTACAAGAAGGTTTGGATAACGAGCTGGAAGAACAGTAGGCTCTTTCTCAGTCTCGTCGAAGTTTGGCATAAAGTCTACGCCATCCATATCGATATCTTTACCGGTGGTAAACTTATCGTCCTTGTAATTGATACCGAACATGGTCATGGAAATCTTAGAAAGACGAGCCTCAGTGTATCGCATAGCAGCGGCACCGTCACCATCCTCTGAACCGAAGTTTCCATGTCCGTCAACAAGTGGATAACGTGTGTTCCATTCCTGAGCCATGTTAACAAGTGCTCCGTAAATAGAACTATCACCGTGAGGGTGATATTTACCCATTGTATCACCGACAATACGAGCACATTTTCTGTGTGGCTTGTCAGGACCATTATTCAGCTCAATCATTGAGAAGAGAACTCTTCTCTGAACCGGCTTTAAACCATCGCGTACATCTGGAAGAGCACGTGAAGCAATAACGCTCATGGCATAATCGATGTAGCTGGTTTCCATTGTTTCTTTTAGGTCAACATCATGAATGTTATCAAAAATTTTGTCGTCCATATTTATCCTTTATTTTTTCCGGGCGAAGCCCGATTTTTTGAGAAAAATTAAATATCTAAGTTTTGTACGTACTTTGCATTTGCCTCGATGAATTCTCTTCTTGGCTCAACCTTGTCACCCATAAGAGTAGAGAAGGTTACATTTATTTCAGAAGCATCTTCATCATCAATAACAACTCTCTTGAGGATACGCTTTTCAGGATCCATTGTTGTCTCCCAGAGCTGTTCAGCATCCATCTCACCAAGTCCCTTGTATCGCTGGATTTTGTTGTTATTGTCACGACCAACTTCAAGAAGAATATTATTTAATTCTTCGTCTGAGTATGCGTACCATACCTTTTTATTTTTCTCAAGCTTGTAAAGTGGAGGGGTAGCAAGATATACATATCCCTGCTTAATAAGCTCTGGCATAAATCTATAAAGGAAGGTAAGCATTAGAGTAGCAATATGAGCACCATCAACGTCGGCATCAGTCATGATGATAATCTTGTGGTAACGAAGCTTTGAAATATCAAAATCCTCATGAATACCTGTACCAAAAGCTGTAATCATGGCTTTAATCTCAGCATTGCCATAAATTCTATCTTCACGTGCCTTTTCTACATTAAGGATTTTTCCACGAAGTGGTAGAATTGCCTGAGTAGCACGGCTACGAGCTTTCTTAGCTGAACCACCAGCGGAATCTCCCTCAACGATAAAGATTTCGCAATTCTTTGGGTCCTTATCTGAGCAGTCAGCAAGCTTTCCTGGAAGTGACATTCCCTCTAAAGCTGTCTTTCTACGAGTAAGATCACGGGCTTTTCTTGCTGCTTCTCTTGCTCGCTGCGCAAGCAGCGATTTTTCGCAAATATTTTTAGCAATTGTAGGATTTTGCTCAAGGAACCATGTAAGCTGTTCAGATACGATAGCATCAACAGCACCTCTAGCCTCTGAGTTTCCTAACTTTTGCTTTGTCTGACCTTCAAACTGAGGCTCCTCAATTTTGATAGAAATAATAGCTGTCAAACCTTCACGAATATCATCACCATCAAGCTGTGGATCAGAATCCTTTAAAATCTTTGCATCTCTGGCATATTTATTAAATACCTTTGTGAGAGCACCTCTAAAACCAGTAAGATGTGTACCACCCTCAGGTGTAACGATATTATTAACGTAGCTATATGCCTGGTCCTGATATCCATCGTTGTGCTGCATTGCAACTTCAACGTAGATATTGTCCTTTGTTCCTTCGCAGTAGATTACCTCATCATAAAGTGCCTCGTTACCACGATTTATGTACTGAACAAATTCCTTAATTCCGCCTTCGTAGTGGAAGCTTTCTTCCTTTTGCTCCTCACCTCTTGTATCAATAAGAGTAATGCGAAGTCCCTTTGTAAGGAATGCAGTCTCACGAAGACGAACCTTTAGTGTCTTGTAATCAAAGACAGTTGTCTCAAAAATTGTGTCGTCCGGGAGGAAAGTGACCTTTGTTCCTGTCTCTGAAGGGTCGCAGGTACCGATTTCCTTAAGTGGGTACATGGTCTTTCCACGCTCGTAACGCTGTTTAAAAATCTTGCCATCACGCTTAATTTCAACTTCAACCCAGTTAGAAAGCGCATTAACAACAGAAGCACCTACACCATGAAGACCACCAGACACCTTGTATCCGCCACCGCCGAATTTTCCACCAGCGTGAAGTACTGTAAATACTACCTCAACTGCTGGAATTCCAGCCTTGCTGTTGATTCCTGTAGGAATTCCACGGCCGTCATCAATAACTGTAATTGAATTATCTGGATTGATTGTTACTTTTATATGGGTACAAAATCCAGCAAGAGCTTCATCAACAGCATTATCAACTATCTCATATACCAAATGGTGAAGACCTCTCTCTGAAGTTGAACCAATATACATACCAGGACGCTTACGTACAGCTTCAAGTCCCTCTAAAATCTGTATTTGGTCCGCACCATATTCCTGATTAACTTCGTTGCTCATCTAGTTCCTCCGTAATTAATTCTATAGAACCGTTTGTTACTTTATAAACTGTGTTTAATTTGAATCTATTTTTTACAAATTCATCTATACCTGTACAGGTAATGATTGTTTGTGTATCAAGAAGATTATCTAAAAGATCACTTTGACGATTTTTATCAAGCTCTGATAAAACATCATCGAGAAGAAGAATAGGCTTGTCGTGAATAGTATTTTCAACAAGCTTTATTTCTGATAGCTTAAGTGAAAGGGCGCAGGTTCGCTGTTGGCCCTGACTTCCAAACTTTCTAATATCTATTCCATCAACAGTAATTTTAATATCATCTCTATGAGGACCTACCGAAGTCTGGCAAAATCTCATGTCTTTATCTTTATTTTTTACTAATTCATCAAGGAAAAATATATCTTCTATGTTTGGATCATAGCTAACATCTATATTTTCCTTGCCTGAAGTAATCTTGCTGTGAATATCTTTAACAATAATGTTGATATCATTGATAAATTGCTGGCGTCTTGTGATTATCTTTTTGCCGTAATTAATCAACTGTTCATCCCAAATTGAAAGAGTCTCCTTTAATTCTGGCTTATAAATAATCTCTTTTAATAAAGCATTTCTCTGATTTAAGGCTTTATTATAATTAGTTAAATCTGAGAGATATATCTTATCAATCTGGCAAAGCTCAGCATCCATAAACTTTCTTCTCTCAGCAGGACCATTTTTTATGATGTTCAGATCCTCAGGAGAAAAGAAAATTATATTAATCAAGCCAAATAAATCAGCTGCTTTTTTAATCGGAACTCTGTTAATAGCAATTCCTTTAGATTTGTTTTTCTTAAGATGAATATCTATTTGATAATCTCTATTATTTTTTGAAATGACAGTCTTAATATGACTTTCATTTTTATCAAATTTGATTATTTCTTTATCACGGCTGCCTTTGTGGGATTTCGTGGTTCCAGAAATATAAGCAGCCTCTAGAATATTAGTCTTTCCTTGGGCATTGTCTCCAAAGAGAATAGTAGTATGCTCATCAAAATTTATATTCAATGAATCATAATTTCTAAAATTCTCTAGTTCAATGGATTTAATTATCATTACTAACTGTTACGCTTTCTCCATTAAATTCAACAATATCCCCTGGATAGATTTTTTTACCGCGGCGAGTCTCAACCTCTCCGTTGTATTTTACAAGGCCTTCTTCAATTACTTCCTTTGCCATTGCACCTGATTCAACAAGGTTAGTAAGCTTAAGAAGCTGACCAAGCTTTATAAATTCGTCTCTAATCTGAATATTTTCCATTTAAAAATCACTCCTAGTTTGCTCCAGGATTATTAAAGTTTACAGGAAGAACAATGTAAATGTATGAACCATCATCAGCTTTTATGAAGCATGGACTCTTTGCATTTAACATATAGAGGCTTATTTCCTCATCGTCGATTGCCTTGAGAGCATCCATAACGAATTTAGGATTGAAGCCAATCATAATATCCTTGCCTTCTTTTACAATATCAATGCTTTCATTCATGGAGCCAATGAAAGATGAAATAGAAATTGACATTGTATTGTCAGATGTATTAACGATGATAGGCTTTTTATCTCCCTCGTTTACAAGGATAGTAGCTCTATCAATGCAGTCAAAGAATTCTTTTTTATTAATCTTAACCTTTGACTCGTAATCAGCAGAAAGCATCTGCTCAATCTTGAAGTATTCACCTTCAATGATACGAGAAACTACTGTAGTCTGATCAAATTCAAAAATGATGTGATTTTCAGTAACAAAGATATTTACTAAATCATCAACACCACCATCAATAATCTTGATGATTTCATTAAGTGTCTTCTTTGGAACAACAACCTTAACATCTTCAGCAGGATTCTTAAGCTCAACATTTCTGATAGAAACTCTGTGTCCGTCAAGGGCAACAACCTTAAGCTTGTTATTTTTAATCTCTAAAAGCTCACCTGTCATCATCTTATTATTTTCATTATCTGCAACAGAGAAAATAGTCTTGCTGATAATATCTCTAAGTGTGAACTGAGAGATTACAACTGGCTGATTTCTATTTGGATTTGGAATGTAAGAAAAATCCTCTCCAGACTTTCCAATAATATCGAATTTAGCTTTTTCACAAGTGATAGATGTCTTAAAGCTAGAATCTGTTTCTATAGTAACTTCATTCTTAGGAAGCTTTCTAACAATCTCAGAGAATTTCTTTGCATCAAGAGCAATAATACCTCTTTCTAATATATTACCTTGAACAATAGTCTCAATTCCTATTTCCATATCATTAGCTGTTAACTTGATTTCTCCAGATGAAGCATCAATAAGGATACATTCAAGAATTGCCATTGTAGTTCTGGTAGGAACTGCCTTTGATACAATATTTACACCTTTAACAAGGTCAGTGGCTTGACAAGTGATTTTCATTTGGTTGCTCCCTTTCTCAAAAAATAAAATAAATAAATAAAATATATATTCTAAGTACTATTCTTATAGGCTGTGGATTTGTATATAACTGTGAAACCCCAGTATCTGTACGTAAAACATGAATTAAAAACCTGTAAAAATATGTGAATTTATTATTGATAATGTATGGATAAATTGTGAATAAAAATTGTCTAATTTTTTAAATATCTACATTTCAGACTAGGTTTTCCATAATGACTAACAGCTTGTTCACAGTTTATCCATAAAGTTATTAACATGTTTTACACATTAATTTGGATTAATCTTTTTCTTAATTGTTTCCACAAGATTTCTTGTGTTTTCATCTCGCTCTATTTCTTCACCAATTTTATTAGCTCCGTGAATAATAGTGGAATGATCTCTTCCTCCAAGAAGAAGGCCAATAGCCTGGAGTGAAGAATCTGTCATTGTGTTGCAAAGATACATAGCAATCTGTCTAGGTCTCGCAACATTGTTTGCTCTGTTCTTAGAAGCCATCTGATCAACTGTAAGATTAAAGTGTTCAGAAACAACTTCTATAATAAGCTGAGGTGTTATTTCTCTAGAAATATTAGGAGAAATAAAATTCTGAAGCTCACGCTCAGCAATCTCCATTGTTATATCTATTTTTTCAAGTCTTGAGAAAGCTATAAGCTTATTTAAAGCACCTTCGATTTCTCTAATGTTTGACTGAATGTTTTCTGCAATATATTTTCTGATAGATTCATCAAGATTAAAGTTCTTTTCTTCAATCTTTTTATTAAGGATGGCCATACGTGTCTCATAATCTGGATAACCGATATCTGCCATAAGTCCCATATCGAATCTGGATTTGAAACGATCATCTAATGTCTCCATATCCTTTGGTGGCTTATCAGATGAAATAACAATCTGCTTACCCATTGCATGAAGAGCATTAAAGGTGTGGAAAAATTCTTCCTGTGTAGCTTCCTTACCTATAATAAATTGAATATCGTCAACCATTAATACATCAACGGTACGATATTTATCTCTGAAACGCTGCATTGCTGTAGCGTTGTTGTTTGTTCTCATGTTTTCAATAACTTCGTTTGTGAATTCTTCTGAAGTTACATATAAGATATGAGTGTTTGGATTTTGATTTTCAATGTAGTTTCCAATAGCCTGCATAAGGTGAGTCTTACCTAAACCAGGACCACCATATATATAGAGAGGATTGTAGAATTCTCCAGGTGATTCTGCTACTGCAAGAGCAGCAGTCTGAGCAAATCTATTGTTTCTACCAACGACAAAATTATCAAATGTAAACTTTGGATTAATGGTGGAATTTCCAATCTTTTTATTAGTCTCAAAAGATCCTGTTTCTTCCATATTAATGTTTACAACATTTTTTTCTTTATTTATTTGATTTGCACTGTCTTGGGATATAACTAATATTTCATCGAACTGAATTCCAGTAATTTCTGCTATTGTAACCTTAAGTGGTGTAGCGTATTTTCTGGTAACATAGCTTAAAGTCATTGTGCTCTGTTCACCACTGTAAGTAAGATATAATTTGTTATCTTCTATTTGAAATAATTCTAGAGGTTTGATCCAAGAATCATATGATACGTCTGTAATAGCGTATTCGTTTTTTAAATAGGAAAGTATCTCATCCCATTTTTTAACAATTTCTTCCATATATATTCCCTTTTATCCACAATTTTATACTAGTTTATATTCTAAACTAAATAAGGCTATTTAGCAAATTTTTTGTACTAAATGGTGTAGGGGATTGTGTAAACAATAAAATGGCTTATTTTTAGAATTTGAGCCTGTATTTGGGGCTTCATATTTTATCCACATTTGTGTAATAGAGTTTTCCACATAATTTTATTCTATTTTATAGGAATTTTGACGATTTGTGTTGATAACATTTAGTTATAATTCACTTATCCACATTGTTTTCCACAGCTTGTAGATAAGTATTAAATTTTTTTCTAATGTTAAATACAATATTTTGTATTTAACATTTAGCTGAGCTTTAAGATATTGTGTTTTTGAGTTATCCACAATCAAGTTTAAGTTTAAATATTGCTTTTTTTATTGACTTTATGGGCTTTTCCCTTTATAATTTCACTGATGTTTTCTCATAAAGAGGAGGTGGATATATTATGAAGATGACATATCAACCAAAAAAGAGACAGAGATCCAAGGTTCATGGATTTAGATCTAGAATGAGCACAGCAGGTGGACGTAAGGTTCTTGCTGCAAGACGTGCAAAAGGAAGAAAGAAATTATCAGCTTAGGCCACAGACCATGTGGTCTTTCTTTCTATTTAAAGGAAAATTTTTGTTATGGAATTTAGTGAATCTTTAAAAAAGAACAAGGACTTCACAACTGTATA
>JAEEGL010027457.1_pt1 | contig 14410 bp, 13 predicted proteins | sample 9134231 | NCBI WGS metagenome assembly JAEEGL01 (sample SAMN16246548, study PRJNA631951) | gut metagenome | biome: gut microbiome; feature: rumen; material: fiber-attached | host: Bos | place: Iran: Karaj | collected 2018-10
CATATTGATTATTATCAACATATCCATTATCAGCTAATTGTTCAGGATTGCTTTGTTGGATATTAAATTCATTTTGAGTATAATTACCACTAAAATCTTCATCAACATAGTCTATTTCATTTAGGTTACTAGTAGGTTGTTGAGTATATAAATTTAAATCTTGACTACCATTAAGTTGTTCTTCATATGAATTAACTGAATTTGTATCATCGATATAATCATTAGAAATTTGATTATAATTATTAATAATATCACTATGGTTATTTATACTTTTATTTAAATTTGTTTGAGAATCATCATAATAATCAGTAAAACTATCTTGATTGCTGTTATCATAATTATCTATTATATTTTGTGGATTTTCTAAATTTGGATTAATATTATCCATTCCATTAAAGTCATTCATATTGTCATTTTGAATATCATCATTAAAAATATTATTTCCATTATCCATTTTTACCAACTCACTCTTTTATATTCTAAATAAATTTTACACTAAAATTTTATAAAAATCAATAAATAATTATTTAGACATAGATATCAATTGTTTTTTTTGATATGATAGTAATAATGGAGGTTATATATGAGAGAAAGTACAATTAAAATTTCTGAAAATATATATAATTCAGAAATTAAAGAAGGTAGTATATGCGAAAATTGTATTATTATTAATGTATCTGAACAAAGTTTAGAGAAAATTACTAATGATGGAATATTAAGCGCAAGATTTAGAAGATCTTTTTATGATAATAATTTGAATTTAGTAAGTATTGAAATTATTGCACCACAAATAAATGAAGTTGAAAAATTAATAAAAAATTTACGTAAAGTGGAGGATGTAAAGTATAAAATAATTAAAGATCAAAATTTTAATCTTAGTAAACATTTAAAAAAATTAACAATTAAGTTTAGTTTTGGAGAAACATCATATGAGATAGATAAAGAAGAAGTATTAGGTAAAGAGATACTGGAGATGTCTGGTTTGGATATAATGATTAATAAATCAAACAAAGAGATATTGGAATTAATACAAATATAAAAAAAGAGGTTAACCTCTTTTTTTGATGAAATAATTATTAATATCTTCAATTTTTACTAGTTCTTTATTACCCGTTATTGTTTCTTCAATTTCTATATTTTCATTATCAAATTTATCTCCAATAACTGTAAAGTATGGTGTTCCTAGTACATAAGTATCATTTATTTTATTACCTATCGAGAAATTTTCACGATCATCTATAATACAATCTATTCCCATCTCTTTTATTCTTTCATATAAATCAAAAGCTTTTTCTTTTTGATTTTCTTTATATATTATTTGTAATTTATAAGGCGCTATAGAAAGAGGAATTGAGAAACCTTTTACTTGATTATTCTTTGTAACAATATTATTTTCAATAGATGTAGCGATTATTCTTCCTAGTCCTAATCCATAACATCCCATATAAAATGGTTTAGATTCTCCATTTTCATCTTGATAATATAGTTTCATTGATTCAGAATACTTTGTTCCTAATTCAAAATTATTTCCTAATTCTACAGAATTATATTCTTTTAAATTATTTATATCAGAGCCAAAAGCTTTTATAAATGTTTCTTTATCTTCAAACTCTAATACTTCTTTATTCATACCTATATTTTTTTCTTCATCATAAAGAATTATATCTTCACCTAATTTAGTAATTGCTTGGAATTCTTCAGAGACTCTTCCTCCCATAGTTCCACCATCACTTACAACAGGAATAATATTTATACCAATTCTTTTGAATATATTTAAATATACATCATGCATTTTATTGAATGATTTATGCATATCTTCTTCATTTTTATCAAATGAATAAGCATCCATCATTACAAAAGTTCTAGGTCTAAATAAAAAACCTCTAGCTCTTTTTTCTTTTCTAAATTTTTCACTTATTTGATAATAAGTTGTTGGTAATTGTTTATATGATAATAATCTATTAGAACCAAATATAGTAGCGCATTCTTCAGCAGTAGGTGCTAAACCATATTCTCCTAAATTATTATCAAGTGTAAACATAATATCATTTTCTTTTGTATATGTATTCCAACGATCAGATTGATCCCAAATACTTCTTGGTTGTAACTTAGGCCATTCAACATGTATACAATCTGCTTTATCTAATTCATCAATTATAATATTTTCAACATTTCTTTCTAATTTAGTCCATATATTTCCATATCCATATATACCACTTTCAAACTGATATAACTCGCCTAATTTTAATAATATATCTTGAGCAGTATAATTTTTATCAACATCTTTCAAATTAATTTTTTTTATATTTAATTTACTTAATTTCATTTTATATCCCTCCATTTATTTATATATTATCTAAATAAATAATGCGCGGTCGTTTAATTTTCATATTGTAACCTCCAAAAAAAAGAATGGTATAAGGAGTGCATATGGCACGGTACCATCCTTTAATTTACTTAATTATAATAACGGTATTACCCGGAAATGTTTACATTTCTCTCAAAGGTAGGAATTTATATAATTATTTATTATCTTTCACCAACCGATAACTCTCTTTAAAATATACATATAAATTATGTCCTTCTCATTGATTTAAAATACAAGTTTATTCTAATATATATTTTTATTAATGTCAAGTTATAATTGATAAATATATAATCATATAATTAATAGGTGATAGTATAAAAAAGATAAGTTTATATTCTTTAATTATTATGTTTATTGTATTAATTATATATAGATTGATATAATTATGCTATAATACTTCTTGTAGAGGTGATTAAAGCAAATACTATTAGAGATGAAATATGTGAATTAGCACTTATGCAATATAATAAAAAATATGTACATGGTTCTATGGGACCGGATACATTTGATTGTGCAGGATTAGTATGGTATATATACTATTATTTTTATCATGAGAATATATTTTATAAAGGATATGGTAAATCAACAACTACTATGATTATGACAAGCAAGTATGGAATAATTACTTTAGGTAATGATTTATCTATATTAAATAATGGTGATATAGTTTTATTTCATAGACAATCATTAAAAGATAATATTCCTAAAATAGATAATAAATATCCAGGACATTGTGGTATTTATTTAGGTGATAATTATTTTATACATGCATCAGGTACAGAAAAAAGAGTATTAGTTAGTAGTTTTAATAATGAATATTGGGTAAAAAAACTTGTTGCTAGTAAAGATATAGTATCAGATTTTGAAAAAAAAATTTCAGTTTAATAAACTGAATTTTTTAATTAAAAGCTAATTCTACATCTAAATCTTGATTATTAAGTGCTATATAGAGAAATATAACTCCACTAAGTGCTATAAAAAGAGATGCTATGAAAGATAAAGTTACTAATTTTTTCTTTTTTATTGAGTCATATGGAGTTAAATTTTTTAAATCATCAAATGAGTCTTTTAAAAAGTATGCATAAACAAATAAAAGTATGATAAATATAATAATCATTATTTTTTGATATTTATTTTTACTATATTGATCATTATATACATAATATTTTCTTTCTAATGAATTGGAATACCAACTTAATACTATTATTCCTATATATATTATCCATATATAGTCTTCAATATTTAATTGTTTTAATTTTTTATTTAGATGTTCATAATTCATATTTAATTATATGAATTAATTTTTCTTAACATTAATTTTATTATTATATTCATATGATAATAATTCATCTATTATATCCGTGTAATAATAATTATAATTTGGAGTTCTATCATTAATATAACTTTTTATTTCAGATGATAAATATTTAGGAAGTATTAATTTATCAATATCTATTCTATAAGAAATATCAACATCAAAATTATTATTTACTAAATAATAACATAGTAACATAAATATACTTTTTTTATCTTCTATAGCTGTGTTTATCTTTTTTTCTTCAAGTGATAAATAATCTATACAATATGTATTTTCTTCACTTACTATATTATCTACAATTGATGCATCAAAGTCTATAAATGATATATTTAAATCTTTATCAATCATTATATTTTTTGAGTATAGATCTCCATGAAATACATTTTTATCGTGCATTATTTTTAAATATAGTAGCATTTTCTTCATAAGCAATAATACATCTTTTGTAGTAATTTGGTTTATAAATGGTAAATTATATAATGTATAATAGTTAGTTAAATAGGGTAGTTTAATTTTACTTTCACAATTAATATATTGTTTTTTTTCTAAAGATGTCAATTTTGAATATTCTATTGGAGTATTAATAAATGAAATATTTTTATTAATCAATTTTTCCCATGCTTCAATATTTTGAAATGAATATTTAATTATTATATTATTAAATAAAAATAATCTATTATTATATATATTATTATTCATAGTATCACCAACGACGTGTATTATATCATTACCAATTTATATTATCAAATTAAGGTAATATATTTTTTTTATATTCTAATATTTTATTTTTATATATTTCTATATCTATATGCGATGTATCATATATAAATTTTTCTAATTTATCTAAAGGTAAAATATCTTTACCATTTTCATACTTAGTATTTTTTTTCTTTTTAGCACTATTTTTATAATTATTTAACTCATCATATATAATTAATTCTTTTAAATTATATTTTATTTCTAAATATTTATCTGTATTATCATAACTATGATATAAATCATTATTAAATATATTTATATCAATATTTCTTATATATTCTTTATCAAATAAATAATTATAAAATAAGTAATCAGTTAATAGATGAATAAATATACCTTTATCATAATCACTATTAATAGTATTATTTATTAAATAATCATATAGTTCTACTCTTTTTGATAGATAATATTCTAAATTTGATTTATCTGTACAACTTGTGTAATGAGATATTACTTTATTGAGTGCTAAATCAGGTGCTACAATTCCATTATAAAATGAATTAATATTATTGATAGGGTAATTATCTATATAACTTTTTCCTATTGCTAAATGTATATTAAATCCTGCCATAATTTCTCCTTTAATTATAAAAAAATATATGATTAAACATATATTTAATTATTAACTCCATGATGTGCTCCAAAAGAATTTTCATCTAGTGCTTTAAATGTATATCCATTTTCAATACCATATTTAATTATTCTTTCAACAGCATTTATAGAGTAACTTTTAGTATCATGTTGTAAAACTACAGAAACATCACTTTTTAGATGATTTACTACATTACTATATACTTTATCAGATGATGTAGTAGCACCTGCATCTCCACTGGATACATTCCAATCAAAATAATGAAATCCTTTTGCTTCAACATCTTTTACTAATTTACTCATAATATGTGTTCCACCATCATATCTTCTACTTACTGTATTAGAACTTCCTCCTGGAAATCTAATTATATTTGATTCTTGACCAGTAATTCTTTTTACTCTATCTCTTACTTTATATAAATCATTATAATAATTATCCATACTTGTATATATATATGAATAATTGTGTGTATTTGAATGAAGTGCTACTGTATGTCCCTCATTATATTCTCTTTTTATTAGTGCATCACTACCAAAGCCAGTAACAAAGAATGTTGCTTTAACATTGTATTTTTTTAATATATCAAGTAATTTTCCAGTATAATCTGATGGACCATCATCGAATGTTAAATAAATTATTTTTTTACCATTTATTGTTGTATTTTTATTTCCTTTTTGTGGTACATAATAATTAGTACTTTTTTCTTTTACAACAACTGTTCTTTCTTTTGTACTTTTATTATTTGATGAATCTGTAGCACTATATATTACCTTATAATTTCCAGCTTTTTTAGTATCAACATTGCTATTTGTTTCAATCTTAATTTTATCATCACAATCATCTGTAGCTTTTGCACCTTGATCACTATATGAATTTCCAACTGTTAAAGTTATTTTTTCATCACCATTAAGTTTAATCACTGGTGCTACTTTGTCCTCTTTAGTAATACTAATTTCTTCTTTTGTTTCATTACCACTACTATCTTTTACAGTAATTATAAGGGTATTTTCATTTATTTCTTTTGTAACTTTATCAGAAATATCTCCATCTACATTATCAGTGGCTGTAATTTTAAGATTGCTAATTTTACCATTTGGGCATACTTTTAATTTATCTTTTACAATTTCTAATTTAGGATTTTCTTTATCAACTACTGAAACTTTTTGATTTAATTTTTTAGTTTTACCATTATATTTATATGTATAAGTAATTTCATAATCACCTATTTTAGTTGTATCTACTTCACCATCAATTGTATATTTTACTTTTTTACAACTAATAATATTTCCATAGCATACTTTACCAGGCTTTTCTTCATAATTACTTTCATAATTAATTTCAATTGTTTTTTCAAATTCTTTTATTTCAAATTTTGAATTAAGTATAAAAGGTATACTTATTATAAATGATATAATAATAATTCCAATAGTTATAAATAATGCTTTTCTTTTTTTAAAAATACTACTCATACTAATCCCTCGCTTTTATTATATCATTATTATTTTTAATGTAAACTACTATAATAAATATTTTTTATTCTAATGTATAGTATGCTACAAATAATAAAAGATAGTCAAAATAATATTTTACGTTTAATGTGCATAAAGTTATGCACATAGTTATATAATATGTTATAATTAATTTAGGTGGTGCGTCAGTTCGGCGTATTGTATATAGTTGGTGGAAATCCAACATGGTAATCCCTAGCAAGGAGCCATTAGTTAATCTTGGAACCAAAATCGTGAGACTAGGTTTAAGCGTAGATAAACAAGAATTCGAGCCGTAATGCGAAAGTGTGAAGTTATTGAGCCTCGTTAAATAATATATAAATAGATGTTGATAGGGTCACCTACCTAGTAAACAATATCGGTAATATCGTTAATGCGAGATATTATGAGAAATCTATCGGGGTCTTTAGGACATGGCGAGTTTATCATTGTTATACAATATGTACCTGAGAGAACTTATATATTCCTAATTCTAAAAGGTTTAAAATCACCAATAGTAATGGTAATGAATATGCAAGGACTTGGATAACCCAAGATATTCAAAAGATATATAAGTAGTCGGACTAGTTCATAGTAGTTAAGAAATAGAGTAATATCTATGGAGCGAAGGAACTAGCAAATAATCGTTTCTTTAGAGAAACACTTACAACCCAAGAGGAGGACTAATAAGTGGAAAATGAACGAAAAGATATAAAATATTATGCACAAAGAAATATCAAGATTGAAAATTTAATTCATTTTGTCAATAAAGAAACACTAAAAGAACAACATAGAAAGCAACAAAGAAACAAAGCAAGTGGAATAGATAAAATAACTAAAGATAAATATACACTTAAATTAGATGAAAATATAGAAAATCTGATAGAACGTATGAAGAAATTCAGTTACAAGCCATTACCAGTAAGGAGAACTTATATTCCTAAAGCAAATGGTAAACTAAGACCACTTGGAATACCAGCGTATGAAGATAAACTAGTACAAGGAATAATGGCAGATATATTAAACGAAATCTATGAATGCAAGTTTCTAGAATGTTCTTATGGCTTTAGACCAAATAAGAACTGTCATCAAGCAATTAGAGAAATAAATCAAAGAATAATGATAAACAAAGTAAATTATATACTTGATTGTGACATTAAAGGATTCTTTGATAATGTTGACCACAAATGGCTAATGAAATTTCTCAAACATGATATCAAAGACGAAGTATTTCTAAGATATATCAATAGATTTCTAATAAGTGGATACGTTGAAGATATGAAATATTATGAGACCGATAGAGGGACACCACAAGGTGGGCTTATATCACCAATACTTGCTAATGTATATCTACATTATGTACTAGACTTATACTTCGAGAATTATGTTAAGCCAAAATTAAAAGGGGAAGCATATCTAGTGAGATATGCCGATGATTTCTTAATAATGTTTCAATATGAAAATGAGGCTAAACTAGTATATGAAATATTAATCAAGCGACTTGCCAAATTTGGTCTTGAAATGGAACAAGATAAAACAAGAATACTTCCTTTTGGCAGATATAAAGGAACAAATGAAACATTCGATTTCTTAGGGTTTATGCATTATAACGGAACAACAAGAACAGGCAAGTATATAGTAGGGCATAAAATGAGTAAGAAGAAGAGAAAACTAAAACACAAATCGATTACAAAATGGATTAAAGAACATAGAGCATTTAAATTTATAGAGACAATTAATTTATTAAATAAGAAACTATAGGTTTATATGCTTATTATGGAATAAATGGTATGCTTGGTGAATTATATAAGATATATTATCATACCTTATATGCACTCAGAAATAGCATATTTAGAAGAAGCCAAAGATGTCTTAGTCTGAAAACATTTAATAGAATAATTCAAAGAGTTCCAATTGCAGAACCTAAGATATATAAAGATATTTGGTGATGGAATATATAAGATTATTTGAAGAGCCTATTGCCTTAGTGGGGCACGATGGGTTCTGTGAGGGGCAATGAGACTTCCCTCACTTAAGAAAAGAGAGGTGAAAGTCGAGATTTGTCTACTCGACATAGTATGATTAATGTTATTGATTTATATACACGTTTAAAATTAGGAATTGGAAAAGAAGTGTTAGTTGCATATTATACTAGTTTTGGTATTAAAGAAACTAAGACATTCGTATTAGATGATGTAGTTGGGGTTGATTATTTATTATTGGTTGATAAAAATAATGGTGATAAAATAAATATACCTTTTTTTGGAAATAATTCTATAATAGAGAAAATTGTTTTTGTTGATTCAAATAATACAATATATGAAAATAACTTTGTAAGTGAGAAAATGTTTAATGGTGAATATATAGATAGTGATATATTAGAAGAAAATAAACTAAAAATACTTGGGAATAATATAATAGATTTTGAGGATAGAAAGAAGTTTATTCAAAGCTTTTTTAATAGAAAAAGTGAGTTTAAATATGAAGATTTGTTTTTTTCTGAGAAGCAAAAAAAGGAATTTGAGGAATTTTTCAAATTATTAATTGATGATATATCAGAATATTGTAAAAAAAATAATTTAGATTGTTCACTTACTATTATAGGTTGTGGTTCGACTTCAATAGTATATAGTATTGGAGATAAAATAGTAAAAATAGGTAAGCCAAGAAGAAATAATAAAATTCCTTATTGTGATCATTTATTACAACCAATAATTAATAAAGATTATGAATTTGATGGATACCCAATACATATTGAAGTAACTCAAAAAGTTATTACGTTTGATAGAAATAGTAGTTTTGTTCATAGTGAAAGATATTTTGATATACTGGAACAAATAAGTTGTGATTTAATGGAATATGGTATTTATAATAGGGATTTAAATTATGAAAATATAGGAATTTTAACTAAAGAGAATAAAATATATTTTGATTCAATTAACTTTGATTATGCATCTGATGAAGTTACTTCTATTATAAATAATAATAATCTTAATCCTAAAGTAGAAGGGGAATATGTTATTATTGATTTAGATTGCTTAGAAATATATGATTTAAAAAAATATGCTCAGTATTTATTGTATGTTGGGTTCCCAAGAGAATATGTAAAGAAATTTGTAAAGGAATATAAAGAGTCTTTAAATGGAAAAGATAGTAATAAGTCATTATAAAAAAACTCTTATAAAGAGTTTTTTTATTGTTTTGTTTTTTCAGTTTCTTTTATTATGTATACTGGTCTATGTTTTACTTCTGAATAGATTTTGGACAAATATATTCCCATAATTCCAAAGAAGAATAATTGTATTCCACCAATAAATACTATTAAACAAGCTAGAGATGGCCAACCACCAACAGGATCTCCCCATATAATAGTTTTTATGATAATAAATAGTGTTGTGAGAAATGATATTAAACAAAAAAGTAATCCTATATATGCTGATATTATTAAAGGAGTTGCTGAGAATGATATAATTCCTTCAATAGCATATTTTATTAATTTTCTTAAATTAAATTTAGATTTACCAGCTACTCTTTCTGGTATTTCATATTCTATCCATTTTGTTTCAAAACCAATATAACCGAATAATCCTTTTGTATATCTATTGTATTCTTTTGTAGAAATTAAAGCATCTACCATTTGTCTAGTCATTAATCTAAAGTCTCTAGCACCACTAGGGTGTTTGGATTTAAATATTTTATATACAAGGTTATACCAAATATTAGTTAATATTTTTCTAAAAATACTGTAATCTTTGTGAGATTTAGTGTAAAGTGCAACACAGTCATAATTTGAATTCTTTATGTCGTTGTACATAGTTATAAGCATATCAGGTGGATCTTGTAAATCAGCGTCCATAATTGCTGCATAATCTCCTGTAACATTTTCAAGTCCTGCGTACATAGCAGCTTCTTTACCATAGTTTTTTGAAAAAGATATATATCTTACTCGTTTATCCTTTTTTGATAAATCTCTTAATATATTAAGTGTTTCATCTTTTGAACCATCATTAACAAATAAAAATTCAAAGTTAACTTGTTTCATTTTTTTAGATATTTTATTTGTTTCTTCATAAAAAAATGGTAATGATTGTTGTTCATTGTAACATGGAACAATTATAGATATTGTTTCTTTTTTTAGCATAGTATTCTTCCTTTATATATTTTTTTATAGTTACATTTAACTCTTTGTAATTTATTGTAACATAAATTACAAAGTGGATTCAATATTGCAATAAAAAACTAACTTAAAAAGTTAGTAATTTTTATTAATACGTGTATTTGCAACTTCTATGGCATGCATTGGACATACTAATTTACATAGATGACATCCAACACATTTTGATCCATCTAATTTTGGTTTTCTTTCTGTAGCATCAAATTTTATTGCAGAATGTCCTCCATCATTGCATGAGATAAAACATCTACCACATCCAATGCATTTTTCATAATTAAATTTTGGAAATAATATAGTATTTCTTTCTATATTTTCTGCATCTACTATACATTTTTTAGATATTCCGATAAAGTCAGTTACTTTATTTAAATTATTTTCTTTCATAAATATTTTTAAACCTAATATTAAATCATCAATAATTCTATATCCATATTCCATTACTGCAGTAGTCAATTGTACATTACTTGCTCCAAGTAGCATAAATTCAATAGCGTCTTTATATGTATATATTCCACCTATACCACTTATATTCATATCAGATAATTTTTCATTAGTTGTTAAATCAGTAATCATTTTTAACGCTATAGGTTTAACTGCTCTTCCAGAATAACCACCTATAGATGATTTACCATTTATATCCGGTTCAGGTGTTAATGTATTAAAATTTATATTAGTAATACTTTTTATAGTATTAATTGCTGATATACCATTAGCTCCACCTTTTTTGGCAGCTATTGCAGGGATAGTAATATCTGTAATATTTGGTGTCATTTTTGCTATTAAAGGTAAATTAGTACCTTTTCTTGCAGCTAATGTATATTTTTCTACAGTATCAGGTGATTGACCTATATCTGAACCAGTACCTTTTATTTCCATATTTGGACATGAAAAATTAAGTTCTATAGCGTCACATCCAGCTTCAGTTACTTTACGAGAAACATCTTCCCATTCTTGTTCATTTCTTCCCATAATAGACGCTATAATAACTTTATTTGGAAATTCTTCTTTTAATTTTTTTAATATAGAACAATCTTCTTCAACTGTATGTTGTGATAATTGTTCTATATTTTTAAATCCTGTAAAACTAGTATCCCAGTTTTCTAATTGTGAATATCTTGGTGATGCCTCATTAATTTCAAAAGGGCATATAGTTTTAAATACTACACCAGCCCATCCAGCTTCTAAAGCTCTTTTACACATATCATATGTACTACCAACTATAGATGATGATAATAAAAAAGGATTTTCTAATTCTATTCCACATATATATGTTTTAATATCTACATCTAAATCTATTTTTTCATAATTACTATGTGCTACTTCATCTAATATATAATCAATATTTACATTACATGGGCATTTCTCATTACAGTTTATATTTTTATCTAAATAATTATCATTTATAAATGTTTTAGCACCTTTATCATTTTCAAATCTTAATGCTCTTATAATTCTCTCTGGATCAACATTCTTGTATATTTTTTTACATGGAGCATCATAACATAGTGTACATTTATGTATTTCTAATTCTAAATTTGTCATATATATATTCCTACTTTCAAATAGATTATACCATACGGCAGACATTGTCCGCAACCTAACTAATCTATAAAAAATGACAAACCTCCTTGAAATAGTTTGCCAAAACAGTATAATAACTGTACGTGATCTAAGTCACACTCTAAATTAATTTAAAACGGTCTTTGCCGTATGTAGTCTATGCTACAAATATCGGAACCTCAAGATTGCTCTTTTGTTCCATGTTTACAATATGCATAACTACCGAGGAGGTTTGTAATGAATATATTAGAACAAAATAAAGAAAAAATCAATGGTATTTTAGAAACTTTTGACAGAATGATTATTAACGGTTATATTTTGCAATTATGTAATTATCGTCAATTTTTATATTATTTGATTCAAAATGATATTAAATTGAAAGATTTTGATAAATTTGCTTTATCTCAAACAGAAATTTTATGTAATCATATTGATAAATATATTAAAGATAATAATTGTAAAACTATTTATCTTAATTCAGGTAAAATTGATAAAAATGAAATTATTATGAATGAATTAAATAAAAAAGATAATAAAACTGGTTTAATTACTGTCTTATCTGCTGTGGAAGTTTGTAATACTATGACTGTTAAACCTAATAAGGAAACACAAAAATTAGAAGTCACACAGAGACCAACAAAATGTAAACATTATTATTTTTATTATAACGATGATGAATTTGGTTTGATGTATTTAAAAATTCAAACATGGTTTCCCTATAATGTTCAAATATATATTAATGGTAGAGAATATTTATCTAAAATTCTTGATAAAAATAATATAAAATATGAAATGTATAACAATTCATTTTCATATATTGAAGATTTTAATAAAGCACAAGAACTAGCCAATAATATTTTAAATCAAAAGATTTCTGATTCATTTGATGGTTTAGTAAACCAAATCAATAATCTTTTACCTAATATAAATAAAATTTTTTCTGCTTCATACTATTGGTGTATTGATCAATGTGAGTTTGCGACTGACATTAATTTTAAATCTAGAGAAGATTTAAATAATATTTATAAGACACTAGTCGAAACTACATACTTTACATTTAGTAGTGAAGATATTTATTCTTTCTTTGGTAGAAATGTTAATTATATTAGTCACTTCAAAAGTGGTGAAATTGTTTCCGATTTAAGACACAGGTATCAAGGTTACCGAATAAAATTTAAAATTAATAATAATCAAATTAAAATGTATGATAAAGGAAACAATTTAAGGATTGAAGTGACTATTAATAATCCTAAAGACTTTAAAGTCTTAAAGGAAAAAGAAAGAATTATTGAACACAAAGAAATAGTTAAAGAAAAAGTTTGGACTCCTATGGGCAAAAGTATATCTAATCTTTATAGATATGTTGAAATTAGTAAATCTATTACTAAAAGGTATATTGAAGCATTACCTGAAATTGATTTAAATAAACCTACTTTAAGTGAGATTAAGAATATATCCGAAAAAATCGAAGTTAATGATAAAATTATTAGTGGATTTAATCTACTTAATAAAGAAACACTTAAAGTATTACAAGTTATTTCAAATGGTAAGTATTTAATAAATGGATTTACTAATAAATCTATTAGAAAAGAAATATTTGATGAAAGTGATTCTAAATATGTAATCAATAAAACTACTAGATTATTATATAAACTAAAATGTCATGGGATTATTAAAAAAGTAGTTAGAAAAAATAAATATTATCTAACTACTAATGGTAGAAATTTAATTTCATCTATACTTATATTTACTGGAAGAGAATTACTTAACTAATTTAACCACATACTCTTATGGGGTAAGGGGTCTTTTTGCCATTTTTACAAAAACTTGTTTTTTACTTGTGTTTTTTCAAAACAATAGCATATATAATCGTATTTATTTAACAAAAATCATCAAAAAAATGAGTTCAGTCCCTACACTCTCTTAATAAAGAGAGTACTTGGGCTCATCGAACTCATCCAATTATTCAAAGGAAACATATCTCCCATAGAACATATTTCAGTTTCTAAGGATGATGATACATCTCTTCGTACAAATAATATAGCATATTTCTTATAAGAAGTAAAGATAACTTATTAATCAACTATCATTTCGACACTTTTATTATTGTCTTTGGCATACTTCAAAAAATACATTATCAACTCATAAACAG
>JAEEGL010620870.1_pt1 | contig 14410 bp, 14 predicted proteins | sample 9134231 | NCBI WGS metagenome assembly JAEEGL01 (sample SAMN16246548, study PRJNA631951) | gut metagenome | biome: gut microbiome; feature: rumen; material: fiber-attached | host: Bos | place: Iran: Karaj | collected 2018-10
TGGCAGCCGTGGTCGGGCAGGAAGGTGTAGACCCTGTCGAAGCCGGCCCAGGCCTTGTCCGCCGCCGCGCACAGGGACTCGAAGGCCTTCGCGTTGTGATCGAGCTGGGCGAGGGATATCTCCGCCTCGGGACCGTTGCGGTGCATGGTGCTGTCGAAGTTGGCGTTATAGCAGAGCACTATGTCGTGCTCGTTCCGGGCGATCACCTCGATAGCCCTCTCGTTGCACTCGTCCGCGCTGCCGCACTCGATGTAGTCCATGGGCCTTTCCTTGTAGATCTCGGTCAGGCTGTCGCCTCTGGTCGAGATTATTATAGGCTTCTTCCCCGCCCTGATGGCGGCGTCGAAGAGAGTGTCGCACTTGAGCACGGGCTTGACGTAGGCTTCGATGCCGTGGTCTTTGGGCATGAGCCCGGTGTACATGGAGCCGAAGCAGACCGGAGTGACCGAGGGCATGACCGCCAGGACGGGCAGAGCGCAGGAGCTGTTCCTTATCACCGGTATGAAGCGCTCGGTATACTTCTGGTAGAGCCAGAGGGCGACGGCGTCGGGATTGTAGAGCAGCACCTTCTGCGCCTTGCTGTCTCCCAGGACAGCAGAAGCAGCGGCCAGGGCCGCCTTGTTGCTCTCATCGGCCTTTTCGGGGGCCTCTATCCCCATGAGCTCGCAGATGGTCCTGCAGGTCCTCGTGATGCGCAGTGAGTTCTTTACTTCCATTTCGGTCTCCTTTCTCTTTTTCCGCCCCGCTCACAGGCCCAGCCTGCGGGCCATGTTCGCGATGAAATCCTGGGCGTTGGTGACTATGCCCCTGGCCGACAGGCTGCCCCTGTCGCAGAGCTTGTTGATGGTGAATTCCGAAGCGTCGACGCAGTAAAAATAGACCGGACGCACCGTCCCGTCCGCGAGGACCCGGTAGGAAGGGGTCATGTTGCCGACGGCGATGGAGTGGAGCATGGTGGCGACGCAGACGACCGTGGTCGCGCCCTTCACCTGCGCCCTCATGCGGTCCTGGGCCTCGTAGACGTCGCCCACGACTGGGGGGAGCGGTCCGTCGTCCCTGATGGAGCCGGCCAGCACGTAGGGCACGCCCTTCTTCTCGCAGCTGTAGATGATGCCGTCCTTTATGCCCTCTTTTTCGATGAAGGCGGGGATCCCGCCGCAGGCCCTGACCCTGTTGATGGTGTCGAGATGGTTGTAGTGGCCGTTCGGCTGGCTCTTCTGCGTGTATATGTTCTGCCCCAGGGCGGTCCGAAGCCAGGCGGCCTCCAGATCGTGGGTCGCCAGGGCGTTGCCCGCCAGCACGGCGTGGACGTAGCCCGCCTCTATCATGGAGGAGAAGGCGTCGCGGCAGCCGGCGTCGAAGCTGAAGGCCGGTCCCATGACCCAGACTATCCTGCCGCGCTCCCTGTCATGGCGCAGTATCCCGCAGAGCTCGTCGTAGTCCCTGCCGAAGGAGGTCTCGCGGGAGCGGTTCTTCCTGAAGGCGAAGACGTCGCCGTCTTTCGCGGCCGGGGCGAAGCCGTCCGGGTGGACGTATATGCCCTCTTCACCGTTCTCGCTGCGGCCGGTGATCACGAGCTCGCCCTTCTTGAGCCTTCTTATCTCTTTTACCTCTATCCTGCCGTTATCGTATACGGGGACGCAGTCCATGCGGCTCTCTTCGGCCAGCAGCCAGCGCCCTCCGATCTTGAAATACTCCGGATATATGCTCATCGAGTGGAAGAGAGCGGGAGCGCAGCTGTCTTGGGGAGCGGGCGCCATGGCGGCGTCCGGGGCCTTGACGAAGCATTCCTGCGTAAAGTCCGGAGCGTTGTATCTTTCAGGTTCCCAGTTCATGTGTTTTAAACTTCTTTTCTATAATATTTATATATCTTTGACCGGATCCTCTTCCGTGAAGATCGTAAAGCCTTTCTTTCTGAGCAGGGAGGCGAAGACTCCGTCTCCCGCGGCGAGGGTCCCGCGGAAGGAACCGTCGTACACGCTTCCCGCTCCGCAGGATGGGCTCCTGCTCTTGAGGAGGGCCTTTACGGCGCCGAAAGCGAGGGCCTTGGCGAGAGCGAGAGAGGCGCCCTCTTCGTATTCCTTCGTCACGTCGATGAGGCTCCCCTCCTCCGCCTTCCTCTGATCTTCTTCGGGCATGCCGGCGAGGAGCGAAGTATCGGCCGCCTTCATCAGCACCCTTCCATCCCTGATCTCGGAGGCGTTCCTGGGGGTCGGAAGGCCGCCCAGCCGCTCGGGACAGACCGGGACGAGGTGATAGCGGCGGGAGAGCTCCGCAAGTCCCGCGAAGAGCTTCGGCTTTCCGTCGTAGCGGCAGGCTTCCCCGGCAAGGCAGGCGCTCACGGCGAGGGCGGGCTTAAAGCCGGCTCCTTCCCCGCGGGGGCTTCCTTTTATATATATGCAGGCCAGCATGCGGTCTTTTTCCTTCCTGCCCCTCCAGGAGTAGAAGAGCTCCTCTTCGCAGCAGGTGCAAAGGGGCGAGGCCTGCGCGTCTTCGACCCCGCAGAGGCTGAGGATCTCGAGGTTTATGCCCTTGAGATCGAGGGTGAAGCTGCCGTCCGGCCGGGCGTACATGTATCCTTCAGCCCAGGGGTATTTGTCGAGGAACTGCCCGTAGCAGTCCTCTTTCACCTCGAAGCAGCAGGCGTCGATGCCGGGACCGATGCGCACCTGAAGATCTTCGGGGCGGGACCCATATTCCCTCTGCATGGTGTACACGAGTTCGGCGGCGATCCCCGCCAGAGTCCCCCGCCAGCCGGCGTGGACGAGACCGGCGGCCCTTCGCGCCGGATCCCAGGCGTATATCGGCAGGCAGTCGCCGCAGGTGACCGTAAGAGCGATCCCCGGAACGTCCGTGACCGCCCCGTCGTGATCCTCGAAGATCACGGTCCCTTTTCCGAGCTGCTCTCTTCCGATCACGGCGATATCGGTCCCGTGGACGAGATGGGGCCAGATGACAGCGCCGCCGAAGGTCCCGGACTGAACGCTCAGGGCCTCCCTTCTTTCGAAGGCTCTGGTAGCCCTCGTGGTGAAAAAGGCGCGGGCCCCCTCGTTTTCTATTATGGAGAGCTCTGTGTCCTTCATGATGTCTGCCTTCATACCGTATTGCTTAAAAGCGGGCGGGATATCCCGTCCGCGTAGGTCCTCAGCGCTTTATGACTCCCATATCGGCTTTGGAGAGGAGCTCCATCAGGCTTCCGTAGAAGGCCTCGGGGTCTTCGTCGTCCGCAAGGGAGGCGCTCATCCTAAGGCTCAGGGAGTCCCGGTCCAAAGCGATGGAGACGGGCCTCATCACGCCCGAGAGGAAGGCCCGCGAGCCGGCGCAGAAATCGATGACGTCCTGGGCGCCGTCCTCGGCGAACTCGAGCTGCGAGGCGTAAGAGAAGAGCACCGAGAGGGCGTCCAGAGAGTCCGCCGGGTAAGCGGTGACCTCCAGGCTCTTCCCCCTCGTCCTGTAGTTTATGGGCAGGCCCTGCTGATGCATGGCCGTGACCTTGTCCTTGAGCTCCTGATAGGAGGCCGAGCTTATGACCATCACGGCCTTGAGCCCGTCGCCCTTTACGCTCGAGAGCTGCAGCCCGGGCGCCCCCGCGGGGGGCCTGTTCATCTTTTTCGCGATCTCAAAGCTTAAGGTCTTCATGTTCTAAAGCTTGGGAGAGACAGGCTCACCGCCCGCGGCGTCGGCCGCGGCCTCGGAAGAGGCCTCCCCGATCGCGCCCGCCGGACGCTGGTACTCAAAGCCGGGCAGAGGCTCGACCCTGGTCTCCTCGAGCGGCTTTCCGCTCTCGTCGGTCTTCTGCTCGTAGGGAGCGGTGTTGAGGTACTGCTCCCCGATGAGGGCGGTCATGGCGTCGAGAGCGCCCTTCGCCCTCGAAGCGTGGCCGGTCCTCACCAGCATCTCGTTATTCTCGAAGCCCTCGACCAGAGGGATCACGCCGTAATTGTAGGTGCCGTCGCTCTTCTTCTCCCTGTCTACCCAAAGGGGGATGAAGGAGGTGCGGTCGATGGTGAAGCTCTTGTCGTCCATGCAGAAGGTGATATCGACGCAGGCGATGAGCTCCTGCTCGGTGCGGGCCGCGGCGTTGGCGCCGTAGGTGCCGGAGAGGGTCTCGCTCCTCTGGTTTGAGACGAAATTGCCCAGCGAATAGAACACCGGCACGGTCTTCGTCACGTTCCCGGCGTCGTCGGTCACCTCGACCATGTCTATCTCCTGCGGCACGTGGGGGTGGGAACCGAAGATGATGTCAGCGCCGGCCTTGGCCATGGCCTTGCCCATGTAGCGCTGGAAGGCGTTGCCCGACTTCTGGTACTCCTCGCCCCAGTGCATGTAGAGTATCACGATCTCGGCCCCGTCGGAGCGGCAGGCGTCCATCTGCTGCTTGATCACGGCGAGATCCTTGTCGAGCATCTCGTAGCTGTCCTGGGTGAAGCTGTTGATGACAGTCTCCGCCGCGCTGTTGAGGATCGCCGCGTTGATGGTCCTCTTGCCCCCGTTCCTGGGAGTCTCGTAGGTGTAGGCGACGAGCCCCACCTTGATGCCCTTGACGTCCATGATGACGTAGCGCTTCTCGCCCTCGTGGCGCGAGCCCGCGACTATCATGCCGCACTCTCTCAGATGGTCGATGCTCCTCTCAAGGACGCTCAGGCCCTGGTCCATGATATGGTTGTTCGAGAGCAGCCCCACGTCCACGCCCATGTCGGCGATGTTCTGCGCCAGCACGTCGGGCGCGTTGAAGCTGGGATAGCCCTTGTAGGGGCCGGAGCCCTTAAAGGTCGTCTCCACGTTGGCGATGGAAAGATCCGCGTCGCCCACGTAGGGAGCGACGTACTTGAGATGGCCGGCGAAATCGTAAGTCCCCGAGGCCTTGTCGTAGGCCCCGTCGACCTGGGATTTATGCGCCATCACGTCGCCCACGCAGCGTATGGAGAGCGTCTCGTATACCGGCTCGGGCTCAGGCTCCGGTTCGGGTTCAGGCTCCTTTTCGGCCTTCTTCCCGGGCTTTTCGGTGCTTTTGTCCTCCGCGCCGGGACTCTTGGGCGCCTCGCCCCTGGGGTCTCCCCCCATCTTCGGGTTGACGCCCTTCTCGGACGCGTATACCGTGCCGGAAGCGCTCTTGAGTTTCGCGGTCCAGCCGGGGAAGACCAGCAGCGACAGCAGGAACAGGACCAGGGCCACCAGGGCCACGGCCTTGCACTGATTCAGGAACTTCTGGACCGTATACTTTCTCTGTCTCTGGACCTTCCTTATGGCTGCCCGCCTTTTCACGGTCTCTTCGTCCAGCCGGCGATCGTCGTGGCTCATTACTGCCACTCAAACTTGTTGGTCGCCTCGACAGCGGCTACTTCGTCGCCGAAGTTCTCCTTGAGATAGTTCTCGATGCCGTTCTTGACGGTCATCTGGGAATAGGGGCAGCCGGCGCAGTGGCCCTGCAGCTCGACCAGGACTACCTTGTCATCGGTGTAATCGACGAACTGTACGTCGCCGCCGTCTCTCTGAAGGAAGGGTCTTACCTGCTCCAGCGCTTCCATGATCTTTTCTTTCATAGTTCTGTACTCCTTTTATGATTTTTTTGTTTGATCTTATATTTTACGCGTCAGTCGCCCCAGTTGGGCACGACGACATAAACACTTTTATGGCCGTCAGCGCTTATCATGTTGACGGAGACCTCTTTGATGGGATCGCCTTTGGAATTGAGGCTGATGTTCCCCGTGGCCCCCTCCAGCTTGTAGACGTTGTAAAGCCTTCTCGCGATGGACTGGGTATCGGTGTAGCTCTCGGCCATTTTGATGCCCTCAAGGGCCAGCAGATAAGCGTCGAAGCCCAGGGCGGCCCCGTCGGGCGCGGGCTCTTCGCTTCCGTACTTCTGCGCCCAGGCGTCCTTAAAGACCGCGGACATGCCGGTCTCCACGCCCTCTATGTCGACGTCGGCCACGTAGCAGGCGCCGTCAAGATAACGCTCCCCGCTCTCCGCGTAGGCCGGGTCGGCCGCTTCGATGTCCTTCCAGTCCGAGCCTCCTATCCAGCTGAAATGATAGTCGGCCTCAAAGGCCTGCTTTATGACGGGCGCCGCCTCCCGGGCGGAAGCCGGAAAGTACACCACCCCGCTGCTCACGGTCGAGATATCGAAGAGATAGGGCGTGAAGTCCTCCGTCCCCTCGGGGTACTCGATCACGCTGACAGAGAACTCGCTGCCGGTGCAGGACCTCATCCTCGTGCGGAAGGATTCCGCCAGAGCGTCGGCGAAGTCGTCGCCCTCCTGCTTCAGGACCGCTGCCTGGGACGCTCCCAGACCGTAGTAAGCGTAGCGGGCGGCGGCGTCTCCCTCGTGGGACTCCACGCTGCAGACCCGGAAATAGTAGCGGTTGGTCTCCGTTATTATCGGGTTGACGCAGGTGATCCCTATGGCGGGGATCTCGGCCTTGGCGATGGTATCGCTGGCGGCGAGGCTGAGAGTGCTCTTGCAGCTTCCGAGTATCACCGATACGCCCTGATCCGCGAGGCTCTCGACCGCCTGCGGGCACAGCGCGACGTCGGACTCGTTGTCGGCGTAGACCAGCTCCACTTCGGTGCCCAGCACCTCGGGATAAAGGCTTTTGGCCAGCTCGATGCCGGCGATCTCGGCTTTGGCGTCTTCGGAATCGGCCCCCGTGAGGGGCTCGAACACGCCTATCCTCACCCGGGGGATCTCGACGGCCGGCTCTTCTTCCTTAAAGAAGGTGTTATAGAAATTGTCATAGCTCTCGCAGCCGCAGAGCAGCGCCAGCGCAAGGCACAGCAGCAGGCAGAGAGAGGCTCTCATCTTTTTCATATGGCGGGCGCTATTCTACCAGCGCTTGATCTTTCTCGTCGTCGTCTTCTCGAACTCGGTCTGCCTCACGCTGAAGGCCTTGATCCTCTTGTACATGGGCATGGAGTCATTGCAGGCCTCGACCTCCTGCCTCAGCAGGGCGCGGAGCTTCTCCTCATCGTCCGCTCCGGCCTCCCTCGCCGCGTCGAAGTCGGGGAAGATCTCGGCGCTGACGATGAGATCGCCGCTCTTGTCGTCGGTCTTGCCGGATACCACGGCCTCCTTGATGAAGCGGCTGCGGCAGAGATAGTACTCGACCTCTTCGGGGAAGATGTTCTTGCCGTTCTTGGTCACGATGACGTTCTTCTTGCGGCCGGTGATGTACACATAGCCGGAAGCGTCCAGATAACCGTAGTCGCCCGTCCTGAGCCACCTGTCCTGCGAAAGGACCTTCGCGGTCTCCTCGGGATCCTTGTAATAGCCCAGCATGACGGAGTCGCTGCGGCAGACTATCTCGCCCACGCCGGCCTCGTCGGGCTCGTCTATATAAAGCTCGGTGCCGGGTAGGGGCAGGCCCGCGGAGGCCGCCTTGACGGCGTAATCGGGATTCAGGGCGATGATGGGAGAGCACTCGGTCATGCCGTAGCCCTGGACCATGCGGAAGCCCATGGCGTTGAAATCGCTGATGACGTCGGGATCGATGGCGGCGGCTCCGGCTATCATCAGCTCGAGCCTGCCGCCGAAGGCCTCGTGGACCTCTTTGAACATCCTTGCCGTGCGCTTGGCCAGCCTTTTATCGATGGCGCCTATCCGGGACAGGTTCTTTATCATCTTCAGCAGGGCGCGCATCTTGTCCGCCCGGCCTTCCTTCTCGGCCTTCTTCCAGATCTTGCTGTGCATGTTCTCGAAGATCAGGGGGACCGCTATCATGTAGGTGGTCCCGGCCTCGCCCATGTTCTTCACGATGTGCTTGAGGCCCTCGCAGAAGGCCAGGGTGCCGCCCTGGTAGAGGGAGCCCAGCACGTTGGCCGAGAACTCGTAGGTATGGTGCATGGGAAGGATGGACAGGCCCACCTTCTCGCCGCTCAGGCGGTCGAGGTCGACGTATACGGCCGTGGCCTGCACGTTGCTGCAGAGGTTCCTGTGGCTGAGCATGACGCCCTTGGCCAGGCCCGTGGTGCCGGAGGTGAAGAGCAGTATCCTCATCTCGTCGGGATCGATGGGCAGCTTGTCGTATCTTCTGGTGCCGGCCGCTCTGAGCTTTCGGCCCTTTTCGATCAGGGCGTGCAGATGCAGGGCGCCCAGGTCTTCGGGGGGCTCGTCCATGCTGATCAGCCTGATCGAAGCGGCGTCGACGCCTTCCTCAGCCAGCAGTGACAAAGCTTCCCTGAGCTTGCCGGCCACCTTGGAGGAGTAGCTTATGGCATCCAGGTCCGCCCTTTTGATGAGGGCCGCGATCTCGTGCGGGGGCAGCTCCCTGTCCAGAGGGACGATGACGCCCAGACCGCAGGCGACCGTCAGGTAGCTCACGATCCACTCATAGCGGTTCTCGCCGATGACGGCCATGCGGCAGCCCGAAAAACCGCCGTCGAGAAGGGCCGTTCCCAGGCAGTAAACGTCGTTCCTGAACTGCTCGAAGGATATCTCGAGATAGGGACCGCCCAGGCGTTCCTTGTAAAGATAGGCGGCCTTCCCGCCGTACTTCTCGGCAGAAGCGTTGAGCATGTCTCTGAGGTTTTCTATCGCCGGCAAGGAGCACCTCCCTGAAGTCGTCATCATTATACGCGCATTACGAAAAAGGCCTGTCAGCAAGCCTGCACTATTATATCAGTCCTGTCAAGAATGCGCAAGCCGCTGATGCCGTCCTTTACTTTTCCCCTGTTTCGTTATAATATATCTTGAATATGTATTGCGTTGACTACTATATAATTGGACAGCGGAGTGACGATGCTTCTTTCCTCGGCGAAAAAGGGAATATATCTTAAGAGCCACAAGGCGACCAGACAGATGTCGGTCATGCCCCTGACTCTTCCTGCCGAGGTGCGCATACCCATGACCCACGGAAGAGCGGCGTCCTGCCGTCCCCTGGTCAAAGCAGGAGACAAGGTCGGCGTCGGCCAGCTCATTGGAGAGGCCGAAGGGCCCTTCGCGGTGCCTGTGCACAGCAGCGTCTCCGGCACGGTGACGGGGATAGAAGAGCTCCCCTCCCGCCTCGGCATGAACGATCTTCACGTGGTGATAAAGACCGACGGCAGGCAGAGCAGCGCCGAAGACCTGCGTCCGCCCGTGATCGGGAGCAGGGAAGAGTTCCTCAGGGCCGTGAGAGACAGCGGCCTGGTGGGTCTGGGCGGGGAAGGCTTTCCCACCGCCCTCAAGCTCGACAGCGCCGGGCAGGCCATAGACAGCCTGCTGCTCAACGGCGCCGAGTGCGAGCCCTTCGTCACCTCCGACCACCGCAACATGGTCGCCTACGCCAGAGAGCTCGTGCAGGGAGCCGCGGCTCTCATGAGATACCTGAGCATCAGGGAGACCCTGATAGGAGTGCAGGCGGACAAGCAGGACGCCCTGGACCTCATCGCCGCCCAGTGCGAGGGGATGGACAGCATAAACGCCGCGCCTCTCTCGCGGATCTTCCCCGCCGGCGAGGAGACTCTTCTGATAAGAGAGCTGCGGGGGACGGAGCTCCCCCTGGGAGGCCGCCCCGCCGACAAGAACATACTGGTGCTGAACGTCAGCACCGTCATAAAGCTCGAGCAGTATCTGGTGACCGGCATGCCCCTGGTCTCAAGGACCGTGACCGTCGACGGCGACGTGATCGCCAGGCCCATGAACGTCGAGGTCCCCATTGGGACGGCGATGGGCGAGGTGCTGCGCTTCTGCGGAGCCGACGAGGGCTCCTTAAGGAAGCTCATCGCGGGAGGCCCCATGACGGGGACCGCCCTGCCCGATACCGGCTTTTATACCACCAAGACAGACAACGCCCTGATATGCTTTTCGGCCTACAGGGCGGAAAGAGACCGCGAGACGGCCTGCATAAACTGCGGGCGCTGCATAGACAGCTGCCCCGAGGGCCTGCTGCCCGGCCTGCTCTTCAAGGCCTGGCGCGAAAGAGACGAAAAGGCCTTGAGAGACGGCCTGCTCTCCGCCTGCAGCGGCTGCGGCTGCTGCAGCTACGTCTGCCCGGCCAGGAAGCAGATAAGCTTCGAGCTCGGTCTCGCTAAGCAGTTCCTCATGAAAAAAGAGAGCGAAAACGCGGAAGGAGGATCGGATGAGCGCTGAAAAGATGCTCGCGGTATCCCCCGCGCCCCATATAAACGCCCAGGCCGACACCGCCTTCTATATGAAGAGGGTGTGCCTCGCCCTGCTGCCCGCCCAGATCTGGGCCGTATACATCTTCGGGTCCCGCGCCCTGGCGGCCTCGGCCGTCTCGGTCATATCCTGCGTGGGCTTCGAGTGGATCTTCAGAAGGATGCTGGGCCGTCCGCAGACTGTCGGCGACTGGAGCGCCGTCGTGACGGGCCTTATACTGGCCATGAGCCTTCCCGCCGGCCTTCCCGTCTACATGATCGTGACAGGCGCCTTCGCCGCCATCGTGGTGACCAAGCAGCTCTTCGGCGGCATAGGGCAGAATTTCGCCAACCCCGCCCTGGTGGGGAGGACAGTGCTCTTCTTCAGCTTCCAGAACGAGATGCAGCGCTTCATCGTGACCCCGAGGATGAGCCAGATAATGATAAACGCGGCCGGAGGCCCCGGCGTCATGCTCTCGGCAGACGCCGTCAGCGGCGCGACTCCCCTGGTCCTCTTCTCCAACGCCAGGACCCTGCCCTCCAACACGGAGATGTTCCTGGGCCTGATCAACGGCTCGATGGGAGAGATCTCCGCCCTGGCCCTCCTCATAGGGGGCATATATCTCTGCGCGAGAAAGATAATCAGCCCGGTGATACCCCTGTCGTACACGCTCACGGTCATGGCGGTGGCCCTCTTCTGGGGCTTTGACCCTGTGTTCCACCTCTGCGCGGGCGGAGTCATGCTGGCGGCCTTCTTCATGGCGACCGACTACACCACCAGCCCCATGCTCAGGAGCGGCAAGCTCATCTACGGCATAGGCTGCGGCCTTCTGACCATGTATTTCCGGGTGTACACCTCCTTCCCCGAGGGGATATCCACGGCGATGCTCTTCATGAACGCGCTGACCCCCCAGATCGACAGGCTGACCGTGAGGATCAGGCTGAAAAGACTGGCGAAAAGGAGGGACGTCTGATGGCAGATAAGAAGAGCCCCCTCTCGGCTGTCATAGTGATATGCTCCATCTGCCTCGTGGCTTCCCTGCTTTTGACTCTGACCTATCAGGCCTCGGAGGAGAACGTCAGGGCCAACAGCCTTAAGCAGGAACAGGCGCTCATGACGGAGCTCCTGCCCGAGGGCGACAGCTTCTCCCAGGTCGGGATGAACCTGATGGAGGGAGTGAGCGGCGTCTGGAAGGCCGACAACGGGGCCGGCTGGATAGTCGCCAGCAGCGCCAACGGCCATCAGGGCGAGATAAGCGTGATGACCGGCATCAGCGCCAGCGGAAAGATAAGCGGAGTCCGCGTGACCGATATCGGCGGGGAGAACCCCGGCATCGCCGGCAGGCTCAGCAAGGGATCGTACCTGGAGCAGTATAAGGGCGCTTCGGGCATCACTTCCCTCGCCCCCCGCAGCGGACTGCGTTACATAGAGGCGGTCAGCGGCGCGACCCAGAGCTCGGCCGCGGTATTCAGCTGCGTCAGCCTCGCCCTCATGCAGATACAGGAGATGGAGAGCGGAGACATCGAATGAACAGAAAGAGCAGAAAGGACATATTCTTAAACGGCGTCATATTCGAGAACCCGCTGCTGGTCCTGGCTCTGGGCGTCTGCCCGGCCCTTTCGGTCACCGTCACGGCCTCGGCCGGCCTTGCCATGGGACTTTCCATGCTCTTCGTGACGCTCTGCTCCTGCGTCATGATATCCGCCCTTAAGAAAGTCATACCCGCCAAGGTCAGGATACCCTGCTGGATGGTCATCATCGGCACCTTCGTGACCGTGGCGAGACTGATCATAGCAGCCTATATCCCCGCTCTCGAGAGCAGGCTGGGCGTATATCTGCCCCTGATGGTGGTGAACTGCGCCATCTTCGGCCGCTTCGAGAGCTTCGCCAGCAGGAACAGCATCGTGAATTCCGCCGTGGACGCCCTCGGAACGGGCCTGGGCTACACTCTGGCCCTTACCCTCGCCGGCGCCGTAAGAGAGCTCTTCGGCTCGGGAACGGTCTTCGGCCTTCCCGTCAGCCTGGCCGGCGCCAGGCCCGCCGTCCTCTTCCTCTTCGCTCCCGGAGGCCTCTTCACCCTGGGGATGATGATGGCCGCCGCGAACAAGCTCAGCAGGGGAAGAGCGGCGCAGAAGCAGAAAGACAGGTGCATGAGCTGTCCCGCCGGGACGGTCTGCCCCATGAACGGAAAGGGAGGCTGCGAGAGATGAAGGATTTCTTCTACATCATCATCGGCGCGGTCCTCGTCAACAACGTGGTGCTGATCAGGACCATGGGAGTCTGCCCCCTCTTCGGAGCCTCGGGAGACAGGCGCGCCGCGCACGGCATGTCGGCCGCGGTCTGCCTCATCATGGTGCTCTCCACCGCCGCCGCCTGGCCGGTATACAGGCTGGTCCTCGTGCCCCTGGGCATAGGATACATGGAGACCGTGGTCTTCGTCCTGATCATAGGCGGCCTGGTCCAGCTGGCAGAGACAGCGATAGAGAGCTTTTTCCCCGCCCTGAGGGAAAAGCTGGGCATATATCTCCCCCTGACCGCTTCCAACTGCGCGGTCCTGGGGCTGCTCGAGCAGAACGTGAGGGAAGGACGCGAACTGGGCTACTCCCTCATCAGCGCGCTGGGCTGCGGGCTCGGTTTCTGGCTCGTCATGTATCTCTTCGAGGGCATAAAGAGCCGCGTGGACCGCAGCGACATACCCGAGAGCTTCAAGGGCATGCCTTCATACCTGATCGCGGCGGCCATACTCGGGCTCTCCTTCATGGGGCTCACGGGCCTTCTGGACGGCCTGTTCGGCATGTAGGGCGGTAAAGGAGGACAGATGGACATATTCATAAACGCCTCCGCCGCCGTCGTCGGCCTCGGATTCATATTCGGTCTCGCCGCCGTCATTTTCGCTTCCTTCGGCAGAAAAAAGGACGCGGCGGAAGCTCCCAAAGAGAGCGCCGGCGAAGAGAAGCGGGCCGCGGTGGTCTGCTGCACCGGCATAGACCAGGTCTGCGAAAGAAAACTCGACTATCAGGGTCCCGCCAGCTGCGCCGCGGCCGCGGCCATCTTTCAGGGACCGCTCACCTGTCCCGCCGCCTGCCTGGGCGGAGGAGACTGCGTCCCGGCCTGCCCCAGCAGGGCGATAGTGCTGCGCAACGGCCTTGCCATGGTCAAAAAAGAGCTCTGCGACGGCTGCGGGGCCTGCCTCGGCTCCTGCCCCAGAGGACTCATAAAGCTGCTTCCCGCCGGCACTGCCTACGCGGCCTGCAGTCTCAAGGGCGCGGACAGAGGCGAAGACGTGATATGCGGCGCCGGCTGCGACGGCTGCGGGCTCTGCGCCGTGATCTGCCCCAAGGGCGCCATCAGGACGGAGGGCAAGCTCCCCATCATAGACGAAACGCTCTGCGACGGCTGCGGGCTCTGTCTCAAGTCCTGCCCGAGAAATATCATCCACATCCTTTCCGACGATGTGCTTAAGGAGGTCTAAATGTCAGACACGGGTATATTGATCCCCATCGCGCTGGTATACATGATACTGGCCCTGGTCTTCCCGGTCAAAAAAGGCGGACAGCCCGCCCTGCCCTGGCTCATTTCGATATGCCTGCAGGCCGGGACCGTGTATATGTTCGGGACCATTGAGAGCGCGGTCGCGGAGGCGGTCCCCGGACTGCTCGAGGCCATGGGCTCGAACCTGTATTTCGACGCCGGCGAATACCGGCTGATCGCCGTCGCTCTGTGCGTCACAGTCAACCTGCTGTTCATACTTATAATAAACGGGCTCTACGTCTCTTCCCAGAAGCGCCGGGCGGCCAGAGAGGAAGAGCGCATGCGCGCCGAACTGGGCGCCGAAAGAGCCGAACAGGCCGCGAAGGCCGAGCAGCTGCAGAAAGACATCGCGGCCGCCGCGATAAGCATCAATTCATCCGGCGGCGAGGATACCAAGTCAGGCAGAAGATCGAGAAAAGAAAGGGGTGCAAGATGACCACTTTAAATTTTGACAGGAATTCGGGCCGCGTGCCCGTTGTAGACGCCGAGAGCGGCAATATACTGGGAGAATCCTTCCTTCCCATGTTCTACCGCGGCAGCTTCAGGCTGGCCGGCATCGCGGCGGTGCAGGATGAAAAGCCCGCGCTGCTGTTCACTCCCCCCGAGATCGTGTTCATCAACAAGGTCTGCGCTCTCGTCAAGCCCGAGGCCGCGCACGAGAAGGGAGAGATCGCCGAAGACGCGGACTTCGCCCCCATGGAGCAGGTGACGGTCTTCGCCCAGGGCGCCGTGCCCATGGGACGCATCAGTTCCATCAGCGTCGATCAGAAGACCGGTCTGCCTGCCGGCTTCACCGTGGAGCCA
>JAEEGL013979697.1_pt1 | contig 14410 bp, 8 predicted proteins | sample 9134231 | NCBI WGS metagenome assembly JAEEGL01 (sample SAMN16246548, study PRJNA631951) | gut metagenome | biome: gut microbiome; feature: rumen; material: fiber-attached | host: Bos | place: Iran: Karaj | collected 2018-10
AAGTGGATATATTGATGCCTTTGGCAAAGAATATACCAAGACAAGTCCTGATGGGCAGGTGGAATATTACTTCGAAAAGGCTGAGGATGGATCTGTAGTGATGGTTGCAAGAAACCTTACTGACAAGAGACTACGCTGGAATCTGAATGATGCAATTGTATATGTGGGTGAAAGATATCCTGCCACATTAAAGCTTTATCTCAACCCCGGAGAAGAACTTATGTGGGGCATGAAGTTTGAGAAGGATAGTGAATTCTGGTTTATGGAGCCTATAGCCTGTCAGACTGATGAAAATTTAGCCCAGGAGCCTCAGTTTACTTTGAATGAGGATGAAAAGATTGTTTTGGCTGATATCACAAAAGCCAGAAAGGCTCTACCTGAGGGAAACAATAATTATGTGAACTGCAGAGTATCCGTTATCTACTATAAAGACGGAAAGCTTACAGCCTCAGAAATGCTTGGATTCTATGAGGAGGATCTGTATTACAACAACAGCAGTATTGAGCCTCTTACATATGAAGGAGATTATGATTCTTACGAAGTTTACACGCAGTATTGGGAAGATGAATTCATGATGTTTCAGCCTTGATGGATTGGCATGTTATGTCTGACGTTCTTCCTTTGTGAGCTTCTGTTTTGTCTCATCACTGTGTGTAACATCTGGATTTGTATAAAAAAACTTTTCTCTTGGGATAAAGAACTGCTTGTCTACTTCATCAGTTTCCATAATGTCCCCCAGTGTGATCTGCTTTCCATCATATGAACACGTCTGTTAATCAAAAGAAATCTCGATAAAATAAGGAGTTGTGCCGACAGTTATTATTCAAGTCCCACTGCCGGCACTATTATTTATACCTTATTAACTGCTAGTTTATAGATTTTTTATCTTTTCTATAGACTTGCGGTTTTTTTTTGTTCTTTTTTATATGGTATAATTATTAACGTGGTTTAGTAAAATGTCTCTACGAAAAGGAGAATTATAGTATGACACAGGAAGAGATGAAGGCACTATTAGAGGAAGCGTGGAAAGAAGTTTTCCAGGTTGATTCAGTATCAGACGATTCAGATTTCTTTGAGGCCGGTGGTGATTCCATCATGGCTGTACAGATTTCAGCTTGGCTCATTCAAAAGGGCGTAAAACTCGACCTTGCAGATGTTTTCATGACACCTGTGTTCGGGAAACTTGCAGAGAAGCTTACAGAGACTGATCCGCTATATATTCCTGAAGCAATGCTCACAAAAGAGATTGCGGCTAAAGAGATGGGCTTTGCAAGTGTAGCAGAAGCTGAAGCCGCTGAGAGAAGAAATCTTGGACTGGGTGATCAGCAGATCTGCACACCTGAAGGAAATAAGCAGGCTTATGCACCGGCAGGTGATCAGCAGGTATGTACGCCAGCAGGCGATCAGCAGGTATGTACGCCGGCAGGCGATCAGCAGGTATGTACGCCGGCAGGCAATCAGCAGGTATGTACGCCGGCAGGCGATCAGCAGGTATGTACGCCGGCAGGCGATCAGCAGGTATGTACGCCTGCAGGCGATCAGCAGGTATGTACACCGGCAGGTGATCAGCAGGTATGTACGCCTGCAGGTGATCAGCAGATATGTACGCCGGCAGGCGATCAGCAGGTATGTACGCCTGCAGGTGATCAGCAGATATGTACGCCGGCAGGTGATCAGCAGGTATGTACGCCGGCAGGCGATCAGCAGGTATGTACACCGGCAGCTAATCAGCAGGTATGTACACCGGCAGGTAATCAGCAGGTATGTACACCGGCAGGTGGTCAGCAGATATGTACACCGGCAGGTAATCAGCAGGTATGTACCCCGGCAGGTGGTCAGCAGATTTGCGCGCCTTTAGGTGGTCAGCAGATATGTACCCCGGCAGGTGGTCAGCAGATTTGCGCGCCTTTAGGTGGTCAGCAGATATGTACCCCGGCAGGTAATCAGCAGGTATGTACACCAGCAGGTGGTCAGCAGGTATGTACACCGGCAGGTGGTCAGCAGGTATGCGCGCCTTTAGGTGGTCAGCAGGTATGTACACCAGCAGGTGGTCAGCAGGTATGTACACCGGCAGGTGGTCAGCAGGTATGTACACCGGCAGGTGATCAGCAGGTATGTACACCGGCAGGTGGTCAGCAGGTATGTACACCGGCAGGTAGTCAGCAAGTGTGCACACCGGCACCCATGGCGGGTCCAGTGCCTCCTATGGCAGGACCAATGCCTATGGCACCACCACAGATACAGAAGTATCTTTCACATGGAGTAGATAAACCAATCGAGAATCCCAATGTGATCAAGATTGAGAAAGCTAAACTTGGAGAGAAGGTAAAAGAACCTGATGTAGCTCTCATGGATGTTATGAAGGGTCTGCTTCCTGATTTCGATAAGACAGAAGATTTCTTCGCTCAGGGCCTCACATCACTGGATACTGTAAAGATGGTAACAAGATGTGGCGAAGCCGGATACGAGATTGAGCTCAAGGATATCTATATGCACTCCAACTTTGATGATCTTGTAAAGTGCATGAAATAAAATAAACAAAGGGAGAGTGGATTTCTTATGCTCGGTTTTGAGTGTCAGTAATCCACTTCTCTTTTTATTAGGTGGGAAAATGAATAAACAGTTTACTGCAAACTTATCTCAGAATGACCTCGTAAAAATACAACAGAAATATGGGGATCAGATACAGGATATCTACGAACTTGGTCCTGGCCAGAAATGGATGTTCACAGAAAAGAAAGACAATAAATCAGCATTCTTCTTACAGATGAAACTAAAAGCTGAAATCAAGCTTAATCCTGTCTCTTTTAGAAGAAAGGTTAATTCAGAGTGCGAAAAAAACGAGACACTGCGTTTTGCCTATGCATATCGCGGACTTTCACAGCCTTATTGTGTCTGCCTGAAAGAAAGGATGGCTGAGCTTTCTTTTGAGGATCTCTCCTCGGTTTCCGATGATGAAATTGACAACTATATCGATATGTTTGCCCAGGCAGATATCAGAAGAGGCTTTGATCTTGAGAAGGACTCTCTTTTAAGGATACATATCTTCAAGCTTGAGAAGAAAGACAATTATGCGATCATAATGTCTCAGCCTCATATCAACAGTGATGGCACCAGTATTGGAATATTGATCAAAGATCTTTTCATAGACTATGTTCTTAATGTTGATGCTCCGCAGGCAGCTCCTGATGTTAGTAAATATAAGAGCATAGCTGAGTACAGACAGAACATAGATATTAATAAAGAACTGGATTACTGGAAGGATTATCTGCAAGACCTGACCGAGGATGTTTCCTTGCCGGGAAGGATAGAGAGCGATAAAACCTTTGAGGAAACAGTATATATAAAGCATATTCCTGATAAATTAAGGGATGCTCTCTTAGGTGCACCAAAGAGATATAAAACGACTACTTACAATACCATGCAGGCTGCATGGGGGGTAATGCTCAGCAGGATTACCGGAAGGCAGGATATTGTCTTTGGAGCAATAATTTCCGGAAGAGAAATGGGTATGTTCAACAGCCTTAGTATGCCCGGCGGTTTTGTAAAGGTTATACCGGTAAGGATCAAGCTTAGTGATGACATGACCTTTGGCGAAGTTGTTACAAAGAGCCAAAAAGAATTTGCCAGGTCTATGGCTTATTCCCACGTATCCATCGACCAGATGAAGGAAGCCATCGGGCGAAAAACGGAATTGTTTAATCATATTCTCAACTGTCATAATTTTGCCGGCAACCAGGCGTTTAACAAGGAAAGTAATCTGCTCCCGGGATTTAAGATAGTGGATGCAAATGTATATGATAATCTATCCGAAGACCTCGCTATCTATATTCGTCAGGAAGGCGAAGACATGCAACTGGGAATCGGATACAATAAGTCAGCACTTACAGATGAAACGGTTCAGTTGTATGCTGAGACATTTATAAGCGTTCTTGAAGAAATAATGTTTAATGAAGAGGACGTATTGATCGGTAATCTCAAAACTTATTCTAAGGATGAATTCGAGTTTACTGCGAACCTGCGTCAGGTTGACACTCTCAAGAAGACGATGCTTCTGAGCAAGAATGTAATGTTCAGGCAGGTTGACTGGGATGCTCTTATGACTGTTGCGGAAAAGTCATATTTCAAGACGTATATGCCCGGCGATATCATCATGAGAGAAAACGAAAGACTGGATGAAGTGTTCATCATAATTTCTGGTGTCGTAATGATGAAGTCAACAAGTACCAGTGGATGGAAAAACCCAGTTGCTGTATTAAAGGATGGAGCAGTGATCTCGCTTGTATCCCTGCTTAAAGATAAAGTCTCATTTACACAGGCCAGCGTAAGAGAAAAAGAAGCGCTTATTCTTGGTATTCCTGCGCAGACCATGAAAGATATCATGGCCAGGTATCCAAGCATCAGCCTTGAGATCATCAGCATGTTGTTCACTGAGTGCTATAAATATGAGAAACTCTGGATCGAAGTATAAATATGAAGGATAACAATATGTGCACTGAATTGTTTTCAGAAAAATACAATCAATGTGAAAAAGAGACTCTTCCAAATTTCTTTTTCAGAAATGCAGAAAAACATCCTGATAAAAGAGCTTTAGAGTGGCTTGACCTTGAAAATGATAAGGTGGCTGGTGTGACCTATAAAGAACTGTTTTCTGACGTTATTGGACTTGGAACAGCTCTTTATAACAGGGGATTTCGTGAAAAGACCATAGCACTTATTGGCGAGCGCAGCTATGAATGGGTCCTCATGTTTCTGACTATGGAGTGCAGTAACGTTGTGGTGTTGCCTCTTGACCCGAATCTTGGATGTGATGAACTCGTTAAGAGATTGAAGTTTGCTGATGCAGAGGTTTGTTTTGCAGATGAAGGACACCCCATTTTTGACGAAGAATCTGCTTTTGACAAAATAGAACTGCTTAGTCTTAAAGACGTAATGAGCATGGCCTTGGAAGGAAAACAAAGTGTAGAAGATGGTGATCATAAATGGATAGATGAGCCTGTCCTTGAAAATCAGAGGGCTGTAATGATCTATACCTCCGGTACTGGTGGAAAGATGAAGAGCGCTATCTTAAAACAAAGCGGCTTTACAGTTGAGCGCCATGTCTGGAACGGGCTTAAAATGCAGGATTCCAAAAACCTTATTACACTTCCTTTGTATCACATAGCAGGCATTGCTAATCTTCACGGATCACTTCTTGTCGGAACGAGCGCTTTTCTAAGCTCAGGCCTTCGCTATCTTATGAAAGAATATGCTTATGTAAAGCCGAAGGTTGGATTTATGGTTCCGGCGCAGGCGCTGTTTTTACATGAAGTTTTATCAGGAAAGGACAAGGACAAGGCCCAAAAGATGCTTGGTGGTAATTTTAAAGCCATCCGGGCAACGGGAGCGCCTCTTCCTGCCAATATCCGTGAAAGCTTTAGAAAATTTGACATCAGGGTGACTTCCGACTATGGAATGACAGAGACAACAGGGCCTGTTTCAGTATCAATGATGAAGGATGGAAAGGTCTATTCAAAGAAAGGATCGGTAGGTCATATTATTGACTGCCTTGATGTTATTGTAGATAACCCTGATGAGAATGGCAGGGGAGAGATTGTAATCTCAGGTCAGAATGTCTTTGAAGGCTATTACAAGGATCAGGAGGAGACTGATAATATCCTCAGAGATGGCAAACTTTATACCGGTGATATAGGTTACATAGATGAAGACAGATTTCTTTTTATCGTGGGAAGAAAGAAAAATGTCATTATACTGGGTAGCGGCGAAAATGTTATCCCTGAAGAAATTGAAAAGCTTCTCTACAGGTACGATGAAATTGAAGAGTGCCTTGTATATGAAAAGGAAGATAAAATTGCAGCGAAGATATACTGCAATGAAGAAGTTCCAGCAAGTGTTATAGAAAAAGAAGTGGCTGCCATCAACAAAAACCAGCCGACATACAAACAGATTTCCATAATAGAAATAACTCATGACCCACTTGAGAAGACATCAACAGGAAAAATCAGGAGAGCATGACAGATGACCGGAAACATAGCTTTAGATACGCTTCAGAAATATGTGATCTCAAAGGAAGGAAAGTATGAAGGAACAGCCCTTATATGCAGGGATATTAAGATCTCTTTTGAGGAGTTTGATATGCTTTCGGCGCATATAGCACATTTCCTGACCGGGAAGGGAATAGGACCTGGAAGTATAGTAGAGCTTTCAATGAGCAGAAGTGAGAAGATGATACTCGCCATGTACGGAGTTTTCAAGGCAGGTGCATGTCTTTTGCCGCTTCCATCTGATCTTCCGAAAAAGAAAGAAGAGATGATACGAGGGGATATAAATATAGCCCTGACAATTGATGATGTTCTATATGAAAAGGCCATGGAAACAAAAGTAGAAGACTCTGTTTGTTATTCTTATGCAGAGCCTTCGAATGATGCAATTATTCTCTATACATCCGGTTCCACCGGAAATCCCAAGGGAGTCAGGCACAGCCAGAGCTCCAAGCTCTTTTCGTGCAATCAATTTCCGCGTCATTGCCAGGATTCGGGCATCCCTATAAGTGAAATTAATACTGTTATCGCTAAGACAAATGAAGATTTTGTCAGTGCATACTTGTTTGAAATACTGTTAGCTCCACTAACCGGCAGAAGTATGGTGGTTTTGACAAAAGAGGAACAGAACTCGTCAATGGCAGTCGGTGAGACAATAGCATCTTACGACAATGCCAGTATTTTTATGACGCCTTCACAGACAATGAGTTTTCTTGGGGAAAAGAGCTTTAGAACCAGGTTCGCAAATCTTGGTAATCTGATACTTGCCGGAGAGAGACTAAAGCCTGAGGCAAGAGATGTAATACTTAAGTATGCAGGGAATAATACCAGTATTATAAATATTTATGGATCTTCGGAATGCCATCTCATGTCCGCCGGAGATGTCAGAAGTGATATATATCCCGGAATGATAATTCTTCCAGGTGTTGAGGCCTTGTGTCAGGCTGAAGACGGCAGCATATGTAAAAAGAATGAACGTGGAGAAATTGTGATAAACAGTCCATGTGCATTTGATGGGTATACCAACACTGAAAAGAAAACCATAGAAATAAATGGCAAGACATATATTAAGACCGGTGATGAGGGTGAAATGTCTGAGGATGGCAGCCTATACATCATCGGACGTATAGATAGAATGATAAAGCTCCATGGTCTTCGTGTAGAGCTTGGTGATATTGAGAATAGTATATGCAGATATCCTGGTATTGATGAATGTGCTGTAGTACAAAACAGGACCGAGGCTGGAAATGAAGTGCTGTGTGCATATTATGTGGGCAGTGAGGAAGTAAGTTCATCGAAGATCAGGGAATTTCTTGGTGCATATATCAGGGAAACATTGATCCCCGTTGGATTTATTCGCTTGGATGAATTTCCACTTAATTCACACGGTAAAATTGATTATCCTGTACTTTCATCAAAAATCTTTTTACCCGAGTGTGAGGAAAAGGGGATTCATACAGATGAGATAAAAACCGATAAGGAGCGAATTATTATTGAGATCCTTTCCGGAATATGGGAGGGAAAAGAGATTACTCCGGCATCCAATCTCTTCAGGCTGGGACTGGACAGCCTGGCTGCATTCAGACTGATGGGAGAATTAAGACAGAAGGGCTACGCCATTACGGTTCCCGAGATATTTGGAAATCCCGTGCTTGGAGATCTGGCCGAGCTTCTTAGGGAGTGCGCAGAAGATGCGCAGGATGAACCTCAGCAGGATGGAGATGTATATGCCGCCACAGGTACCCAGATTTATTGGGGGACTGAGATATCAATTGAGAAGAAGAGCAGGGGTATGTATGTTCCGGCTACTTTTATCTGTGAAAAGTCCTACACGAAGGAGAGCTTTGAGAATCGTGTAGATCTGATGCTCAGAAAACATCCTGCATTTGGAGCTGTAATTGTTATTGACGGACAGATGCCTGGTCAGAGAATTGTTGAAGACCCTGTTGTGATAAAAGAGTTCGAGGACATCCGCGAAATGAAGGCTCAGGATACGGATCCCTTTGAGCCAAGTAATGACCAGTGGAATATTATAAGGCAGGCCCAGGGAAGGATCATGGGCAGTATTATCCAAAGAGAAGAGACAGTAGCTTTTTATGCTTCCTGCTTCAGGTTTAGTGACAAGGCCAGCCTCGTTATCATCGTAGGCAATCACATTAGTGTTGATGGAAGCAGTATGAATATACTGATGCAGGAATTTGCCTCAGAGACCCTGGATGAAGGAAGGGACAGCTATCTGGAGTTCCTTAAATACATTCATAAAGAAACAAGCCTAAATGAGGCTATAGGCTTCTGGCATGGATATCTGCAGGATGCAGAGTTTTCCGGATTGCCAAAGACTAAAGAAGCACAGGCAGACGAGGAGCTGCCGCAGGATTTCAGAGGCATAACTATACCACTGTCAGATGAAGAAACAAAAATACTTGAAGAAAAGTGTCTGACTATGGGAGTATCTGTGGTTGGCTACATTATGTACCTCTATGGCAGATCGCTTATGAAGATTCTTGAAAAAGACGCGTTGATCATGCAGATACTTACCTTTGGCAGGGGAGTTCCTGTAAGCGGTTTGGACAGTTCAGTGGGATGTTTTATTGAGAATATTCCAATCGTCATCAGAAAAGACGATACACCGGCAAGCTTCCAGAAGGGGTACCTGCAGGCTGAGCAGAACAGCTTTCTGCTTGCTCCGATCCTGTGGAAGACGTCCCTGGGACTGGATGAGCCACCGGAGCTGGCACCATTTATAATTTCTGAGATATTCCCTCCGGTAAAAACAAAGGGCTATTTCAAGGAAATTGCAGAACGTGATTATGCAGCCATGTTTATGAGTAATTTCATAGTAATGGAGGAAGGTCACCTTTGCCTGTATTTCCACTATGATGCAAATAAGTTTGTAGAAGAAATATATATCAGTGTGATCGATGAACTGAAGGAATTACTAATGAAAAGCTGCAGATAAAGAAAGGCATAAAATGAAGACTATAGTAGATATCTTTATGGAAATCAAAGGCAGATATCCGGAGAACTATGCAGTTTCGGATGAAAATGGCAAACAGACGTATAAAGAGCTGGATGAGCTCTCTGACATTGTTGCAGACGAGATCATTTCAATCCTGAATACAGGAAAGCATGTAAAAAACTCTACTGATAATTACAACATTGGAGTTGTATACCCAAGAGAAAAAGAAGTCCTGGCTGCATTTATGGGAATTCTTCGAAGCGGCAACTGCTACTTTTTTGTAAATCCTGATGTTCCTCAGACAAGACTTGATTTTATTGTGGGCGATGCTGATGCTGCATGCCTTATTGGTTCTAGAAAGGTAAAAGACCTGGACCTGGAATCTACTAATGTCCCTGTTATCTACATGGAGGACATTCTGGAAAAACATGCAAAAGGTGCCGCTTTCCATAACTATAATCTGTCTGATGAGACCAAGGCTGCTTTCATCACATATACATCGGGATCTACCGGAAATCCCAAGGGTGTAGTAGATACCTTTTACTACATCAGAAATCACATAGAGGCGAGGCACTATTACTATAAGCCGGAACCTGATGAGTGTATTGGTAATATCGTAAGCTTTAGCTATGCTGCATCCACTTACGATCTCTTTTCCGGACTGACAGTTGGCTGTAATCTCTATATATTCAGTGATGAGGAGCTGCTAAACCAGTCACTTCTGGATTCAAGGATTATAGCAAACAACATTACAACCATGTTTATGATACCCAGCATGATACCTGTAGTTTTTGCCCCTGGGGTTGAGCTTCCGATAAGGTGTATCATAACTGCCGGTGAAAAAGCCAAGCAGATCCCTGACATCTCCGCCAGGATGATTGAGATATATGGTTCGTCAGAAGCAGCAGCTGTTATTGGAAGGGTGACAACAAAGGAAGATCCATGGAATCTTCTTGGAGTTCCTATGCCCGGAACAACACTGTATCTTCTCGATGAAAACGGAAATCTTATTACGTCGCCTGACACTGTTGGAGAGGTCGGCGTTGTCAATGATGCCCTTGCGATAGAGTACAGGAATCGCCCTGATGAGACAAGAGAAAAGTTTGTAGATTGCCCATTTGACGGACATAAGAGAATGCTTCGCTCAGGTGATCTTATGCAGTTTGATAAGGATGGCAATTACTATTACTGTGGCAGAAAAGACAATATGACCAAGATAAACGGCCAGAGAGTTGAGCTTGGCGAAGTTGAGGCCACAATTGTTAAGTATCCGGATATCGAGGACTGTGTCTGCACTATAGTGACAAGAAACAGAGCCAGCATGCTGGTTTGCTACTACATTCCCAAAGTGCCGGGATGTGAGCTTTCATCCGATGATATTGCAGCATTTGTAGAGCAGCATCTGCCTAAATTCATGGTTCCGCGCTTCTACATGATGATGGATTCCTTCCCGAAGAATGTAAACGGCAAAGTTGAGAGAAAGTCCCTGCCGGAGCCTGACTTTGACAGGTATTCGATAAATGCACAGCCGGAAACCTTTGAGGAGAGAAAGCTTCTGGAGGCTGCAAGAGCTCTTTTGCCAGATATCAGTTTTGGTGTGACAGATGATCTGCTAAGACTTGGAATGGACTCCATCACAGCGGTCCAGTTTGTCAATGAAATAGAGAAATACGATTCCAGGATCACGGTATCTGACGTGATGAGACGAAAGACTATAAGGGAGATCCTTAGCGCGAAGAGGGAAATCATATGGTTTCACAAGCCCTTTGATCCCGAAAAGCCAACCATGGTCCTTGCTCACGGAATTGTACAGATAAGCGCTTTGTCAATGCTCTGCGATGACTGGAGCGAGATGTTTAACCTGCTGGTGATCGAGCCGTTTATTGATCATATTAACAACATAATGGCGGCATACGATTACGATACGCTTATTGACTACTATATGAATGAGATTGATAAAAACCTTGAGAAGAAGGATATGCTCTGGGGATTTGGAGGCTTCTCCTTTGGAGGACAGATCGCACTTGACCTGGCAGACAGATGGCAGAAGAAGACCGGTGAGTACAAGTGGGTATTCATGGGCGACACTATTATTCAGTGGATTTACCCGGGAAAGAAATTCCCTGTGCTTGACGAGAATGATCCTTACATCAGGATGGTTGTAGAAAGAAGTCAAAAATACGGCGATACGGTTATCAAAGAACCGATAGATCTGATCATTAAAAAGCAGAACAGTGTTATCGACCTGATGAGGACAATGAAGGGTAACACCAAGTACGACGGACCGGTGCTGTTTATTGATGCCAAGATGGACTATGACGACGACACTGAAAAGCTGAAGTTATCCGTGATAAGTGGCTTGTTTAAGAATGCTAAGGTAAAAGAGTTCCCGAATAATTTCCACAATGATCTCTACATGAAGAGTGAGATGTTCGACTTCTACAGGGACTATTTCAATAAGATCTTTAAAGGAGAGCAATTAGATTGAGCAGCCAATTGGATGAACTCATACAAAAGCAGAATCAGTTATATGCCAAAGTAAACGCGCTAAATGAAGCGGTAAACTCAAAAGGCATTCCGGATAAGCATTTTGAGAGGGAGTTCTACAGGGACTTCCCAACTTGTGATGCTCAGATGCCTGATTTTAAGGAGAAGTTTTTATCCCTTGTAAAAGGACTTGATGAGGAGAGTGTACGCACGGTTGTCCTGGCGCTTAAAAGACTTACTGAGCTTAAGGCTTCACAGGTACGTGTTCTTCCTGGATATACAAAAGCAGAAGAAAAAGAGATCCAGGAGCTACTAAACGATTTTGAAAAGGAAATCATCAGGTTATCAGAAGGATGCTTTTATTACAAGGGCTATATGCTTCCGACTTCAAGATTTGAGGCCTGCGTCTTTTCCGACAGGTGCGGCCTTGGATCGGTGGAGCATCCTGAGAGATTTAAGGAAAAAGACATCATTGATGCCGGGGCATTTATCGGAGATTCAGCTCTTATTTTTGCTGAGATGACGAATAAAAAGGTATATGCCTTTGAACCAACAAAAGAGAACTATGACAACATGTTAAAGACCATAGAACTCAATAATGCTATGAGTGTAGTACCATGTCACTATGCTCTGGGCAAGGAAAAAGGACAGGTTGAAATGACAAACTCGATAGTCAGCTCAACTAACGCATACGTAGAGACCAGCACAATGCCATACACATCTACAGAGACGGTAGAAGTTATCACACTGGATGAGTTCGTCCGGGAAAACAATCTTGAAGTCGGACTTATCAAGGTTGACGTGGAAGGTGCAGAGCAGCAGCTACTTGCTGGAGCAATGGAGACTATAAAGACGCAGAAGCCCGTGCTGCTTTTCAGTATTTATCACAATGCATCGGATTTTTATAACATCAAGCCTATACTTGATGGGCTGAATCTTGGTTACAGTTTTAAGATAAGACATCCGAAGATCGACACGGTTCTTATGGAAACAATGCTTATCGCAGAAGTACTCTAACGAAAAGGAGAGCTTTTAATGTTTTATATCTGGGGCAAAAATACATTGCCGCGTAGAATGTATGAACTGCTTTCTGAAGATGAAAAGAAAACTACATGCTTTGTTGATACAAACCCCAGATCATGGGGCACTACCATCGGAAGCAGTGCTGTTGTGGGACCAAAGGATTTAGATACTGGGAAAATAGAAAAAATCCTGGTTCCTCTATACGGAGTACCGCTTGAAAAAGGTATCCTAAGGAACCTTAGAAAGTCAGGCATAGGCTACGATAAGATATGGCTGATGGATGAGAGAACCTTGGAGCTTGAGCTTAAGGAAAACGGCTCACTGCAGGCAATGATACAAAAGGGAACAGTTCCATATATAAGATTTTTGGAGTTTGAGGTCACTCACCACTGCAACTTGAATTGTAAGGGCTGCAGCCATTTCTCGCCTCTTTCAGAAAAATCCTTTGGAGATTTTGATCAGTTTTCAAAGGATCTGGAAAGGATCCACAGTATGGTGGATCATGTGGGGCAGATAAGACTGATGGGAGGAGAGCCTCTTCTGAACGAAGATCTTTGGAAATTTGTTGAGAAAACCCGCGAAATTTATAAGTATGACGACATTGCTGTAGTAAGTAACGGTATAAAGCTGATAGGAATAAGTGACAAACTTAAAGACACTATGCGAAGATGCAATGCTCATTTTAGTGTTACCCTGTATCCTCCTGTCAGAGAGTTTTCAAAGAATATGCTTGAGCAGCTTAAGTCTGAGAATATTAGTTGCGGTGAAGCTAAAAGTGCAGATGTTTTCGGGGTGCGGCTAAACCCTGATGGGAATTCGGATAAAGAAGCGGTAGAGTTTATGTGTGGTGATTCCATTCTGCCATTATTTGAGGCCGGAAGAATCTCCAAATGCTCAATCTCCCACAAGATACCTGTTTACGAAAAGCACTTCGGGATGGAGCACTACCCACACTGCAGTATTGATATTTATGATAAAGACCTGACGCCTGCGGGGCTGTTTGGATTTATAACAGAGCCTGTTGAAATGTGCGCTTATTGCGGGCAGGTCAGAGAGTTTACCTGGGATAAGGCAGGAAGTGATCCTAAACCTGAAGACTGGGTAGGAGCAGGTAAAATAGATACTCTTCCCGGTTTTATTTAAAAGCAGGGACAAAAAATAAACAGAGGGGTAGATGATATGGGAAACGAGAATTTCAGTGAAAAATCAAATAAGGCGTTTGAAACAGCAAAGCTTACTTCATACTGGCTTTGTCTGGCAGGAATTCCTGAGGCAATTGAATATGGAAAACTAATCAACCTCGACGAGGAAGTGGACCCAAAGGTTATTCCTCACAGTGAGGATATGTGTTTCCTGAATCCTATAATTCATGAGATAAGGTATAGCTCATTAAACCATTATATTTACGAATCCGGATGTGAAAACATACTTGATATTGCATGCGGATACTCACCAAGAGGCATAAAATTTGCCAAGGAAGGCTATCACTATGTTGGTGCAGATCTTCCCGTAGTGGCAAAAGAACTGTCAGAGGTTGCTAAAAGGAGTGGTATAGACAACTTAGATTATGTCGGAATAGACGCAACAAACTACGAGTCTTTAAGAAGCGCAGCTGACAAGCTTGAGGGACCGATCTGTATTGTTGTTGAAGGTCTTGGAATGTATCTGAACTCATTTGACGCTGCCACAGTGCGTGCCAATATTGCAAGGCTTATGAGTGAACATGAAGGGTCTGTATATATCACCACAGATCCGGGCAATGGCTATCTTTTCTTTGATGTCATCACTGCCAATTACCCAATGGAGAGAATGAGAGAGGTCTTTGGAATGCTGTTTGAGATGTATAACTGGGCATCAAACGGCGGCATTACCATGGAGACAGATAAAAGACCCATCGAAG
>JAEEGL015033892.1_pt1 | contig 14410 bp, 11 predicted proteins | sample 9134231 | NCBI WGS metagenome assembly JAEEGL01 (sample SAMN16246548, study PRJNA631951) | gut metagenome | biome: gut microbiome; feature: rumen; material: fiber-attached | host: Bos | place: Iran: Karaj | collected 2018-10
CTTTTACGTTATCCTTAAGCATTATATCAAGGATGTGGATCACCCTATCCTTAAGGGATACATCATCTATCGGGAACAGCAGTTCCACTCTTCTTTCGAGATTCCTCGGCATCCAGTCGGCCGAGCTTAAGTAAACATCCTGGTTCCCGCCGTTTTCAAAATAGTATATGCGGCTGTGCTCAAGGAAATTCCCCACTATTGACCTTACACTAATGTTTTCGCTGACGCCCTCAACACCGACCTTCAGGCAGCAGATTCCCCTTATGATGAGGTCGATCTTTACTCCCGCCGCGCTGGCCTCGTAAAGCGCCTCTATGATATCCCTGTCCACAAGGGAATTAAACTTTGCGATTATCCTGGATTTTCTTCCCTGAAGGGCATGATCCTTCTCCCTGTTTATAAGGAAAAGGAACCTGTCCTTAAGCCAGAGCGGCGCCATGGTGAGCCGGTGCCAGGAAAGGGGCTCGGAATAGCCGGACAGCATATTGAACACGGCCGTGGCATCCTCTCCTATGGTATCCGCGCAGGTCAGCAGTCCCAGATCGGTATAGAGCTTCGCAGTCTGGTCGTTATAATTACCGGTGCCGAGATGGACATACCTTCTTATGCCCTCCTCCTCTCTTCTTACGATAAGAGTGATCTTACAGTGGGTCTTCAGTCCCAGAATACCGTAGATCACGTGACAGCCCGTTTTTTCAAGCATCCTTGCCCAGACGATATTGTTCTCCTCGTCAAACCTTGCCTTAAGCTCCACCAGCACGGTCACCTGCTTGCCGTTCTCTGCGGCCTTCGCCAGAGCCGCGACAATGGGGGAATTACCGCTGACCCTGTAGAGGGTCTGCTTGATGGCCAGCACCTCAGGATCGGAGGCGGCCTGCCTGATCAGTCCCACCACCGGCTCAAAGGTCTGATAGGGGTGGCATAAGAGTATGTCCTTCTTCCTGATCTCGGCAAAGATATCCTTATCCGGTCCGAGGCTCTCCACGGGCTGCGGAGTAAATGGCTTTGCCCTGAGCCTGTCATAGCCCTTTGTCCCGAAAAGCTTCATAAGAAAGGTAAGATCCAACGGCCCGTCGATCCGGTAGATCTCCTCTTCTTTACAGTTAAGCTCCCTGGATAACAGCTTTAACAGTCTCTTATCCATGTCCTCGGCCACCTCGAGCCTTATCACCTCACCCCACTGACGCTTTTTTAACTGCTTCTCGATCTCCTTTAAGAGATCCTCCGCCTCATCCTCATCTATGGTGAGATCCGCGTTCCTCATTATCCTGAAGGGATGGGCGCAGACTATGTTGTAATTAAGGAAAAGCTTGCCGATGTTCCTTTCGATTATCTCCTCAAGAAGGATAATGCTCATCCCGCCCTCTTCCTTCTTTTCCTCAGGAAGGATCACTATCCTCGGAAGGCCGCTCGGCACCTGAACGGTAGCAAACTCATAGCTGTCCTTTCCGGCCTTCTTTTTCTTCTCTTTTGTCTGTACCAGCCCCCGCGAACCCGGCTTTTTGGTGAGCAGGGCGCCGATATTGAGCATCGTGTGCCGGATGAGGGGGAAGGGACGTGAGGAATCCACCGCCATCGGGGTAAGAACGGGATAAACTTCGGTCATAAAATAGTTGTCCACGTACTTTTTCTGTTTTTCCGTCAGATCCTCATGCCTGGCAATAAGCCTTATCCCCTCCTCAGAAAGCTTGGGAACAAGGGATCTGTTAAGGGTCTGGTACTGCATATCCACAAATTTATGTATCTGGATATTTAACGCCTCAAGCTGTACCTTAGGGGTCATTCCCGAGATATCAGGCTTATCATAGCCCGCATGCAGCATATCCCTTAAGGACGCCACCCTTATCATAAAGAACTCATCCAGGTTTGACGCGGTAATGCTTAAAAACTTGATCCGCTCAAACAGCGGGTTGGCCTTATCCCTGGCCTCACCCAGTATCCTTTCATCAAACAAAAGCCATGAGAGCTCCCTGTTGTAATAGTATTCAGGATTATTCAGTTCATTAGTGTTCATATCTGCCTTCTCCCCTTTATACTCGCAAACGATATTATGCGCGTCTTTATTTTACGTCAACCGGGCCTTCACTGGTTACCATTAACCTTCACTCGTTAAACAGTTTATGTACCGGCATTCGACCACGTCAGAGTTTATATAGCCGACAGCTGCCTGTTATATTTCAAAACCACCTCTACGCTGAAAACCTCGGTGAAGAAATCGGATTTCCGCTTGAAAAACCTCTGTTCTAGGCTGATGTTTTCATCAGCATCCACAAGGATGATGAGCTTGCCGTCCTTAAGAGTTACCTTTATTTCCCTTACCTTGGCCCTGTAGCTTCTGCATATCCCGTCCGCAAGCCTGAACAGAGCCGAAAGCTTTACTATTGTGAGATAGTGCTCCCTGTCGATGAGCATCTCCCTTGCGATCTCAGTGTAATAGTCGAAAACAACCTTATTATACCTTACTACACTGGCTATTATCTGGCGTTCCACATGGGACAGCCCCAGTATCTCCGAAGCCATTATGATACCGTAGCCGGCCTCTGCCGCGCCCTCAAGGCTTATATACTTTCCGCAGTCATTTAACACCGATGCTATCCGAAGCAGCAAAAGCTCCCTCTTTCCCATTCCGTGAAGCTTTTTTGTTTTAGTAAAGAGCTCCTGCGCTATCTCCTCCACCAGCGCATTTCTTTCAAGGTTTCCGCCGTATTTGCGGGCCATCTCCTTAGCGCATTCCAGGGTATCGTTCTCAAAATCATGGATCACCTTGAGGAACCTGTTGTTCTGGCCATATTCGTAAGCTATCCCGTCAGCGAGGCTTATCCCGGGAGCCCACAGGTACTCCGCCCCCGTCATTTCAAAAATACTCTTAAGCAGGACAACGGAAGGGATAAGGAGGGAGGCGCTCTCCTCCGTAAGCCCCACCAGCCTTGTCAGGTCCTCATCGGACTTGGTCCTTGCGCTGTCAACGAAGGCCTTAAGCTCATCCCTTGTCACTATCCGGTTGCCCGAAAAGGTATTGATAACGTGTGATATATAATCGTCTATTATGACGATGCTGTCGATCTTTTTGTCCCCGTTACCCAGGTAAAGCCTTTTGAAGGCGTCCAGCTGGTTATCTATGAGCTCTGTCAGCAGATCCTCGTAGAAGATGGAACGCACGGCAAAGTCCATCATCGAATCCCTCATTCTCAATATCCCCAGCCTTAAGTTCTGGGTGGTCACGAGGGCGTCCTTCTCAAAAAGGGAAAGCTGGATGCTGCCTCCTCCAACGTCAAGGACAAGAGCAGACCTGTTCATTATCTTCTCATAGATCTCTGTCTTTGATGCAATTGCTTTATAATGCAGGAAGCGCTGTTCGGAATTGCTGAGCACCCCCACTGTAAGGCCTGTCCTCAGCTTTATCTGCTCTGTTACGATCAGGGTATTCTCGGTCTCCCTTATGGCCGAGGTTCCATAGGCTTTGTAATCGTCAACCCCGTAGTCCTCCATTATCTGTCTGAACCTGGAGAGGGTCTCGCAGAGCTCGTCCACCCTTTCCTGGCTGATCTTTCCCGTATTATAGGTATCCGTTCCAAGCTCTATCCTGTGCCTTATGTAGTCAATCTCCTTCATTCCGTTCTTTTTGGAATACTCGACTATCTTCATGCCTACCTCATAAGAGCCGACGTCGATGGCCGCAAACAGCTTTGTCATATTGACCTCCTGTGCTGATCATATGGGTTTAAATACATTTTATCCCGCTCAGATAATCTATAAAGGCCTGAGCCGTTCTTCCCGAAAGCCCGCCGTGAGAAAGCTCCCACCTGTTCGCCTCCGCGATAAGCTCCTCTTCGGGCATATCAATATTGTAACGCTTTACGAGTGTCTTAACAATATTATTAAACTGCTTTTTATCCGGAGAGCCGAAATAAATCGATACACCGAACCTGTAGGCAAGGGACAGCTTCTCCTGAACGGTATCATTCCTGTGCAGGTCGTTCTCTCCCTCCTCCCTGTCACTGAAGCTCTCCCTTATCAGATGTCTCCTGTTGCTGGTGGCATAAATAAGAACATTCTCCGGCTTTTTTTCAAGACCTCCTTCAATGACGGCCTTCAGATATTTGTATTCCGTTTCAAAATCCTCAAAGGAAAGGTCATCCATGTAGATGATGAATCTGTAATCGCGCCTGCAAAGCTCAGCCATTACCGGCCCTAAGTCCTTAAGGCCGTGCTTATACAGCTCCACCATCCGAAGGCCCCTGTCCGAATATTCGTTGAGTATACCTTTTATGCTGCTGGATTTGCCGGTACCCGCCGCCCCGAAGAGGAGACAGTTATTGGCCTTCCTTCCGCTTACGAAGGCCTCTGTGTTCTCCCTCAGCTTCTGTTTCTGAAGCTCATACCCCACCAGATCATCAAGCCTTACGGGATCCGTGTTCATAACGGGCATAAGATCCGGGCCTTCCGAGGTCTGAACGATCCTGAATGCCTTATATAGTCCGAAATCTCCGGTTCCGAAACGACAATGATATCCCGACAGGGCCGCCGCAAAATCCTCATTGCTCCCGGCCTTCTCAAGCTCGGAGGAAAGCTCTGATATCCTTTTCAGTGCTTCGGGCGGAAGAAGACGTACTCTGCCGGTTTGGTTTACATAATCAGTCAACATAATCAGAAGTTCGCTCCCGGGCATATCGTCCGTCCTGAAGTCCGCATCAAATATCTCCCTGATGATCCCCATATCCCGATAAACGGCGTTAAGAAGGCCTGTACAAGATTTCTCATCCTTTGCCGATTCAAGCTCCAGGGTCCAGGCATTCTCCTCCCTGATCAGAAGATATGTGAGGTATACCCTCCAGATATTGCCTTCAAGCCCAAGCTCCCCGGCCTTTTCGATGATGCCTCCGACACAGGCGGACAGAAGCTCTGTAAAATCCCTGTTTTTTTCGGACTTATCTGTCTCTCCCCGGTCTCTCTGACCCTCCTTCCGCTCCTGTGCCTGCTCCGATGCGCACGTTTTTAGCGCGATCTGCGCCATTTTCCTGAAGAGCCTGTCCTTTAAAAGACCTCTGTAGATGATGAGATTATCTGTTTTCATATATTTCTCTCCCCTGATCTTATATATCAGCTATACTTATTTTTTTACTTATGCTACAATATTATGTAGACTAAGGAATTGTCACCGGATTTTTTTCCGTCTGTCCCTTAAGTCAATCCGCTTCATCACAAATCCTGATACGGCTGATAGTATTCACAGCCTGTCAGGCTAAAAGGATACTGGTTTGGGCAGTGATCATTATTACGCAGTGATCGTCCTTTTTGGGGGGTATCGGCATGGCATCATCACATAGAAAACCAAAGACAAAAAAGATCTCTTTCCTGGCCGCGGCGGCAGTGCTGATCCTTATAGTCGCAGGCACCGTAGTCGGCTACTTCTCCAGAAGGATCCCCAAAAATCCCCCGGGAACCATAGGGAATACATCGGGGAATCTGAATAATAAGGGAATGTTTGTTGAGGACCGCAACGAGATATTCTTTATCAATCCCTATGACAATAACTATATCTACAGGATGAAGCCTGATGGTACCGGGGCTACCCGTTTTATGGACGTGGAGGCCTCCTATCTCAACAGCGCCGGAAACTATCTCTATTTCAACCAGCAATCCTCGGGCAGTTCCTCCATTTTCGGCCTTGCCGGTAATATGCACGGTATCTACAGAAAGAAGAAGACCGGCGGCAAGGAGGTAAACGGTGTTGAAAGAGCCGTGGCGGGCGCTACCGTGCTGATAGAGAACACCCTGTTCTTCCAGCATGGAGACAGTGAGATGGGCACTACTCTTCACAGAGCGGATATCGACGGAAGCAATAAGGCCCAGGTCAGCAGCGCCTATATCAATCCCTCCTGCGTGATAAACGGGACGATCTATTTCCCGGACTACGATAACAATCACTATCTTTCGATCCTCAACACGGATACAGGCTTTCCCCGTCTCTTTGTCCGGGAAAGGGTTCATAACCCCACCTATTACGGAAATTATATCTATTACATGAGCATCGATAACGATTATAAGCTGTACCGCTATGACCTGCACTCCAATACCATCGAGCGTATCACCGAGGACAGGGTTGATGCCTTCAATGTCATAGGCGACTATATCTATTATCAGAAGAACTCTGCCACAGATCCCATGCTGATACGTATAAGGACAAACGGCAGTGGCTACGAGATCATAGCCTCCGGCAACTATACAAATATAAACACCACGTCATACTATACCTACTTCCAGGACTATCTGGAGCCCGAAAAGCTGTACAGGGTGGCAAATTCCGAGGGAGCCCGCATGGAGCAGTTCTATCCCTGACAGGATGAAGTGATGGTGTCATCTTATGTATTTCTTATCCAGATCGGCAAGGAGCGCGCTGACAGTCCGGTTAAGGACCGGGTGTCTTAAGCAGGGCGCTATCTCTGCAAGCGGCGCCAGCACGAAATCCCGGTTCTGCATATCGGCATGGGGTATGGTCAGCTCTTCACTGTCAAGGATAAGAGCATCGTACATCAATATGTCCAGATCAAGCGTCCTCGGCCCCCAGTGTATTGTCCTTACCCTGTTTTCACTTTCCTCTGTCTCATGCAGAAAAGAAAGGAGCTCTTGGGGAGACAGAAATGTCTTAAGCTTTGTCGCAGCATTTATGAACGGATCCTGTTCAACCCCTCCGTAGGGATCGGACTCCACATATTCCGAAACCTTCTCCACGCGGATCTCCGGCTTGTTCTCCATGGCCGAAATCGCCGCGTCTAAATGGGCTTTACGGTCTCCCATATTTGAACCCAGTGCGATATAGGCATCATGCCAGAAGCGCTCTATGGTGACCGAAACCGCTTCCAGAGGCAGCCCGATGGGCGCCCAGGGCTTTTTCACCTCCACCTTTACTCCTTTTACCCTCTGGTAGGTAAGAAGGATCTCTGAAGCAAGGTGTTCCGCTGCGGCCTCGATGAGCTGATAGGAATGTTCTCTCATATGATCGTTTATCAGACGGCAGACCTTTCCGTAATTAACGGTCTCCGATATCTCATCGTCCCTCCCGGCGGATCTCAGATCGAGGTAAAGGTTTGCGGAGACCAGAAATTTCTGCCCCAGCTTTTTCTCCTCTTCATATACCCCGTGGTTTCCAAACACCTCCAGATTGCTTATAGTGATCTGATCCATCTCATTCTCCTGCCCTTTCCTCAATTGCCGTACTATACAGTCTTTTATGCCATCAGAGCCTGAAGGGATACAGAGCCTCGGTCATCATTACCGCCCGTTTGTTTGATACGATATCATGAACCCTTACAAAGCTTACCCCTTCATTGGCGGCGATCACGGAAAGCGCTGCTGTTGCCTCATCTCTCTCTGTGCCGGACAGCTCCAGAGCCTTTCCTATGACTGACTTTCTGGAGGCTCCCAGGAGGATCGGAAAGCCTGTTTTTCTTAATCGGCCCACGTTTGCCAGTATCATCATATTCTGTTCCCAGGTTTTGTTAAAACCGATCCCCGGATCCAGAATTATCATATCCCGTCTGATACCGGCTTTTACGGCCTTTGCGGCTATATCTGACATTTCGGCAATAAGAAGCGGCAGGTATTCCTCCGTCCTGTCCGATCCGCAGATCTCTCCCCTGTCATGCATAAGGATGCAGGGCAGTCCGCTTTCCGCAACGACTCTGCCCATTTCGGGATCGGCCCCAAGGCCCGATACATCATTGATCAGATCCGCTCCCTCACGTATCGCTTCACCTGCCACGACGGCCTTTGTGGTATCCACGGAAACCGGAATGTCAGTTTCCTTTTTTATCAGACGTATTGCGGGCAGTACCCTTTCAAGCTCCTCTTCCTCAGACACGGGAGTAAAACCGGGCCTTGTAGACTCGCCTCCGACATCGATTATATCAACGCCCTCCCTTATCATGGTCCTCACCCGTCTCAGGATGCTCTCTTCGTCCGTATAGCTTCCTCCGTCTGAAAAGGAATCCGGGGTAACGTTCAGTATGCCCATTATATATGTTTTTCCGGACTCTTCAAACTTCCGCTTACCTATAACCAAAACTTTTTCTCCTCTGCCGGCGGCAGCACTCCTTAACCTCAGCCAGAAAGGAAAATGATCCGCAGGCTATTATCAAAGGCTTTTCTCCCGAATCCTTATCCCTTTCGGCGTGATAAAGGGCGGTTTTCACCGCTTCCTCTGCACTGTCAGCTGCCACGGCTTCTTCTGCCCCGAAACGTTTAAGCTCATCCCTCAGAACGAACCGGCTTAAGGCCCTTTCATTGTCCTTTGTCTGAAGGGCTATGGCTCTTTTGCAAAGAGGCGCCAGCGTTTTGCATACACGGACATAGTCCTTATCCTTAAACATTCCCATTATAAGCGTTATGCTGACGGTATCGCGCAGGGGCAATAATGTTTTATGTAAACCGTCCGCAGCCCCCGGATTGTGAGCTCCGTCCAGGATAAATTCCGGATCCGTTAGTATCCTCTCAAGCCTGAAGGGACATACCGCTTCTTCAAGGCCAAGGCGGATATCCTCTTCGGATATGTGATACCCGGCCTTTTTAAGACAGCTGCAGACCTCGATCGCCACAGCGGCGTTCTCCGGCTGGTACTCTCCTCCCATGTTAAGCTTAAGGCCTTCCAGCTCCTTATAGGAAAACTCCGAGCCGTAAAGCGACATGCTTTTAAGCCTGATGTCCCGTCTGTCCACCTTTACCGGCTCTGTCCCAAAGCTTTCGGCTTTTCTTTGTATTATCCGGAAAACCTCCGGCTTCTGCGGAGCGCTTACTACAAAGGAGCCTTTCTTTATGATCCCTGCCTTCGTGTCTGCTATCTCGCTCAGATCATTTCCGATCATTCCAAGGTGGTCCTCAGAAATGGAGGTCAGTACCGAAACAACGGTATCGGTCACTATATTGGTGGCATCCTCGCTTCCGCCCATGCCGGTCTCAAGCGCCACCACATCACAGGAGCCGGCGCTGAAATAAAGGAAGGCTATGGCGGTCTGCACCTCGAAAAGCGTAGGCTCTTCATAGCCCTTATCCTTAAGCAGGTAAGAAGCATCGGCCACCCTGCGAAGGTATCTGTCATACTCCTCCTTAGTGATCGTGCTTCCGTTTACATTATACTGATCCGTAATACCCGTTACCGCGGGGGAATTATACCGGCCCGTGATATACCCGGCATTTTTAAGTATACCGGAGATATAGCAGGTAACCGATCCCTTTCCGTTGGTGCCTGCCACATGTATATAGCGAAGTCCCTTCTGAGGATCACCGAGAAGTTCCATAAGGGCCGTCATTCTGTCAAGTCCCAGGTCGATCCCTCTGCTTTCCGCTTTTTTAAGAAATTCTTCGGTTCTGTCTCCCATCCGGGCAATACCTCCAATCCATATTCATTATATTATAGGATACCCCCTTTTAAGTTTCTTTACAAGAGCGGGACATTTTTATGATCGACAGATGTCTCACTGCCTGGTTACCATTCACGGGTCATGATGGAAATGACGGTCACTGACGGTAGCTTGCTCACAGGCGGTGACCGAAGTTTCCACCAAGAAACCGGAAAGCGCTCACCCGATTTGTAGGATACCTCTATAAAAAGCATGACGTATAGAACATTTTCTATACGTCATGCTTTCTGAGCGTTTCGATCAGGCTTCTCGTCACTGCGTCACATATTGTTTTTTCTTTTGGAGACAGCCTGTCTCCGTTTGGTAAATCCTCATAGACACTGCTCAATACAGGTGCCAGATCCTCTGCGGCTCCTGGCTCTGCCCTGTCCTTCATCAAATAATCCAGAGAAGCTCCTGTTATTTCCGAGAATTTCATTATAAACATCAGCGAAGGTGAATTCTTTCCGTTTTCAATCCTGCTCAGATATCTTGACGAGACTCCCAGAGCCTCTGCCATCTTCTCCTGAGTCATCTTTTTACGCCTTCGTTCTTTTCTCAGACGTTTCCCTATCCCTGCCTTATCCAGTTCATAATGAAGCTGCATTTATGCATATCCTCCTTGTCACTGACAGGCTGATTTTTTGCACTTTTCTCTGAATATCCTTTAGGTGGAAATCCCATTTAGAAACGCCGTGTCCGGGCGAATGTCCGGCCGAGCGGCATGGAAGAAGTTCAGACGGATATGTGCTACAACATTATACACTCAGTACGATTTATCTGCCTGACTCTCCAATATACAGAGTAACGCCTGACAATATTATGTCTGATAAAAATTATAAAAGTCGTCTAACAAAATTGACACGACCATACAGGACCACTTTGAGAAAAACTCACAGTATATGTTTGAATTATTAAAATATTTATGAATTTTTTAATAATTTACTGATTTTTTTTCGACAGCTATGTTTACCGGAATGCAGAGAGTCCCGGGTTACCATTTACGGCCTTTCCGGGCTGATAACAATAACTGTAACCAGGGGCTATCGAAGCGGTTCATATTTACTGACCAATCTTTTGCTTGCCTGAAGCGGAGTTGTAGTATATACTGTTTCAGAGTTGTGATTCAGTGATCCGTTTAAGCATACCCGTCAGGGATGCTGGAAAGGCAGAGAAGAATGGAAACTATTGAATGTATTAAAAAAAGACGAAGCATACGTAAATTTACGAACGAGCCGGTCTCTCATGAGGTGCTTGAGAAGATCGTGGAGGCCGCTTCTTTTTCTCCCTCATGGAAGAATACGCAGATAGTGAGGTATATAGCTGTCGAAGATCCTGAGCTTAAAGCAGTGATCGCAAAGGAATGCACAAAGGGCTTTACCTATAACGCCGGCACCATGGAATCAGCGCCCATGATCGTTGCCGTTACCGTACTCAAAGGCCGCTGCGGCTATGAGAAGGATGGCTCCTTTACCACAAACCGCGGAGATTCCTGGCAGATGTTTGACGCCGGCATCGCATCCCAGACCTTCTGTCTGGCAGCCTGCGAATACGGGCTCGGCACCGTTATCATGGGGATATTTGACGAAAACCTCTCTGATGTATTAGAGATTCCCGAGGACAGGGAGTTAGTTAACCTCATCTGTATAGGTCATCCCGATGAGGATCCCGCTGTTCCCAAAAGGAAGACGGTAGAAGATTTAATTTCATACAAATAGTATCAATAAAACGCTTTCGGTCACCGGAAGCGTTTTTTCTGGTTTCATGTAAATTTATTTAATAACAGTTCCTTACTGTAGATGGAGGCACACTATGCGACACCTTATGAACCCGCTGGATTTTTCGGTGGATGAGCTGGACAGGCTCTTTCTTCTCGCGGACGATATCATGGCCCACCCCGGACAATACTCTCATAAATGTGACGGAAAGATACTTGCCACCTGTTTTTATGAGCCCAGCACTCGAACAAGATTAAGCTTTGAATCCGCAATGATCCGCTTAGGCGGCCAGACCCTTGGCTTTGCGTCGGCAGACTCCTCTTCCGCCGCAAAGGGTGAGAGCGTATCCGATACAATACGGATCATCTCCTGCTACGCGGACATCTGCGCGATCAGGCACCCCAAGGAGGGTGCCGCTCTGGTGGCCGCGGGCAAGTCCCTGATCCCCGTGATCAACGCAGGCGACGGCGGACACCAGCACCCTACCCAGACACTGACCGACATGATGACTATCCACGCGCTTAAAGGGGGCTTTTCGAACATGACCATCGGCCTGTGCGGAGATCTTAAATTCGGCCGGACGGTTCATTCTCTGATAAACGCCCTCAAGCGATACAGCAATATCAACTTTATCTTCATATCTCCCGAGGAATTAAGGATCCCCGGTTATATAAGAGAGGATGTCCTTGACAGAAACAAACTCCCCTATAAGGAGGTCAGAAAGCTTGAGGATGTGATGCCTGAGCTTGACATCCTGTATATGACCAGAGTACAGCGTGAACGTTTTTTTAACGAGGAGGATTACGTAAGACTAAAGGATTATTACATCCTCAACAAGGAGAAAATGGCTCTGGCTAAAAAGGACATGATGGTACTGCACCCTCTTCCGAGGGTAAACGAGATCTCCGTGGAGGTGGATGAGGACCCCAGGGCAAAGTATTTTGAACAGGTGCAATACGGAGTCTATGTCAGAATGGCGCTCATACTCACTCTTCTCGAGCTTGTATAACGCTGTAGCTTTGTCACTCACCTGTAAACGCATGTTTTTGCAGTTTATATCTGACCATACAGATCTAAATCCATGCGGCTGTTCACGGCTTTGTGGCCGTAATAGTAACGGGTTTTGCCAATAATCATAACAGGAGGCAGCTATGCTAAACGTAGGAAAAATAGAGGAGGGCTTCGTGCTCGACCATATAAAGGCAGGCACAAGCCTGAGGCTATATCATGATCTTAAGCTTGATAAGCTTGATGATATAACCGTAGCGATAATAAAGAACGCAAGAAGCAATAAGATGGGCAAAAAGGACATCCTTAAGGTTGAATGCGGAATAGATATGCTGAATCTGGATATCCTTGGTTTTATAGATCACAATATCACGGTGAACGTGATAAAGGACGGGGAGATTGTCGAAAAGAAGGCTTTGAAGCTTCCGGAAAGTATAACTAACGTTATTAAATGCAAAAACCCCCGCTGCATCACCTCAATAGAGCAGGAGCTTCCTCATATCTTCGTTCTGACGGATCCCGAAAAAGAGGTGTACAGGTGCAAATACTGCGAGGAGCAGTACTCCGGCAGGGGGCTGTAAGTTACCATTCACGGCCGAATCGCGCACTTGCTGCGCGATTACGGGTCATGACTGCGCCGATTCCGAAGGAATCGTGCGCTTATGCGCGTACCTGTCCGTTGCCGCGGATCTTATATTTATAGCTGGTAAGCTCCTTAAGCCCCATCGGGCCTCTGGCATGGAGCTTTTGCGTGCTTATGCCGATCTCTGCGCCGAACCCGAATTCAAAGCCGTCGGTAAACCTGGTGGAGGCATTCACATATACCGCCGCGGAATCTATCCCGTTCAGGAATTTCTCCGCATTCTGGGTATCCTTTGTAATTATCGCCTCCGAATGATGGGTGGAATACCTGTTGATGTGCTCTATGGCCTCATCCACATCCTTTACGATCTGAAGGGAGATCACCGCATCCAGATACTCTGTGGAGAAATCCTCCTCCACTGCCTTTTTAAGCCCGGGGCAGGATCCCTGAACGATCTGAAGTGCTCTTTCCCCGGCCCTTATCTCAATGCTCTTTCCCGTAAGCCTCTCATAGATCAGAGGTATCGCCTGTGAGGCTATGGCCTCATGTACAAGAAGGGATTCGCAGGCATTGCATACTCCCATCCGCTGGGTTTTTGAATTGTCTATTATATCCACCGCCATATCAAGGTCTGCGGACTCATCCACAAAAATATGGCAGTTGCCGGTTCCGGTCTCTATGCAGGGAATAGTGGCATTTTCAAGGCAGGATCTGATCAGACCCGCTCCTCCCCTTGGTATCAGAACATCCACATATCTGTTGAGACGCATGAAGTTTGTCGCAGTTTCCCGGGAGGTATCCGTTATAAGCTGGACGGCATCCTCTTCAAGTCCCTTTTGTGAAAGCGCTTCCCTTATTACCGCCACTATCGCCTTGTTCGTGTTAATTGCGTCACTTCCGCCCCGCAGTATGACCGCGTTTCCGGTCTTAAAGCAGAGACCGAAGGCATCCGCGGTAACATTCGGTCTTGATTCATAGATTATTCCTATGACGCCCATGGGAACTCTGACCTTTTCTATCTTCAGTCCGTTTGGCCTTTCGAAGCTCTCAAGTATCTCTCCCGTTGGATCGGGAAGCTCCGTTATCTGGCGAAGTCCTTCTGCCATGGCCGCTATCCTGTCATGATTAAGCCTCAGGCGGTCCGTCATTGCCGCCGAAACTCCGTTCTTTTCGGCGCCTTCTATATCTGCGGCGTTCTCGGTAAGGATCATTTCCTCCTTTGATAAAAGGGCATCCGCGCAGGCCAGAAGGCCTTCATTCTTAAGCTCTCCCGGATAAAGTGAAAGCTTTTGCGCTGCCTTCACAGCATTCTTTCCCAACATATCAAGATCAAACATAGTCATACCTCATATTCTGTAAATTTACTGTAATTGCTAAACTTTTATCCTTTACAACCCTGGAGGAATATGCCGATCTTAAAAAGTCATGATCTGAGCATGGCTTTTATGATCGGCATATCCCCCATAAGCTCGATTTAATCCTGATAAAGTATCTTAAGCTGTGACCGAAGCTGTAAGCCGGGTTCTGTCTTGAATGGCCATCTCTCTGAAGCGCATGTCGCCACACGCTTTTAGCGATCTACCTGAAGGTCTGCTTTCGCAAGGCCGGGCAAGCCCTGACCTTCTGCTTGATCTTGCTTCGGATGGGGTTTACATTGCGCACATCGTTACCGATATGCCGGTGGTCTCTTACACCGCCATTTCACC
>JAEEGL015921889.1_pt1 | contig 14410 bp, 10 predicted proteins | sample 9134231 | NCBI WGS metagenome assembly JAEEGL01 (sample SAMN16246548, study PRJNA631951) | gut metagenome | biome: gut microbiome; feature: rumen; material: fiber-attached | host: Bos | place: Iran: Karaj | collected 2018-10
CCATGCCTGCGCCGATGACGGCGATTTCCGTTTCAATATCACCGCGCAGCGGTTCGCGTTCCGGGATCCTGCAGCTTTCACTCCAAATAGAATTCATTGTTTCCTCCCATAAAGAAACGCCGCCCATGGAGCGGCGTTATGATAGCTCTGGCAAGTCTGCGGCGGGAATGTCGTTTTCCAGATTGTCCCGCGCTAAATCCGTGTCAATAACCGGATACGCGTCCGAGGGGATGGGCCTGCCCCTGTGAAAAGCCGTCTGGTCCGCCACACCGATGCCGTTGACGCCCGGCCCGGCCTTTTCTTTGGTATGCTTGGCTTTTCCCTGGATTTCCGGGACCGGCTCCTGCTGATTGCGGGGCTGCGTGTGCGTCCTGTCCGGGCGCTTCATACCCTTCTTTGCCATACTGATATCACCTCCGTATTAGTTTGGCGTTGAGAGGTCGGAGTATACCCGCACAGCGGCTTTTGGCAGCAGAGATTGGATCATCACCCAACTGCCTGAACCGGAAGTCATTAATATGCGGTTCTTGATAAAATGGCGCAGATTTAATATAATTATTGCATACTCTACAGGAAGAAGGGAATGCTGTGGCTGATCTGAAAAATCCGTTTGGGATGAGGGATGGCTGCATCGTCATGATCGAAGACATTCCCATTAGTGAACGTGGCCTGAAATGCAATTGCGTCTGCCCTGCTTGCAAAGAACCGTTTGAAGCGCGCCTTGGAAATATTCGAGTCCATCACTTTGCACACAGCGGGGAAGGTTGTGATGAGGAAGCCGCTTTCCTGAACGGAATGTACACGATCGTTCAGGAATTCATCTTATCCGAGCCTGTTGTGCTGCCGGAGCTGGGTGCGTACTGGTCTCACAGTCACAAAAAGTTTTCCCATTCGGATTTCTTCGAGAGAATCCGCTTTTCTGATCCGGCAGGTCACTCCGAGTACACGGTCGTATCACGTCCAGCATCAGTCCGCTTCGAAAAGGCAGAGATTAAATACTTCGGAAAACGGCCGACAGCGCTCCTTATGAGCCTGCAATCGCGACAGATGGCACTATGCATCCAACCACCAGCCACAGCCTGCAAGAGCTACATTGTAAAACCTTACGAACAGCTGGCCACGATCCGTCTAGACGCATCTGGGATTCAGTTTGGTGAGTTGAAGAAATCACAGGTGTTTGACAACATCAGGCAGCAGATCCTGAAAGCGGAATGGCTATACAGTCCAAAAGCAATCAGCGCAATTGACGCCATCAACACAGAAAATGGTGAATGGATCAAAGCACAGCAAGAAGAACTGGAACGCAAAGAGCAAGAGGCGAAGGCGAGGAAGCTGGAGCTGGAGCGAAGGAGAAATGAATACCAGTCGAAGATGAAAGCAGAGACTCTTGCCAGATCGCGATCAGAGCAACAGGAGCATGGTAAGCAGGAAAACGATTTGTCAATATATGAAGGCTCGCATACACACAGGGGTGTGACTACAGGCGATGACGACTGGAAACACAATCCAACGTTGAAAGCCGGTTTTTTACAGGTTGCCGACCGCTTTTCACAGGTTGACACCCCGATTTATGATTCTTATGGTCAAAGATGGGTTCGCTGCAGGGAGTGCGGCGAGGTCAAACCCGCATTTCTATTCGTATCTTATGGCGGCAAAACTGCTGCTCTCGGAACATGCAGGGACTGTGATCGTAAAAAAAGAGAGGAATAAACGCCCGCACAGCGGTTCCAAATCTGGAGCTGCTGTGCGGGCGTTTTTTACGAAAAAGGTATGTATTGCGCTTATATTCAACGAATGGCTCACCACAGATGAGCCGTTTCAGCGCACTCAATGGAGCAAGAGGCGGCTGTAATCATCAGTAATAAAGGCTGCGGATAATAGGAAGTAAGTCACAGTCTCGCTTTGAGGTTGATTGTCCGTAGCATGGGGGATCTAAATCATTTTTCTGATTGACTCGATATAATCATTATTTCTTCGTCATCTTTGGCTTCAGCTTCATTCTTCTGACCGACGAGCCATGGATTCCAGGTTATTTCATTTATTTTGGTAATGAGTTCCTGTATGTTGTTAAGTTGTTTTTTTAAACCTACCGCCATTTGCGGCTGAAGCAGCAGTTTTTTCACAAAACCGGGGATCGCGAGCTGCAAGTCTCCAACGGATTGCTCAAACTGCAAAACCATATCGTTGATTCCTGACACAGCTTCTATAATATTTTCTGGCAATTCGATTTTACTTAAATCTTCATCGCTGTTTTGACATATGCGGTTTAAAGAGATTTTCAGAAAATAGGAATCACATAAAGTGTCTGTTGCCAGTTCAAGCGTTTTCTTGAAAGTTGCACTTTCTAATCGTCCCTCGGTAAGACCAGTTGATACAATATTTGCGCTCTTCTCCATTTCCTGTGAGAGGATCTTAATTTGGTCAGACAAAAGGCCTATAAACTCGACTTCTTCATCGGCATCAAAGGCTAAATCATCAACGCTAATTTCTTCTCTGTGCAACTGAAATGATTCTTTGTCGATGATCAACTGATAGCAGCTTATATTTCGTTCTTTACATACTTCAAGAATTAAACGCCTGCATTGATTATCCAGATTAATACCAAGGGTTATAGACTTGACATAGGGAAGATCGATGAATAATGGAGTATTCGCCGTTCCAATGTTTATGATTCTCCACTCTTCCTCGTATTGCCAGCATGTGTTTTTTGAAAGCAAATATGAAAAAACTCTAGATATATTTATCTCACAGGAGATGATTGGTTTTTCTGTATCGCCATAACTAAACCCGGCAATTCCCAAATCCTGCAGTGAAACGCTGGGACGTTTTTTTGTATACTCTACAGGGAAGATAAAGCCGTTAAATTCGTTAATTCTTGTAAAATCATATTCGACACAGATACCGGAATACGAATTCGCATAATGAGCCCACATAAGCTGATTATTCCATCCGCTTGTGCTAAAACAGGAGATGGTTATTTCTTCCAGGAATTGCTTAAGTCTTGGCTGATAAACAAAGTCTCGCGTTTCTTCAACTTTTGCGCGGAGTTCATCAAGTATTTCATCCAGTTTCAACATCTCAACGATGTTTTCTTCAGAGATCTCAATCGACCCAAGTTGCGAAATGAGCAGAGCAAATGATATGAAAGCCTTATATACAAAAACAGTTTTCAGTTTTTTCGGAAGTTTGGAATACAAGTTTTTTGCGTTTCCAACGATAAAATCTTCAAAAGAAAGGCTTAATTGATGCATTGCTCTTTGCCGGGATAACAGATATGTTTTTAGTTCTTTAATTGATGTAATCAGTTCGGCAACCTTTCCAAAAGCCCTATGCTGGAGCAAGGCGGAAATTATAGGTTTTATGTTGTCATCTATCTTGATTGCGTCTGCAATCATGGTGATGCATTCTTCATAGATCTTCTCGGCATTAAAGCCAATCATTGAATCAAATGGATCATTCATGTTTAGTGGCGTCTGCGCATAAACGACACCATGACGGATGTTTTCGATATCATAGATTGTTGAAGAATTGCGCCTGCACGGCCGGTACTGATAAAATAGGCCACCGGCCTTTGCAATGCTTTTCTTCATATCGGCCATATTCGGCTCTTTATTTTCTATATTCATATGGACACCTCAATAATCAAATATTTTTAGCTATCATCATTATTACCGTCATACAATAAAAGTCAATCTGTTTTTTTGTTTTATCCTAATACTGGGAGAATTATTATACCAACATTTCCCCAGAGGTATTGAAATCCGCAATTCTCTTTGATATAATGGGTCAAAAGCGGTACGAAATTTTGCCCAGAGGTGATTATATGGCGAAACAGGTTCATCTGCGCCTCGATGATTCAGTTTATGAGGCATTAGCAGCTTACAACGAGAAAAACAACTTATCAGTACAGGATTCTATTTCATCTGCTATTATTCAGTTCCTCAGCCGACAGACTCAAGAGACCATTCCTGAAGATGCTGCGTTCACGTTTATAGATCTTTTCGCAGGGATTGGCGGAATGCGTATCGCATTTGAAAGAGCAGGGGGGCATTGCGTCTATTCCAACGAATGGAACAAGTACAGCCAGCAAACATATTTTGCCAATTTTGGTGAACAGCCAGATGGCGATATTACAAAGGTTGATGCCTCTGCCATTCCTGATCACGATATACTTGTCGCGGGGTTTCCCTGCCAGCCTTTCTCTATTGCCGGAGTTTCCAAAAAGCAGAGCCTTGGCAGAGCTACAGGGTTTGAGGATAAGACACAGGGAACGCTTTTCTTTGACATTTGCCGTATACTGAAGGCAAAGCGGCCGAAAGCTTTTCTCCTCGAGAATGTGAAAAACCTCTGCAGCCATGACAAAGGAAACACCTTTAGAGTTATTACAGAGTCTCTGCATGAATTGGATTACGAAATTTTCTATCAGGTGATTGATGGCCAGAATTATGTGCCGCAGCATAGAGAGAGAATCCTGATAGTCGGGTTTGACCGCAAAAGGTATGGATCAAATGTTGATTTCTCTTTTGATCTGACGCCGGTAGATCCCAAACCCGTTGTAAGGGATATTCTGGAAACAGATGCTGATGATCGATATACTCTTTCCGACAAACTTTGGAAGTATCTTCAGGACTATGCAGCCAAGCATAAAGAAGCGGGAAATGGTTTTGGATATGGAATTGCTGATAGCAATGGTGTAGCCAGAACGTTAAGCGCAAGGTACTACAAAGACGGTTCTGAAATTCTGATAAAGCAGGAAGGGAAAAACCCCCGCCGCCTGACTCCAAGAGAATGTGCGAGACTCCAGGGGTTTCCCGAAGATTTCAAGATCCCGGTCTCAGACACTCAGGCATACAAACAATTTGGTAATTCTGTAGTTGTCCCGCTTATGAGTGATGTCGCGATGCTCATAGCGAAAAAGCTAAAAGCTCTGGACAAAAAACAGAGCAAAGAAGAGATTACGGCGTCAAAAGCCAGGATTGCAATTTGAGGGGTTAAAATGGATGCTGGATATTTGAATCAGTTTTTTGTCGCCGTTGCGGCCAAACATCTTTCTGCGGTAGAAGCAGATGCTTCCGTTAGTAATCAGCATGAGTTTAATGGGGTTGCTGCACTGAAAAGAATGTTTGGAACGGATGCAGTAAGGAAAGTCTTTCCTGCAAAATTCATATACGTTTCAGATGACGATGACATTATAGAAGCTGATGGAACTCTCACATGGTACGATGCCCGTTATAATCATCCAACGAGAACAGAGTGGCGTTTGTATTATCCCAATAACGATGTTACAGCGCATGCTCAGGCGGGAGACACACTGTTTATCTGTCTGAAACCAGACAGCACGGCGTTGGTAATTGTTGTAAAAAAGGACGACATTATAGAAAACCAGCTTTTCTGGCTGTTTGATGTCAGGCCGGATGAGGCTGCAAATCGATTCACCGCCAATACGGATCTCACAAACCTCCCTGCGGACAGAGTTGAATTTACAGCCAGGATGATTCTTCAACGGATCGGTATTGAATTACCGCAGACACGGGTCGATTATACAGACATGCTCGTGGAACGATTTGGAAGAGCCTTTCCGACAACAAGAGAGTTTTCCGAATTTGCCAGAGCAACTGTAACAGACGTTGATCCCATTGCACGCCCCGACGATACCCTGTTGCGGTGGTTTGAGCGCGAAGAAGAATTGTTCATGTGCATGGAGCGTTATCTGATACAGGAAAGGTTACGCGAAGGGTTTATTACAGATAATGCTGTTGATGTTGATGCTTTTATTCAATTCTCTCTTTCTGTAAACAATCGTAGAAAATCCCGCGCGGGACTGTCGTTTGAAAATCATCTTGAGGCCCTGTTCAATTCGCATCGAATCAGGTTTTCTCATACCCCAATTACTGAGAACAGATCAAAACCGGATTTCATTTTCCCCGGAATTGAACTGTATCGAGATCTGAACTATCCTGCTGAGCATCTGACCATGCTTGGCGCCAAGACAACGGCCAAAGATCGCTGGCGTCAGGTTCTGGAGGAGGCAGACCGGATTACCAGAAAGCACCTCATTACGCTTGAAGGAGCTATCAGTGAAAATCAGACGAATGAGATGAGAAGCCGACTGCTTCAGCTTGTTGTTCCTGCGCCCATTCAGGCAACATATACCGAAAATCAACAGAGATGGCTTTGTTCTGTCGAGGAGTTCCTTTCAGTGGTAAGAGATCGTCAGGCCTTCAGCGAAACCTATCGCCGCTGATCTGCCAGGGAGGGTGTATGTCAGACATAAAATCACCTGAAGAGCGTAGCCGGAATATGGCAAAGATTAAAAGCAGGGACACGAAACCGGAAGAGTGGCTTCGGAAGAGACTGCACTCCAGAGGATACAGATACAGAAAAAATGTTGATTATATTGTCGGGCATCCGGACGCATATCTGGCCAGATATCAGACTGCGGTTTTCGTTCACGGATGCTTCTGGCACAGGCACAGAAATTGTAAATATGCGTATACGCCCAAGTCACATACAGATTTTTGGCGAAGAAAATTTGATCAGAATATTGCCAGAGATGAAATAGTAATGAATGAGCTGAAAAAGCAAAGGATCAAGGAGCTCATTGTCTGGGAGTGTACAATAAAACGGATGATGAAGTCGGAAGATTTTGAAGCGTTTGTTTTACAAGAGATAGAGTTTTTCTTACATTCAAAGGAAATGTATCTCGAACTGTAGGAGCAACATATACAAGATCCGAATGAGATAGCAACAGGAAACCAAATGCTCAATACTGTGCACTGATAGCCCAACGAGACAAGCCAGCAGAAATGGCTAAATAGAGCAGCGATATCTGATTGTTTCATGCAGATAAATCAGAGCGAGTTTTTTGTTCTTGGTTATGGCAGCTTAATGAACAAATAGGGCTAAAACAGAAGAGCATTTAGACCAAAGATTAATTGAGGTACATCATGGCAACAACGATAAGAAAAATCCGGTTAATAAACTTTAAGCGGTTCCGGGATTATACTATTGAGCCGAACGAGCGTGTCAATATTCTTGTTGGTGATAATGAGGTCGGAAAAAGCAGTGTCCTCGAAGCTGTTGATCTGGTCGCCAGTGGTAATATCCGCCGGGTTGAAGCGATTGGTCTTGATCGATTGATAAGCGTTGAGGCAGTGAATGCTTTTAACTCTGGAGCGAGATCATTCGACAATCTTCCCATTCTCAGAGTTGAGCTTTATCTATCGGGTCAATTCGATCATACGATGAACGGGAAGAACAACACCGATGGAGCTGCCTGTGATGGAATCCGTCTTGTATGTGCCCCAAACCCAGATTATCGAACGGAAATAACAGATGTTCTCAATGCTCACCCAGATTACTTCCCCTTTGATTACTATTCCGTGCGCTTCACAACTTTTGCAGATGAGGCCTATACCGGATATAAAAAGAAACTTCGTTGTGTCCTTATTGATAGCGTAAGCATGAACTCAGAATACGCCACAAATGATTTTGTTCGTCGAATGTATAATCAGTATACTGAGACTGATAAGAAAGAGCGAGCAAAACACAAAGGAGAGTATCGTCTTCTTAGAACTGGGTTTCAACGCGACAGTCTAAGCGCCCTAAATGGTCGTCTTCCTGCTGACAAGCACTATGCTTTCGGGCTAAAAAGCGGAAGTGCAATGGAACTTGAGAGTGATCTCATGATATATGAGAACAACATTGGAATTGACAGCAAAGGTACAGGCCGGCAGGTGTTTGTCAAAACAGATTTCGCACTGGAGCGGGCGGGAAGTAATGTTGATGTAATCTTGATCGAAGAACCGGAAAACCACCTCAGTCCGGTTAATTTGCGCAAGCTCGTTCAGCGTGTTGCAGGAACGCAGAACGGTCAGCTTTTCATCACGACGCATAGCAGTCTTATCAGCACCCGCCTGGAGTTGAGAAATCTTCTGATAATGCATGAGAGCGGCGAGAACAGACCTGTCGTGTTGAAAGATCTGGCAGAAGAAACCGCGAAGTATTTTATGAAGACTCCGCCGGCAAGCATTATTGAATATGCTCTTGCGGGGAAGGCTCTGCTCATCGAAGGCCCCTCGGAGTATATGTTATTTGACAGATTCTACCGTAGCATTGCCGGACACTCCCCAGAAGATGATGGCGTTCACATTATTGACATCCGGGGATTGAGCTTTAAGCGTTATCTGGAAATCGCAAAGCTGACCGGTAGCAAGGTCGCAGTGATCACTGATAACGATAAGGATTTTCAAAAACATTGTGTCGATAAATATACTGATTATTCTGGTGATGCAAATATAGAGATCTTTTACGACAGTGACAATACCAGGCATACTTTTGAAATCGTTCTCTACGAGGATAATCCAGCTCTCTGTGACAGCTTGTTTGACTCCAAGGCACAGGATTATTTACTGAACAACAAAACAGAGGCCGCTTATTTGCTAATGTCGCAGGATCAACCGATTACTGTGCCGGACTATATAAAGAGGGCGATTGATTGGATAAGAGAGTAATCTTTGCGGTTGCCGGTTCCGGGAAAACTACATATATTGTTGATTCACTTACAGAGGAAAAACGATCGCTAATTGTCACCTATACAATCAGCAATTATGAAAATCTATCGAGGAAGATAGCTGGTAAATTCGGCGGACGCTGGCCAGAAAACGTCACGCTTATGACGTATTTTCAGTTTCTCTACCGTTTCTGTTACAAACCTTTTTTGGCCGATCGAGTGAAAGCACGAGGCGTTTTCTACGAGCAAAATCCTGACCAATTTGCGACACAGAGAGATCGCCGCTACTATTTGTCGCCGAACGGATATTTCTACAGCAACCGACTTTCGCTGTTTTTAGAGAAGACTAACACTGTTGACGAGATTAAAGCCCGGATTGAGAAATACTTTGACGAATTCATAATCGACGAAATTCAGGATATCGCAGGACGGGATTTTAGCTTTCTTGAATCATTAATGGCCGCAAACACAGACATGTTGTTTGTCGGTGACTTCTATCAGCACACTTTCGACACAAGCCGGGATGGCAATGTCAATCAATCGCTTTTTGATTGTTTTGCCGCTTACGAGAAGCGCTTTACCGATAAAGGGTTTGTTTCCGATACAACCACCCTTGTAGCGAGCAGGCGCTGTGGGGAAAAGATTTGTGATTTCATCTCTGCAAATCTGGGTATTACTATCTCCTCTGCCAGAAGAGAAGACGAAGATGCCAATATTGCTTTCGTTTCCGATCCTATCGAAATATCGGCAATTGTTAGCAATCCTTCCATCGTAAAATTGCATTACAGGGAGTGCTACAAATTCGGCCCCGGTCACAGAAATTGGGGCGATACAAAGGGCGAGGATAATCATCAGGACGTCTGCGTTATGCTGAATAAGACCGCCGCGAAGTTACATAAACAAGGAAAACTAAGTGAACTGGCCCCTTCAACCCGAAACAAACTATATGTGGCGATAACTCGTGCTCACGGGAATGTATACCTGATTAATGAATGAGCGTATGAGTAGCATGTATATTGTTGAGCATGTATATACGGAAAATGTCCGAAAACTCGCATTTGAAACGAGTTTTCGGACATTTTGCATAAGAATTGCGCTACAAAAGCCGCAATTTTTCAGGTCCGGGGGAAAGAAAAACTTCAGATTAATGTGAGACCAAGCACATTTTCATTCGTTTTTGATCGCAAATTCCGCTCATATGTGCCATAATTCTGGTGTGGTTTTTTGTTTTTTACACCTTCATGTAACCACAAAAAGAGGACCGAGGCGACTGTTTTCAGCCATCTTGCTTTCTTGCCTTTTCGGGCTGTATTACTACAGCCCTGTATGAGATGGGCTTATGATTCTGGATTAACCCAGAAATCCGACTCCGACAATTCGGGGAAATCACTTATGTCTATAGCCTGATTCCCGCACAATAATTCAAGTTGTGCTCGCACCCCATTGACAACAGCAATAATCCCGTTCATGTCCATTACACGAAAGGCTTGAAATACTTCATCAAACTGTCTGGGAAAACGACATTTCAATTCTTCCGCGTTTGTTTTCAACCACTGAACAAAAGGATGATTTGCTGTTACGCATCGGCGAAGATATGGTTGCCCATCACAAAGGTATTTTTTACTTTCTTCTGTTTGTGCGTTACAAAATAGTAATGGTGGGAAGGAATCAAAGACGTGATCGCATACTGTTTTCTTTTTCTCCGCCTCAATCAGCTGTCCTTTTTCATAGCAAACAGATACGTCATAATCATCTTGCAAGATGGCACGTTGAAATGAATCAAGTAACGGGGTATTCTCTCTTATTGAGGTAAAATGGTAAATCCACTCATTGACATCATCTCCAATTATCGTTTCTGCCCACTTACCTAAAGGAGTGGTTCGAATTTTCCGCCATTCACGAATACTCTTTTCTTTACTCAAGTGTGCGCAGAAAAACTGCGCTCCCAGGCGTTGTTTCAACACTTCTTCGTACAGAGCGATTTCAACTGGGATCTCCGTTATCTTAGTTCGACCAAGATCAACGGAAGGACGCAATTGGTTTTCCGTAAACAGAACGAGATTATCTAAAGATGAGCCTAAAATGGTATTCACCGAAACGGTTTGTCCATATATAATCCCTTGATACGCACAGCTACCAGTTTTTATCTTTGGATTTCCAAGTACTGATGGTAATAATGTAGAAACTTGAGATGGTATGTCGACACGTATTTCCTGCGTCATATAACGGCAATCGACAAAACATCTCCACACGCTTACCAATTGCTCTTTTCCTGCAAACGGTTTCCACGCATCACCCAGTTCTTCTTCCGTGGGACATTTTTCTTTCATCATAAACGCGGTAAAAAGCCGTCGAGCTTCGCTCTCGGAATAGAGTGACATCGTATCTTGCCAATTCTTCTTATCGTCTTCCACGTTCACAGTTTGACACAGAATCATGTTTCGCTCTATGCTCAACCTGAGAATATAGGTCTGATCCAAACATGTCCACATCATCTTCTCACAGCGAAAAAAGGGCTTTACAGTCAAGGCGATCCCGGATAGCCCCGGAAGAACAGCATATTTTCCCCTGTCGAGCGCAGTAACTGTTACTGATAATCTTGGGTAATTGCCCTTCGCTTGCGGAAAAGTGTTATCAAACCTTTCTTTGTCTTTTGAGGAGATGTCGTAAACCAGTTCTCCTTTTTCCTCAATTTTATGAACTTCCTCGAAGACTTCATCAATTGTAGGTACGAGCTTTTCTCCGTTATAATAGATTGGCATCTTCGGTGCACAGAGGAATCTCTTAATTGCGCTTTTTAAGCTAAATGGGCCGAGTTTTCCGAGGTCAATTGATACTACCACAGAAGTGCCTGGTTCAAGTCGGAATCCGTCTTGGTCAAAGCAGGGGTAAGCAATGTTCCTGTATTTGTTGTCAATAGGATACTGCGTCGCATGATGCCCTTTTGCCTGGTTAAGCAGGACATATCTTCCCTTTAATCCGGGAATCATCATCCTCAAGCCAAAACCGGATCTTCTTCCTCGCCTGGCGTCGTTATCTCTTACGCACTTTTTCTCATCAAAATACAATGTAGATACTTCTACGCTTTTGGCGCAAAGGAAGCAGGATAGAAAACCGATCCCAAAACGGCTTATTCCACTATAGTCTTCCGTACAGCCCGCGTTTCGTAGATCATGCGTTAATTCTTCCGATTCATAATATGAGTTTCCAACCTTGAGGAAATACTTTCTTAGCATTTCACGCGTCATTCCGGTACCCTTATCATCAATACGGAAATAAAGAGTTCCGTCCGGCTCTACCCATTCCCAAAGGTAAATACCTGCATTTTTCGCGAGGAAACCTACCTCAAGTTTTTCACGCAGCAAAGTCGCATCTATAGCGTTTTGAAGCAATTCTCTGGCAAAGATGGTGCTGTCATTGTATAAGTTTTGACCGGACAACAGCTCGAGTGTTCTATCCTGATCCATTGTCAGGCAAAACTCGCTGCTATCATACCCCTTGCTGCTAATGCCTTCACGCGAAACACGGAGGGGGAATGGAAAGTCGCACCATTTTGTCGAGAACAACCTTTTCGATCGATCCGCAATTCTCAGTTCATTGTCAACCCAGTCAAGATATTCTCGCAGCTTCTTCTCTGTATTTGGATCATCACAGGCAGCCTTATACAGCAAGCTCTTTTCTGATGGGGTTTTGGGGTATTTAAATCCCTGAGAGGCAAGGTGTTTATGAAATGCTTCTACGCTTCGCGTTTGTCCATCTGTGAAAGGAAAAAGGATTTCCGGTGCACGGCTACCATCAAAATCTAGTATGTCCGCAAGGCGAAGCAACACTGCGCAAAAACGATAATCGACTTCCTCGAACTCGTCTTCATTTAGTGACTCGTTGGAGAGAAATTCTTCATCCTCTCCATGCGCTTGACATATCTCCGAAAGAGTTTCAACAGGAATAATCGATTCAATTTTCTCCGCAACATGGCGCCACTCTTGACTCTCAAGCACCGTTTGAACACGGAAAGCATGCAACGATCTCAAGTAGTCCTGTTGAACAGATTTAGGTAAATCCACATATTTACTTCCCACCAACTCCGGATGAGTCCCTTTAATGTATTCTTTCAGCTGCCTATTATTTGAGGTTTCTGCTTTTTTCGCTTCGGGTGAATATACCATGCCAATATCATGTAGCATAGCTATGAGCATGAGGACCTCATGCTCGCGGAGAGAAAGAATGTCAACGCGATCACCCAGCAAACCAGTCATAGCGTTCATCACATTTATGACATGTATCTCATCATGTAAAGTATAGTTGGGAAATGTTGCTGGTATCTCTTTCAACCAAGAAGCAGCAGTTCTATATACTTGTTGAATGATTGCTTTGTTCTCGTCAGAAGGCTGCTTTTTGATATAGCTTTCCCAAAATTTAGTGCTTATCAGTCCTTTGAGCATGATATCGGTACTCATGATTGCAGTTACCTCTTTCGACATTTTATGTCATTAGTATAACTGTACAAAGCCTTTGGTGCAAGGAAAAGAAATACCCGCTGTTGCAAAATGCTCGCTTGGCAAAAGCAAGTATGCTCTCTTCCCCAAAAAGGTTTTTTATTGTATATCGCACTGGCAAATAAGCAGAGCCCGCTATTCCATAACGAAAAAGCGGGCTCTGTTACAATTGTAGAATTATGTGGATTCTCGCTCAATAATCGTCGGAGTCGTGCAGAAGGATTGGGTCTGGAGGTTTGGCTTTTTTATCATCTGGAGCATAAAGCGGGCGGCCTGCCAGCCCATCTCGTACATATCAACCTCGATGGCGGTCAGCGTCGGTTGGACGATCATGGAGAAGGGATAGTTGTCAAAGGTCATCAAGGCGATGTCCTTTGGAATCTTCAAGCCCTTGGCACGGATGCTCTGCATACAGCCCATGGCAAGGTAATTGTTGGTGCAGAGGATGACCTCGGGGATCTTTTCGCGCTCCAAAACCTGCTCCATGGCCGTGCGGGCCTTTTCATAGTCGGTCATATCCGTCAAGGTCTCGATGGACAGCTCTTCTTCCTCCAGCACGGCCAGAAGCCCCGCCAGACGACGGGAGGAGATCTGATCCTCCTGCTTGTCGCCCATCAAGAACAGGATGCGGCGGTAGCCCTTATCCAGCAGATAGTTGGCAGCGATCTGCCCGGCCGCCTCATGGCTGATGTCCATCCAAGAGAGCTGGGAGGGGAAATCCGGCTTGCCGATTATGAGATGCGGCAGAGATTCCTTGACCAGCACGGTGGCAAGCTGCTTTGTGACAACGCCCGCGTGCAGGATGATCCCATCCGCCTGCTCACTGTGCATGAGGCTCCGAATCTGATCCGGTGCTGTCGTTTTCTCCACATGCTTCAAGGTCAGCGAGTAGCCCTTCTCGTCCAGATAACGCTCCACGCCAGTGATGATCTCAAACAGATGGGGATTTTCAAAGCCCACGCCCCGCGAGAGGTCGGCGGCGAAAAGCACCGTGCCGTTTTTCTTCAGGGCGAAGCTGCGCGCTCGCTCGTTGGGGCGATAGCCCAGCTCCTCGGCCAGCGCGCGAATTTTCTCCTTGGTCGCCTCCGACACGGTGTAGCTGTCGTTCAGCGCCTTGGACACGGTGGAGATGGAACAGTCCGCCGCCCTTGCCAGATCGTAGATCGTCACCGCCATGGTTTCTCACAGCCTTTCAATAAGGTATCCGTTCTCTCCTAATAAACCATGCGCATAGCTTTTTTGCAAGAGCGGCTTTCCGGCAGCTTTGACAGGAATCGCCTCTGCCCCCGCGTTCATCGTAATCCGAACGGTCTGCGTGTCCAGCGTCCTTTCATAGCAGTACAGACTGCCTTTGGCTTCAACCGTGCGAAACTCGCCGCGCCGCAGGGCGGGCTGCTCCTGC
>JAEEGL016323961.1_pt1 | contig 14410 bp, 17 predicted proteins | sample 9134231 | NCBI WGS metagenome assembly JAEEGL01 (sample SAMN16246548, study PRJNA631951) | gut metagenome | biome: gut microbiome; feature: rumen; material: fiber-attached | host: Bos | place: Iran: Karaj | collected 2018-10
TAACATCGTCCTGTGCTGCACATTCGGTCTGTCCCCCTGACGATTGAGCGGAGCATACCAAGCACATAGGATATTCTGTTGTCCATTTTTACCGCTCCTTTCGTTTGGTATGGCTTTATTATAGCACTGAAAGAGCTGGTTGTCCAATCCGAAAAAAACATTGCAAATTATAGAAAAAAGTTATATCAGAACGTCAGCCGCATCTGATACCATACTGCATCTCCGTGTACGGAGTCTGAAATACCCTCGCTTACATAGCCGAACTTCTCATAGAACGGAATAAGTTTTTCTTTACAGGTGAGAACTATTCCACGACGTTTCTGTTTGCTTATTTCATCAATAACATACCACATAAGCTGTGAGGCATAACCTTTATGCTGATATTCGGGAAGTGCAGCAACTCCGAACAGCATCAGCCAGTTTCCGTCGGGGGCATACAGTTCGGAATCTTCATACATTTCATCGCACAGGTCTTTTTCATAAGTCGTCATTCCGTTTATCATGCATATTATTTGTTTGTCATTTTCCGCTACCCAGAAACATTCGGGATATTTCCTCAGTCTGAGTTCAAATGCCTTTCTGTCGGCTGCCTCCGCTATAGGAAAACAACGGCTTTCCAATTCCGTTACGGCGTAAAGATCGCTTATATCGGCATTTCTTATTATTACACCCTGCATATATCCCTCACTACTTCCCCTGCGATAAGCAGTCCCGCAACGGCAGGCACAAAAGCAGTACTTCCGGGAATGTCACGGCGTTCCGTACATTTATGCTTTGCATCTGTCATAATAATCACCTAAGTGCTTTCCTCATCACTAAAGTATTTTCGTTTTCACTAAATGGCACAAATCCGAATTTTTCATACAAGTGTATCGAACCCGTAAAAGCTAATGCATTGTTATGCACCTGCTTCATGGGGTAAGCTTCAACAAAGGCATATCCGTCATTCTGAGCGTCCAAGCATACACGTTCAAGCAATGCAGTTGCTATGCCGTTTCCGCGGAATTCGGGAGCTATCTCAAAGCAGACCACGGATTTTATCTGTCCTTTTTCCTGACAGCCTACAGGCTTTTCATCGGAAGGCACATTGTCCAGATCAAACTCTCCGACTCGGTAATAATTCATTCTGTCATTGGCGTTGCACCAGCCAACAGCTAAACCGTCAGCAAATGCAAGATAGCCTTTTATCAGATCTGCTCTCACCATTTTAACAGCTGATTCGCGCAGTGCACGTTTCCAGTTTTCTGCGCCTCCGCCGTAGCTTTCGGACTTTGCGAATAATTCTTCCTCTATCTGTTCCCTGCTCATATTGAACGCATTGCAGTAGCAGGGATAATATGGTGAACCGTCCGAAAATGCGCGGTTATCAAAGAAATCGAAATATACCTCTTCTAACTCCGGAGTTAATATTTTTATTTCTATATTCATTCGTTCCATCCTTTCCGGACATCGCCTCATCTGTAATCTTCGGAAACATCTTCAAAAGAGCGCTCTCCGCGAATATATGCTTCATATGCAAGTTCTGCATCTTTGCCGTGAAATACAGTACATATCCCGCACATATCACAGTCGGCAATACATGGAAATCTTTCTTTGATATAGTTCCTGCGTTCTTCGGTGGTTGAATTTAAAATATCAGGCGCTGTAATCATAAGCAGTCCCCTCATTTTATCAGTCGATTTTGTCGATATTGCTCCATATATGTCTTGTTTATCTCACTGATCTCACGCTTGCCGTCAATATAGTCCTGATAGATTCCAAACGGACTTCCACCGCCCAGCCAGCATGATGAGCAGTTCTCGCATCCGCCGCCGCCACAGTCAAGTGACTCTTTGATGATCTGTTCCCGTTCCTCACGTGTCGTATCCTTGATCAGAATTGATCTCATAAAACAGCCTCCTTTAAAGAATTGCTCCTGATTTACGCCATCTCAGCATTGATAGCATCTTCACTTTCCGCCATCGCCTGTAATGTCATTGTAAGCAGCTTATCGAGTTCCCAGCCAAGCTGTTCAGCACCACGTTCAATGACTTCTCTTGAGCAGCCTGTCGCAAATCCTTTGCTCTTATACTTCTTTTTCAGGGATTTAAGTTCCATATCTTTAGTGCTTTTGGACGGACGCATCAGCGCTGCTGCCCAGATGAGACCTGTCAGTTCATCAGCCGCAAAAAGCACCTTTTCCATTTCATGTATCGGCTCTACATCAATAGTCACGCCGCAGCCTACAGTTATTCCGTAGCCGTGAGAACATACTGCGTGAATGATGTCGTCACTTACTCCGCCTTCTCTCAGCAGTTCAGGAGCTTTTAGACAGTGTTCCTCAGGATAAAGTTCAAAATCAATGTCATGGAGAAGTCCGACGATACCCCAGTATTCTGCCTCATCTCCATATCCAAGCTCATTGGCATACCACTTCATTACCGCTTCAACAGTCAGTGCGTGTTGAATATGGAATTGATCCTTGTTGTATTTTTTCAAAAGCTCAAAGGCTTCATTTCTTGTTATCATACTCTATACCTCTCTTATACTATTTTTTCCATTGCCTTAATTGCTGTAACAAGCCTTTCAAGTCCATCCTGCACTACGCTGTAAGGGCAGGCAATGTTCATACGCAAAAAGCCTTCACCGCCTTTTCCGAACTGTGCTCCGTCAGAAAGGAACAATCCTGTCCGATTGCGTATACTCTGTGCAAGACTGAACCCATTATCTGTAACAGCTCTCGTCCCGTCTATCCAAAGCAAATATGTCGCCTGTGAAGGAATGAGCTTCAGTTCGGGCAATTCTGCCTCCAATCTATTTCTGACAAGCTGTTTGTTTTCAAAAAGATAATGACGTAAACTATCAAGCCATGCCCCGCCCTTTTGAAAAGCCGAAACCGCTGCCTGTACCGCAAATGCATTTGCACCGTCGATCCTCTGAGAATGCAAACCTTCTTTTATTCGCCGCCTGATCATTTTGTCAGGTATTACTATCGCTGAAGTATGCAGTCCTGCAAGATTAAACGCTTTTGTCGGAGAAATACAGGTTACGCTGTTATTGGCATTTTCAGATGCAGCAGCCAGATACGGGACATAATATGTATCGGGATCTGTAATATCACAGTGTATCTCATCAGAGACAACAGTAACATCGTTTTCTCTCGCGAGACTGCCAACAGCAGCAAGAACATCTCTGTCCCAGATATTTCCGGTAGGATTATGCGGATTGCTGAGAATAAGCATTTTGGTTCTGCTATTACTTAGCTGCTGCTCAAGAAGCTTATCATCTATTCGATATTCATTTCCGTCATATATAAGAGGACATTCAAGTACAGTACGTCCATTGCTGAGAATACAATCATAAAAACAGTTGTAAACAGGAGAAAGCAGCACTACATTATCACCGATATTCGTAAGCTCACGGATACAAGTGCATATGGTTGGTAATACACCCGGACTGAACAACATCTGCTGCCTTTCAAACTTCAAATTATGCCGTGACTGCCACCATTCAATATATGCCTGATACCATTCATCAGACAGAACAGAATAACCGAAAATACCATGCGCCAGTCTTTTCTGTAATTCCCCAAGTATCTCAGGTGCAGCTGAAAAATCCATATCCGCTACCCACATAGGCAGCTCATTTTGAAATGTATTCCATTTCAGTGAATTAGTACTACTGCGATCAGTCACATGGTCAAAATCATATTTCATAGGTCACTTGAGTCCCCTTTCTATGGAGGATTTTTCTGTTAAATGGTTATGCATATTGTAATATGCCGAAACACATATATAAACTATGTATTTAATATGATTATATATCGCAGTTAAGAATTTGTCAATAACGAACATATAGAAATACATACGATCAGCAATAAACAGCACCGCACCGCAAGCGATATGCCTGCGGTGCGGTCCAACAAAGAGTGTTATTCAAATTCGTTGAAGTGATCTTCCAATGACTTGTAGATATCATCTGAACCTTCGACTAAAATACTGTCGAGTGCCTTTTTGTATATATCGGTATTGTAGTGCGGTTCAATATCGTAATCTTCCGTATAACCGAGATCAACGATAGTATCTTTAAGTGTAAGTGTACCCTTCTTGTCAGGATCAGGACTGGACACACTGTATCCACCGTAGACCTCAGTGTCGATGAAGTCTTCCTCTATGTCGATGTACTTCTTGACGTCCTTGATAGTCTTGTCGTGATCAGACTGTGTGAAGTGGTACGCCTTGATAAATGCACGTTCAATCGCTATGAAAGTATTGGGCGTACTGCTGAGTGCTGCGGTCTTTGCGACCTGACGGCAGCAGGGCTGGTTCTCCAAAGCCTTTTCGTGAGCACAGTAGTATACTACCTTGTAGCCCTGTGACTTAGCAAGCGAAGCATACGGCGAGTAAACGGAAGCCGCGTCGATAGTGCTGTTGAGAAGTGCCGCATAAGCGTCCTTCTGGCTGTCAAAGTAAACGATATTTACCTTGTCAGCACCCTCACCTATCTCGATATTTGCATTTTTCAGAAGTATCTGGAGCTCTGCGTCCTGAACGCTGTTCTTGACTGAAGCGACATTCCTGCCCTTGAGGATCTCTACGCCTGCTTCGTCCTTGTCAGTGAATTCAGACTTTATAACATAGCCGTGACCATTTGTCATTGCGCCACCGAAGATTGAGACCTCATGTCCCTGACTCTGGAAAGTAAGTGTCGGAACTGAACCGATGAAAGCAACATCGAGCTTATCGGATTCGATACCGTTTATTAGCTCGGAAGCACTGGAGAATTGAGTAAGAGTAACTTTAAGCCCCTCTTCCTTGAAGTAGCCCTCCTCCTGTGCAACAAATGCAAGGAGATGAGCTGTGGAGTTGAGGTAGCCAATGTTGATGTCGGTTTTTTCGGGAGCTCCTATTTCAGCTCGAGCTGTTTCTGTTGAAGCTTCCGAAGCACTCTCTGTTGATATGCTGTCAGTTGTATTCTCAGCTGTTGTGGTGCTTGCGGTAGTGGCCTCGCTCTTTTCAGAGGAATTCGACTCGTTGAGTCCTGCGCAGCCTGTTAATAATGCCGCAGCGACAATTACGGATATAAACTTTAATCTGTTATTATTCATTCTTTTCACCTTTTAACCTTTTCATTTATCATTTCTTTTCTCATCATCTCATTATTACTCAGCGCAACATCGCATTCGCATTGTGCTTAAAATGAATAGTGTATCTCTCATTATCATCACCTCTTGTCTTTTCTCTGCAATTATCATATCACACGGAGGCGGCAATGTCCAATACATGAAATGCATTATGGTCAATAGGAAAAATATATACACTGAAAGCTTGAAAATCTAATTTTGAGCTTTAAAACCTAATATTTTATAAAGATCTTAAAAAGTATCAACCTCCGACAGCCTTGGAATAAATTTTTTCCAACAGACTCAAAGCACCGCTGTATCCAAGGTATGTCCTGTTAAGTACTACTTCCTCTGTTGCTATAGTACCAACTTCTATAAGTATTGCTCCGATCTCATCAGCAACATCCTGTTCCCATGATGAACCTAAAATAAGTGGAGTACCACTTCCAAAGTCATATTCGGAAAGCTTCTTTTCTATTAGATAACCGTCCTCAATAAATTCTACGTTACCAGTAACACCTTCGGATAATTCAGTATAGAGTGCAGAAACATCATCACGATACTTAACAGGAGTATTATCAGAAATTATCTGCCCTACAGGTATAAGTCCTATCTGATCAGATAGAAATTTCGCAATAGCGATATTATATGCCGCATCGCCTACTATTGCAAACTGTGACGGGAACCCAAACCAGTATTCTGCAAAGAAGTCTGCAAAATGATCGAAGAAATAATAGTATCGCTTAGCTTCTTTTTCAATAAATTTCTCAGCCTTTGAATTGTCAATATCCGCAAACTCTACGACCTGACGTATAAATGTAGTTGTAGCCTCTTCACCGACTGGCAGGATCGGGATATGCAGATATGGCTGACCGTATTTCTTTTCGAGATGCTTTGCAGTACGAAGTCCAAGCCAGGGAGAAAGTACAAGATTGAATGCTGCCTTAGGAATATTCTTCCATTCGGACACGCCGGCACTTTCACTTCCGAAAAGCACATTAACTTCAAATCCGACACCTTCAAGGATGCGCTTTATCTCTATAATATCCCCTCTCCAGAATGTATTAAAATAAGGCGCACCCATCCATAAATTGATCAGTTTTTTTCTGCGTTTGCCTTTATATTCACCTACAAACTGGTCTATTATTGATATCACTACCTCTTCGTGCCCCCACAGATTATTCCCTTTGAATCCGGGAACTTCCGCATGAACTATCGGATACCCTTTTTCTCGGTAAGGTTTTATTACAGATGCTACATCATCGCCTACAAGCTGTGGCGAACAGCCTGAAAGCACAACAAAAAGATCGCCTTTCATAATTTTCAGAGCTGATTTTATAACACCATCAAGTTTCTTTGCACCGCCGAAAACTATCTCATTTTCTCCCGAGTTAGTACCTGGAATATCGCCGCCGCCTGCTCCGACAGAGCCCTGAAATCCATTGCAGAAAGACATTGTGAAGTATTGCTGGTCTACACAGCCCGGACCGCAGTTTATTACAGGAACTGCTCCGGGAATTGCCGATACTGTATATGCTGCACCTATCGAACAGGCATAATGCGGATGTGTGATCGTAGTATGTGGTTTCTTAGCCATTATTTCTGTACCTCCTCAGTTGTTTCATCAAGTATTTCAGGATGCCTTGCCAATACGAACGGATCTTTCTGGCTAAGCCACCAATCACTGTACGGCAGTGAAACATGACGCTGTAAGACCTGATTCATCTTTTTTCTGGCAAGTACTTCGATAATAGCCTCGCCTACACGTATCATACCATCATATCCTACAGGGAAATGCTCGTCTCCTATTGCAAAAGAAGGAATGCCCATTCTTGCAGCATTCGGAGCAAGTCCGTTATGTCGGATTATAATGAAATCAGCCTTTACACGTTTAAGCAGTGCAGGAAGCTGGAACGGCTGACACTTGCTGACTGTAAAGTGGGGGATATCTCCGTATTCTTCGACTAACGTTTTCAATGTGTTCTGCTCATCATATCCACCGTCATATACGGGATCATGATGAAACACAACAGAACCGTCAACAGTAACACCAAGGTCACGTAGCACCGAAATAAGTCCGTGAGCATATGAAGAACCTGTTAGCACAAATCCGTTGACACCTTTTAGCTTTTCTTTCAGCGCTTCTATCTTTGGTTTTACTCGTTCATGCTCTGATGCAATATATTCTTCAGCTTCTTTTTCCTTTCCGACCTGCTTTGCAACAGCACGAAGCCATGCATCTGTACCTGCAAAGCCATAAGGCTGTGGAGCACGTATCTGCGGAACACCGTATTCCTGTTCGAGAGCAGTTGCAAAATAAGAGCCTAATGTATGACAGAATGCCGAAGTACACGCTGCTTCTGAAGTCTGTGCAAGCTCATCGTAGCTTGCGATATCCATTATATAATTCACACGAAGTCCGAGAGGCTTGAGCATATCCGTAAAATAGTCTGTACCCCACAATGCAACTATATTTATCAGATCAGGCTGTTTCTTTGGATTTTTCTTAACAATATGCCTCAGAACAGCGTGCTGTGCTATATCGAAGCCTGTGCTCCAGTGCTTTGAACGAAATCCTTCACACTGCATAGGAGCTACAGGAATACCAAGCTCGTCTTCCATTTCAGAAGCGATACTGCCAATATCTTCGCCTATTATAGCTGTTGAACAGCTCATTGAAAAGAATATCGCCTTGGGATTGTATCGCTCAAAAGCTTCTCTTGCTGCTTTTTTAAGCTTTTCCGATGCGCCGAAAACCATATCATTTTCAAGAAGATTAGTCGTCATGATATTTATATTCCTTGGCTTTATATCACGTCGTTCAAGACCGTTGCGAAAAGCGAGATTGAACTCAGGATTTCGTGCAGTACAACCTACAGGAGAATGCTGTATAAGTACACAGTCACGAATATTTCCTGCCTGACACGCTGCAATTGAGTTAGCACACATGCTCTGTTGATTAAACGGCATATTCAGTTCACAAAGCCGACAGCCTTCACCTCCTTTGCCTGCATTGGGACATCCTCCCTGATGTCTGAGTGCTCGTTCTTCATAGCGTGAAAGCTCAACAAGCTCGGAGGCTTTTCCGTCCCATGATATTATAGAACCGAGACGCATTTCACGGTTCTCAACTGTTTCAAGATCTAATCTTATGTTTTTGGCCATTATGTTTGTTCCTTCCGTTTATTTTTTCCAGCGAAGCATATATTCTTCAGCTTGTTTAACAAGATTGGTTATTAAAGTAACAACAGTACCAAGGAAAATGATACCAACCATTATCCGAGTGAAATTACCAAAGTTTGTGTAGTACTGTATGTAAAATCCAATACCGCTGTTTCCACCTATCATTTCCGCAGACGTCAGCAGAATGAAAGACATCAGCAGTCCCATATTACAGCCGTCAAACACCTGAGGGAGCGATGCAGGCAGAAGTATTCTGAACAGCATAGTCGTTTTTGAAACACATAATACTTTTGCACTGCTTATAGTCTCTGCGCTTACATTTCTTACACCGCTCATAGTTCCTGATAGTATCGGCCAGAACGCTGTGATGAATATAACAAATACAGAACAGCTTTCAAATGTGGGCAGCAATGCTATCGCATATGGAATAAAAACTACAGGCGGTATCGAACCGAAAAAATTCGCAATATGTTCGCTTACTTTTCCTATCTGCTGATTCCACCCCAGAAATAGTCCCAATGGTATTGCCGTTATAAGTGCAAGTCCGAATCCTTCTGCGATAGTTACAAGACTTTTTTTCAGATCTGATATTAATCTTGGGCGGTCTTCCATAAACTGCGCTGTGATTATATCAGGTGATTTGAATATATCCTGCGGCAGAATATTGAATTTCGCCGTAAACAGAGTCCATATCGCAATAAATCCGAAGACAACACCAAAAACTCCGTTCCACGTTCTGTAATCGCTTTTTTCTGACATAAATACCGCAGTCAAAATCTGTATTCCCGTAATAAAAGCTATCAAACCAATAGCATATATTTTATTTCCGTGACGTTCAGTTCTATCTGGAAGGAACTGAACAGCGATACTTAAAAGCAGCAATATCTGTGTTATTGATAATAATCTTTTTACTTTTTTCATTTGTCTCTTCTCTCATGATATTCAGCCAAATACTTATAGACGCTATTGTCAGGAGCTTCCTTTAAAACGTCGTTAAGTGCCTTGTCATACAGTTCTGAAGAAAGTCCCTTTGAAATGTCAAATTCCTTTATAAATCCTGTGTCAAGAAGTGCATCATAGAAATTATTCATACCGATAATATCCGGATCTGGATTTGCTATCTGTGAATCATATTCATATGTATCTTTTTTCAGTGACTCCTTGTCAACGTCTACATATATTGCAAGATCATCTATAGTTTTATCAGGATTTTCCTGATAGAAACGATATGCACGGATAAGTGCTCTCAGAAAAGCTGTATACGTATCGGGGTGATCTTTTAAAGTTGAAGATAATGCGGCCTGACGGCAGCAAACATGATCTTCATAACCTTCAACCTTACCGCTGTTTGAAAGAATAACATATCCTTCATCCTCCGCAAGTATACGATACGGTGAGTATAGGATAGCAGCATCTATATCATCATTTTTCAGTGAATTGTAAGCATCTGCACCGTCGGTAAATACCTTGAATTCAACATCATTTTCAAGTCCAAGTTTTTTTAATGCCGAACGATAAACGATGTGACCTGAATCCACACCTTCAACACCGATATTCTTGCCCTTCAAAAGCTCAAGTGACCAGTCTTTTTCGGGAATACCCTCAACAAGTTCGGGCTTAACAATCAAACCGTGGCCTGCGATCATCGCACCGCCAAATACAGTAATATCGTGACCTTCACCAAGATATGTTACAAGTTCGCTCGAACCAAATGCTCCTACATCGATCTTGCCTGATTCAAGAGCAGTAAGCTCGCTGTTATTCTCATTGAACAATACAAGATTGATGTCAAGGCCTTCATCTTTGAAGTATCCTTCTTCCTGTGCAACAAAATACAGAAGATGTCCCGGTGACGGAAGATACCCGACATTGAGCTTGTTATTATTGCTTTCATTCTTATTTCCGCATCCTGACAGCAGAGAAACCGCTGTAAATAATACAGCTGCTAAAAATGTAATCTTTCTTTTCATATCATATTTTCCTTTCTGTTCCGGTTGAACTATGGCTATTTTAACACAGCAAAATTGGTTTGTCCAATCGCAATTACTTCTTAACAGTTATAAAAAATATTTAGGTATAGAAGTATTTTTCAAAGTATTCTAATATTTTCCGATAAGTCATACTTAATTAGAAATTATCATACTTTGGCTTTATGTTATATATCTCATTGCAATTGTCCTATACATATTTCGTATTATTGATAATAAGTTTTTCCGCATTTACAAAACACTATCGTCTGCGCTTATAATCAGGTATAATAATATACATTAAATATCTGTACTTCTCTGACGGTGATTATCGAAAATGCTTATAACAGGCAATTTGTTTTTCGGATTGGACATATAAGAAAACGTATTTTATAATAAAAACACACTGAACACAAGGAGATGAAAAAGTGATAAAGAAAAAGATATCTGAGTGTATCTGCATCATAATAAGAAACCGCAATCGAATGTGAAGTTTTTTTAATTTTAAAATCAGGAATTATCATACTCGATAAGGAGCCTTATATGACTTTACAGCAAATGAACTATATACTTACAATTGCAGAATACCGCTCAATGAATAAAGCTGCTGAAAAACTATTTATCTCACAGCCCACACTGACAGGTGCTGTCAGAGACGTGGAAAAAGAGATTGGCATATCTGTTTTTCATCGTACGCACAAAGGAGTTACTCCCACAGTCGAAGGTGATGAGCTGATACAGCGAGTGAAAAAGGTCTATCAGCAGTATGAAGAAGTAATGTCGCACTACGGCGATGAATTAAAATACCGAAGAAAATTTGCCGTTTCGATGCAACATTATTCATTTGCGGTAAAAGCATTCATAAAAATGGCTAACAGATACGACTCTAACCTCTTCGACCTTGCCCTGAGAGAAACGAAGACCGTTGATGTTATTAACGATGTCGGTTCACTTAGAAGCGAAATTGGAATAATATATACCTGCGATTCGAATCAGAAAGTGATAAACAAGCTTCTGCGTGAAAACGAGCTTGATTTTACTTCTCTCATCGAATGTCCTGCAAGCGTATATCTTGCAAGAACACACCCACTTGCACACGAAAAGGAACTGACCTTTGAACAGCTTGATCCGTACCCTTGCCTTTCGTTTGAGCAAGGCGGAGAAACAGATCTTTATCTTGCAGAAGAGATCCTGATAGAACACGCTTATCAAAAAACTGTAAAAGCAACTGACCGCGCGACCATGATGAACCTTATGGCAGGGCTTAATGGCTACACTCTTTGTTCGAGCATTTATTCCGAAAAGCTCAGCGGAGATCAGTTCATTGTCATTCCCTTTAAAGATAATGACAATATCAACAGCACAATGACAATAGGCTATATTACCAAGAAAAACTGGGAATTGAGTACTATGGGAAAACAGTTTCTTGATGAGATATATAAGGCACTAAAAACAACTGAGTAAATGTGTTATTGTTTTTTCCGAGGATCGAATATAGAAAAATCGGTATTCGACACGCAATTATTTTCAATACATTTTTAAAACGATTCAAAGAACTTAAAGGAGTGGTACAATGGCATATCGGATAGCGATAGCCTCAACGGACGGAATAGTTGTAAACCAGCATTTCGGTCATGCAGAAAGATTTCATATTATTGAGATAGAAAATGGTAAATACAAATATATCGGAACAAGGGAATCTGAACGTGTCTGTCAGGGACACTATCATCATGATTCTTCATTTGACAAGATAATAGATGCACTTAGTGATGTTCATGCAGTCGTAGTTGCAAAGATAGGACAGGGGGCATCACAGCAGCTTGAAAGCCATGGACTTACGGTTTACGAAGCACCGTATCCTATTGAGCCGCTGATTGAAAAAATAATAAATGATAAGCTGTGGGAGGTGGACGAATGGCGATATCCTACGAAGAACTGACTGACAAGCATCCCTGCTATGCAAGAGGGAAAAAAGGCACGACAGGCAGGATACACCTTCCTATTAGTCCAACTTGCAACATCGAATGTCGTTTCTGTGACAGGCGTATAAATGATTACGAAAAGCGTCCGGGAGTTGCTTCGACAGTGATAAAGCCTGAAGAAGCAATTGACATAATCAGTAAATCACTTGAACTGTGTCCTGCCATAAAAGTTGCGGGAATTGCAGGCCCGGGTGATACACTTGCTTCGGATTTCGCACTGGAAACATTCAGACTTATAAAAAAGAACTTCCCTGATCTTGTGAAGTGTATGAGTACAAACGGACTTCTGCTTGCTGAAAAAGCTGATGAAATAATAGCAACTGATATAGATTCACTGACGGTCACAGTCAATGCAGTTGATCCCGTAATAGAGGCAAAGCTCAACCGTGGAATACTCTGGCACGGCAAGCATTATACGGGAGTTGAAGCTGCTGAAATTCTCATAAAGAATCAGCTTGAAGGCATAAGAAAAGTAAGTGCGGCAGGTATTACCATAAAAGTCAATACAGTACTTGTAATAGGCATAAACGATGAGCATATAGAGGAGATAGCAAAGACTGTAAAGACAGCAGGAGCTTCTATATACAATATAATTCCGCTTATCCCTCAGAATGAACTTAAAGACTATCCAGAGCCGACCTGTGCTCAGATCGAGAGCGTCAGGGCTAAGGCTGCAAAATATATTGATGTATTCAGGCATTGTCAGAGATGCCGTGCGGATGCTATAGGTGTTCCCGGTGAAAAGGACTACGGCGATCAAATCTATTTAAAGCGTATCGCACATAAGGATACATTCTCACACGGATGACGTTTTCATGCCCACAGGAGCTTTATCCTGTACTGCATCGCTGCGTTTTCTCTGCTTGCAGCGGTGCAGTTATCCTCAATGAAAGTATAAATATGAAAGGTGTAAATTAAAATGGCAAAGGAAATAAGACAGATAGCAATATACGGAAAAGGCGGTATCGGTAAATCCACCACAACTCAGAACCTCACAGCAGGACTTGTTGAACGCGGCAACAAAGTAATGGTCGTAGGATGTGATCCGAAAGCTGACTCAACAAGACTCCTTCTCGGCGGACTTGCACAGAGAACAGTTCTTGATACTCTTCGTGAAAGCGGTGAGGATATCGAACTTGAAGATATTCTCAAGGAAGGCTACGGCGGTACAAGATGCGTTGAATCAGGCGGTCCTGAGCCTGGTGTAGGCTGTGCAGGACGCGGTATCATTACTTCGATAGGACTTCTTGAAAGACTTGGTGCATACACCGATGACCTTGATTACGTATTCTATGACGTTCTCGGTGACGTTGTGTGCGGCGGTTTCGCAATGCCTATCCGTGAGGGCAAAGCAAAGGAAATATACATCGTTGCCAGCGGTGAGATGATGGCTCTTTATGCCGCAAACAATATCTCAAAGGGTATTGCAAGATACGCAAAACAGGGCGGTGTACGCCTCGGCGGTATAATATGCAACAGCCGTAATGTTGACCGTGAGCGTGAGCTTGTAGCAGCTTTTGCAAAGGAACTTGGCACACAGCTTATACATTTTGTTCCTCGTGACAATGAGGTGCAGAGAGCCGAGATACACAAGAAAACAGTTATCGACCACAAACCCGATGCACATCAGGCTGACGAGTACCGAGAACTTGCAAGAAAGATCGAGGAGAATACCCAGTTCGTTATCCCGAAGCCACTTACACAGGAAAGGTTGGAAGAAATCCTCCTTGAATACGGTCTGCTTGATGCCCTTGAAGACAATTATCATATCTGAGGTGATAAACTTTGAAAATTGATATTGACAGAGTTGAAACAGTAACTCCAAAAACGCTTATCGGTGACCTTGTACTCTTTCATCCCGAGACAGCTGAGCTGCTTTTTAGCATAGGTCTGCATTGTCTCGGCTGTCCATCATCCGGAGTTGAGACAATTAAAGATGCAGCAGATGTACACGGACTTGATACAGAAAAGTTGGTTTCGCAGCTTAATGATATTATTAAGAAGTGACAACCTATAACCTTTTTTTATAACGTACAATCGATAATCAGGATTGGACAGAATAAAGAATACAGGTTATAATATATACATACCCAACAGGAAAGGAGCTGTACAAATGGTAGCAAGTAAGAATTCCATACAGCACATTTTCCGCTCAGTGCTCATTTGTACAGAGCGGA
>JAEEGL016417202.1_pt1 | contig 14410 bp, 11 predicted proteins | sample 9134231 | NCBI WGS metagenome assembly JAEEGL01 (sample SAMN16246548, study PRJNA631951) | gut metagenome | biome: gut microbiome; feature: rumen; material: fiber-attached | host: Bos | place: Iran: Karaj | collected 2018-10
ATCGATTACGACGAAGAGCCGATGATAAGGGACCCGTTTGTCGAGACGCTTGTTCCCGTTTTAGAGTCAAACGGCGTAGACGCGGTGCTGACCGCTCACGCCCACGCGTATCGGAGGCGGCGGCTATCCGCATGGAAACCCGCGAAAGACGGCGTGCCGTACATCTTGACGGGTAACGCGGGAAACTGCTTTTACGACGTGAAAAAAAACGAAATCGACGAAATCGCGTTCCCCGACAACTTCCTGAACTACCTGACGATGGAGGCGGACGAAACGAAGCTGACTTTTCGCTGCTTTTTGCCCAACGGAATCCTGAAGGATTTCGTGACGTTAAGGAAACAACTTGAAGTGAAAGAAGAATAATTAGCAAGAAAAGGAAACAATGAATAAGTCAAGTCGTGACATTGACGAGGGATTTTTTCGTCAGACAAGGAAACGAGCTCGAAGTCGTAGCCAGAGCGCTACGTCGAGAGCTCTTTGACGCAGTATGACGGAAAAAGAACCGTCAATGGCGCGGCGGGACTTGTTCAGTGTTTCCTTAAGGAGCACGACCATGAAAGACGAACTTTTCCGTACCGTATCTCGACGCAGTTTTCTCGCAATGATGGGGGGCGCGGCAATTTCCCTCGCCGCAGGATGCGCTTCTTCGTCAAAGGCCGTCGAGCCGATCCAAAAAGTGGCCCGCGCGCTTTCGGGAAAACTGGACGCGCGATTTTTGCGGCAGATTGTCACCGCCGACAGCTGCACGTCCCGGACAATCATGTGGCAGTCCGACGCGCCGCAGGAAAAGGCCGAGGTCGTCTTGCGCGTCACGGGACAGGAAAATGAAATGGGGCCCGCACCCGCCCGGGGCGAACATTACACCGACGACGGCCAGAACGTCTATCTGCACAGCGCGCGCATCGAGTCCCTTGCCCCCGGCACGGCTTATGAATATCGCGTGGTTTGCGGGGACGAGGGCACGGGCTGGATGCCGCTCCGCACCGACGACGGCGGCGCGTTCAAGGCGCTGATCTTTCCCGATTCCCAGTCCAGCGATTACACCGACTGGAAGAATCTCGCGCAGGACGCATACAGGCGCAACCCTGACGCCGCGTTTTTCACGAACCTCGGCGACCTGGTGGACAACGGCGAGGAACACAGCCAGTGGGACGCATGGTTCGACGCGGTGGAGGGCATGGCGGAGCAGATTCCTTTCGCGCCGGTCATGGGCAATCACGAGACCTACGACAAGCAATGGGAAGTTCGCCTGCCGCTGGCATATCTCGCCGAGTTCGACGTGCCGAAGAACAACAGCCGGGATTTTTCCCGCTATTACTATTCCTTTGATTTCGGCGACGTGCACTTCATCGTACTGAATACCCAATGGGACGAGACAGAGGAGTTCCGCCCCGGACTCTTGGAGGAACAGCTTGCGTGGCTGCCGAAAGACGCCGCCGCCAGCAATAAGAAATGGAAAATCGCAATGCTGCACAAGGACGTACTTCGATACCGGATCGAGAAACGCCCGGAACGGACAGAGGGAATCAGCAAATTCGGCGAAGCGTTCATGCCGCTGTTCGACGAACTGGGCATCGACGTCGTACTGTCCGCCCATCTGCACACTTACCGCAATCGCGGTCATATCAGAAATTTTCAACGTGATCCGTCCGGTCCGCTCTATATCCTGACCGGCGTCGCCGGAAATGTCCGCTATCCCGGGCTCTGGCTCGACCACGCACTAGACGAAAAAGTCGCCCCTCAGCCGGAAACGGACAACTATTTGACGCTGGAAGCCTCTAAAGACGAGTTGCGCTTCCGCTGCTTCCTACCCGACGGCACGGAGATCGACGACGTGACGATAAAAAAATGAATAGCTCTAGTGAAGCAGAAAGCCCCTCCGAAATCGGAGGGGCTTTCTGCGCGCCATAAAGACTCTCGTAGCATCAAGAAAAAACAGCGCAATTTTTTGACAATAACTGCCGTCAAGTGTAAAATATATGATAAAAGGCGTGAATTATCGGCTTTTTCAGAAAAAGGCAGAGCCCGCGTGAAAATATTCGGCACGAAAAGTTTTGATCAGTTGAAAAAATAACTGAAAAATTGATCTGTCACAGCATAGGAGATGGCTGGAATGAAAGTTGTACTCTTGGCAGGCGGTCTGGGAACACGTATTTCGGAGGAAACAGAATATCGTCCAAAGCCGATGATAGAAATCGGAGGAATGCCGATTCTCTGGCATATCATGAAGGAATACAGCTTTTACGGATATCATGACTTCATTATTTGTGCCGGCTATAAACAGCATATGATAAAGAAGTGGTTTGCGGATTATTTCCTCTATACTTCGGACATCACATTTGATTTCACGAACGAGAACAGAATGATCATTCATGATCAGCGGACGGAGCCCTGGAAGGTTACGATCGTAGACACCGGATTGAATACGATGACAGGCGGACGTATCAAGCGAGTGCAGAAATATTTGGGAAACGAGCCTTTTTTATTGACTTACGGCGACGGCGTTTGCGATGTAAATATCCGTGAGTTGGCCGATTATCATCATTCCCACGGGAAAACCGCTACGATAACTACTGTAATGCTGGAACAGACGAAGGGCGTCATAGATATCGACGAGAACAACTCGGTGCGCGCTTTCCGGGAAAAATCCCAAAGAGACAGTGCTCCCATCAATGCCGGATACATGGTCTTGAATGCAGACGTATTCGATTATCTTGATGGCGACGCCTGCGTGCTTGAAAAAGACGTGTTGTCAAAACTGGCGGATAACAGGCAGTTGATGAGTTACGTTCACCGCGGTTTTTGGCAGTGCATGGATAATGCACGAGAGAAACGGCAATTGGAAAATCTCTGGGAAAGCGGGAAAGCACCATGGAAAACATGGTAAAGGAAGTCACGCCAAAATTTTATGACGGTAAGCGTATTCTTGTCACCGGGCACACCGGTTTCAAAGGTACCTGGCTTTGCCGCATGTTGGCTGATTTTGGCGCCGAGGTGACCGGGTATTCTTTACCGTCCCCGACTGCAGAAGGCGAAAAAGTATTCCGGGCTGTCGTAAAAGATGATATTCAGTCCATCGAGGGAGATATTCGCGATCTGAACTCACTGGAGAAGACATTTCGCAGCGCACGGCCGGAAATTGTCCTGCACCTTGCCGCGCAGCCCATTGTGCTCGAAAGCTATCGCCGCCCCGTGGAGACATACGAAGTGAACGTCATGGGGACAGTGAATCTCATGGAGTGCGTCCGCCGCTCGGAAACGGTAAAATCGGCCGTGAATGTCACCACGGATAAGGTCTATGAGAATCGTGAATGGGCATGGGGCTATCGCGAGACGGATCCCCTGGACGGGTATGAACCCTATGCGAACAGCAAGAGCTGTTCCGAACTTGTAACGCGTTGCTACGAAAGAAGTTTCTTTGCAGAACAGGGCATTGCCGTTTCCACGATGAGAGCGGGCAATGTCATCGGAGGCGGGGATTTCTCGCCGCATCGCATTCTGCCTGATTGCGTAAGAGCCGCCATTGCGGGGACGAGTGTTGAAGTGCGAAATCCCCATGCAGTACGTCCCTACCAGCATGTATTAGACCCGCTTTATGCCTATCTGATGGTCGCGCAGGCACAGTATGAGAATGCCTCTTTTTCCGGTTGTTACAATGTGGGGCCCAATGAATCCGACGCCGTGACGACGGGAGACCTTGCCGATTTATTTTGTTCAGCATGGGGCGAAGGCCTGAGCTGGCACAGCGGGAATACGACAGGACCTCATGAATCTCAACTGCTCCGGCTGGACTGCTCAAAGCTGAAAAGCGTCTTTGGTTGGCAACCAAGATGGCAGATAGAAGAGGCTGTACAACAGACAGTGGAATGGAGCAAAGCATACAGGAACGGCGAAGATATCCGAGAGAACATGTCCTCGCAGATACGTTCATTTATGGGAGGCACAGATGGACAGTAAACAGGAACTGCATGACAAGATACTTGCGCTGGTAAAGGAGTATTGCGATAAGTATCACAATCAGCCGGCTCCCTTTCGCGAAGGGAATCGTATTCCATACGCGGCACGGGTATATGATTTTCACGAAATGAAAAATCTCGTGGACAGCGCACTGGAATTCTGGCTCACGGCGGGACGGTACGTTGACGAGTTCGAAAAGGGACTTGGAAAGTACCTCGGTGTAAAATATGTCTCCGTGGTGAACTCCGGTTCCTCGGCGAACTTACTCGCATTCATGGCACTGACCTCTCCCTTGCTTGGCGAACGCCGCATTCAGCGCGGAGACGAAGTCATCACGGTGGCGGCAGGATTCCCTACAACGGTATCCCCTATCGTTCAATATGGCGCCGTTCCCGTTTTCGTGGATGTGACAATTCCTCAATACAACATTGATGTGACAAGATTGTCGGATGCCCTCTCCGAAAGAACAAAGGCAGTCATGCTCGCGCATACTTTGGGCAATCCGTTCAATCTCAAAGCCGTCAAAGAATTCTGCGACAAGCACGGGCTTTGGCTCGTAGAGGACAATTGCGACGCTCTCGGATCGGAGTACATGATCGATGGTGAATCGCAATTTACCGGTACGATTGGCGATATCGGGACATCTAGTTTTTATCCTCCCCATCACATGACCATGGGAGAAGGCGGTGCCGTCTATACCAACAATGCGACACTCCATAAAATTATCCGTTCTTTTCGCGATTGGGGCAGAGATTGCGTTTGCCCATCCGGACATGACAACCTCTGCGGTCATCGTTTCGACGGCCAGTACGGACATCTGCCAAAAGGCTACGACCACAAATACGTTTATTCCCACTTCGGCTATAACTTAAAGATTACAGAGATGCAGGCGTCCATAGGCTGCGCCCAGCTCGAAAAGCTCCCGCTTTTCACGGAACGGAGAAGGCACAATTTCAAGATATTGAAAGAAGCATTCCAAGACGCAAAAGATGCGTTCATCCTGCCGGAACCCTGCGAGAACGCCAACCCAAGCTGGTTCGGGTTCCCTCTGACTTGCAAGGGGGACGTAAACCGGGAAAAAATTGTCCGCAGCATTGAGGACAAGGGAATCCAAACTCGGATGCTCTTTGCGGGGAATCTTACGAAGCATCCCTGTTTCGACGAAATGAGACAAAGCGGGACTGGATACCGTGTAGTTGGGAACCTTGTAAATACCGACCGTATTATGAATGATACCTTCTGGATAGGAGTTTATCCGGGTATGACAGATGAGATGTTGGAATATATGGCGAGTTCAATACGTCGAGCAGTGCAAGAAGTGTGCAGAAATTAAGCGCAGCGCAATATACTATTTGTGAAGACCTTTTACGAACAATAGAAAATGAGTTGTAGTGCCAATTTGAGAGCTTTGCACTTCCGCAAAATGAATCAAGAATATGAGGGATGTTTTATGAAGATCAGAGTAGCAGATTATATCGCAGGCTTTCTGGTGGAGCATGACATACGGCAGATTTTTTCTGTGGTCGGAGGCGGTGCAATGCACTTGAACAATGCATTCGCACTGGAGGGTAGGCTGCGCAAGATTTATTGTCACCATGAGCAGGCCTGCGCCATTGCCGCGGAGAGTTACAGCCGCATCAACAACCGCATGGCAGCGGTCTGTGTGACCAGCGGCCCGGGAGGAACGAATGCGCTGACGGGCGTGCTTTGTGCATGGCAGGACAGTTTGCCGATGATAGTAATCTCCGGTCAGGTGCGGTATGACATCACGGTCGAGCATACAGGACTGGATTTGCGGCAGTTTGGCGAGCAGGAATACTACATCGTCCGCTCCGCCGCACCGATGACAAAGTACGCTGTCATGGTCAGCAATGCAAGAATGATTCGGTATCATCTGGAACAGGCACTTTATCTAGCGACGACCGGGCGACGCGGTCCTGTCTGGATTGATGTACCGCTCAACATCCAAGGCCAGATCATCGACACGGAGGAGTTGACCTCTTTTACACCGCCGGAACGGCCGGAGCTGAATGAGGTGCTATTGGAGCAGGTGTCGGAGGAGCTGAAACGCGCGGAGCGACCAGTGTTGATTGCTGGCTCCGGTCTTCGCACCGCCGGGGCGCTTGCTGCGTTTACAGATTTGGCCAAAAAGCTGGAGATACCGGTTGTTTGCCCAACCAGCACGGCAGACTATTATGTGCCGGAGGATTCCTTCTATTTTGGGATGTTCGGCATCTTCGGCGGACGTGCGGGCAACTTTATTGTACAGAACGCAGATTTGCTGGTGTCTTTTGGAGCACGCCTCTCGTTCAAACAGATTGGTTTTAACTATACCGTTTTTTCTCCTCATTCCCGCAAAGTGGTAATAGACGCTGATGCCGAAGAACTGAAAAAACCGACGATGCGGATTGATGTGCCGGTTTACTCCGATGTACTTGATGTGGTACAAGCATTAGGGGCTCGTCGCGAACTATGCGACGAGCCAGAAAAGCGTGCGGAATGGATGTCATATTGCCGCTTTCTGAAGGATCACTTCAGCAGTAGGGGAGCCGTGCCCTCAACGGCGCATATTACTGCTAAGCGTTTCTGCAAAGAATTGCTGTGGGCTGCGGAGAAAGACGCGATTGTCGTACTGGGAAATAATACAGCGGCAGTTTCGATGCTGCAGCATGGAATTGTCAAGCGCGGACAAAGGATGTTCGGCAACGTGAACTGCGGCACCATGGGATATGATCTCCCAGCAACAGTGGGTGCAGCCATCGCTGCCGCGGAGGCTGGTGATCGACAGGTAATTTGCGCCACGGGCGAGGGTAGCTTCCAGATGAATCTGCAGGAACTGCAAACCATGGCACATAATAAACTTCCCGTCAAGTTAGCTGTTTTCAATAATAACCGGTATCAGGCTATTGTTCAAACGCATCGGAATTTTTTTGGCGGTGTAATGGCTGGTTGCACCAACGAATCGGGCATCAGCTTCCCCTCCTTCGAAAAGCTCTGTGACGTATACGGATTCGCGTTCCGACGTGTGGAACGTGCTGACGAGCTTTCGCAGGCCGTGGCTTGGCTGCTTGCTCAGGAGGGGCGCGCCCTGCTGGAGCTGGTGCAGCGGGAAGAGGATCCCATCGAGCCAAAGCTTTCCAGTAAGCGCCTGGAAAACGGAGACATGGTGTCCCCATCCATCGACGATTTGGCCCCGTTTCTCAGCCAGGACGAATACGAAAGCTGTCAGTTCACGAGTTATCGGGACAGGAGGCAACAACATTGAAACGCTTTATGATCGGAACGGTTCCGGTTGGCGCAGGGATGCCACCTCTGGTGATTCCAGAGATCGGCATCAATCACGGCGGTTCACTGCGCGTTGCGTGTACGATGGTTGACGCGGCGGCGAAGGCCGGCGCGCGCCTCATTAAACACCAGACACATGTGGTAGAGGATGAAATGAGCGACGAGGCGCGTAAGGTCATCCCGGGCAACTCAAAAGAGTCGATCTATGACGTGATGGCGCACTGTGCCATCAGCGAGGAAGATGAGCGCGAGCTGATGCGCTACACCGAGAGCATTGGCCTGGAATTTATCAGTACACCCTTTTCGCGCGCTGCGGCGGATCGCCTGGAGCGCTTTGGCGTAAAGGCCTTCAAGATTGGCTCGGGAGAGATGAACAACTACCCTCTTTTGGAACATGTGGCTTCGTTTGGCAAGCCGATGATCGTCTCCACCGGCATGAACTCGCTGGAAGATGTGGAGAAGGCGGTCAATCTGCTGGAGCGCAAGGGGGTGTCATATGCTTTACTGCATTGCACCAATTTGTATCCAACAAAACCCGAACAAGTGCGTTTGGGAGCCATGCGCCAGATGATGGAACGTTTTCCGGGGGTTCCGATTGGCCTCTCCGATCACACGTTGAACAATAACGCCTGCATTGCCGCACTTGCGCTGGGAGCCGTCGTAGTTGAGCGGCATTTCACTGACAGTATGGCGCGAGAGGGAAATGACATCCCCTGCTCAATGGATCCAAACGCTCTCCGAGAACTGTTAACAGCGGCGGCAGAGGTGCCCGCTATGCTGGGGGGCACCAAGGCTGCGTTGCCGGAGGAACAGATAACGATTGACTTCGCATTTGCCACAGTAGTGACCATCGCGGATATTTGGGCGGGTGAATTGTTCAGCGAAAAAAACCTGTGGGTAAAGCGTCCCGGCACGGGAGAAATTCGTGCGGAGGAGTATCCTTCTCTGCTGGGGCGAAGAGCAGCGTGCGATATCACTAGCGGGACGCACCTGACTCGGACAATGATAGTCTGAGAGGTTCGTATGAAAATTGCATTTTTGACGGGTACACGCGCCGATTACGGAAAGCTAAAACCCTTGATACGCGTCTGCGAAGCGGACGCGAAAATTGAATGCTATGTGTATGCTATTGGAATGCATCTGTTGCCGGAGTACGGTCTAACTGTTAACGAGCTTCGGCGGGACGGCTATACCCACCTCTGCACTCCGGAGCACTATGTGTACCATTCGGAAATGGACTTAGCACTTGCGGAAACCATAGTCGCCTTTTCTTCCTTTGTTAATCAGGCACGGCCTGACCTGATCGTCGTCCATGGAGACAGGATTGAGCCACTCGCAGGAGCTATTGTCGGCGTGCTGAACAACATGCGGGTTGCTCATATCGAGGGCGGAGAAGTCACCGGCACGGCAGATGAATTTATGCGCCATGCCATCACGAAGCTTAGTAATCTTCACTTCGTTGCGAATGAGGAGGCACGACTTCGCCTTCTCCAGCTTGGGGAGAGAACGGAAAATATCTTTACTATAGGCTCGCCGGACATCGACATCATGCTCTCAGACAGTCTGCCCGCCTTGGCAGACGTGAAGCATGCGCTGGATATTCCCTTCGATAACTACGCAATCCTCGCCTATCATCCAGTTACAACATCGCAGCAGCTGGCTTGGGAGGCGGAACAGGTGGCGCGAGCAGCAGAGCTCTCGGGACATAACTACATTGTCATTCTTCCAAACAACGATTCCGGCAGCGACATTGTACGCGCCGCGCTGGAACGACTGCGGGAAAACGAGCGCTTCCGTTTCTTCGCCTCCATTCCTTTTGAAAGTTACCTCTCTTTGTTGCGTGGGGCAGAGTTCATCTTGGGAAATTCCAGCGCAGGAGTACGGGAGGCTTGCGTCTATGGCGTCCCAGCGATTGACGTGGGCACACGGCAAAGCAACCGGTATCACCTTGGCGCAATCCGTAACATTCAGCGCTGCCGTGAGGATGTGGACGAAATCCTGCGCTGTATTGCCCGGACAGGAAACTTCCACTTTGTATCTTACTATTTTGGCGACGGGCATAGCGCCGAACGCTTCCTGCAGGCTGTCAGGAGTGCTGAAAGCGTACAATTTCAGAAACAGTTCATCGAGACGACGGAAACCGCCGCCGCTATCGATCGCTATATCAATGAGGTGTGCTTTTAAAAATTGCTGTTATAATGGGTGTGACCAGATTTGTCGACTTCGTACTATAAAAGGAGCTGTTGTAATGCGGCCATTCAGGCTACGTTTTGTGACACAGGAACTCCTCGCAGTGGAATCAGCAGGACAATCTTGCCAGTATTACAGTTATCAGGGCTAATTTTCCGCAGTAAAGAGCCTTCCAAAGATCGAGATCTACAACAAACAAGTTTTGTTCTGCGATCGGATCATGGGAGTTGCACCAGAGAATAACTGATACTACTCACCAATTAGTGAGACACATGCTACGCACGCTACAGACGAGCCTACGACTCGTCTGACGTCTAAATGCAGCACCTGTTAAAATTATCTAATTTTTACAAGTGCTAGTATGAAGTGAGGATCCAGATGACAATCAAAGATCAGCTTTTGAAAGAATTCACAATACAATGTGACCACTTTAACCGGGCGGATGAGATAATCCTATACGGAAATTCCGTAATTGCGGCAATTATGAAAATCGCAATAAAAGACCTTGGTTGGCAAAACGTTTCTTGCCGCGTATTTGATCGTGGGCACTTCATCGAGAGTGATAGCGATACTTATATACGTGAAAAGAATAATGTTGTGCTGTTATGTAGCATGCGAGCAACAACGAGACAAAGTATGCGAAGAGATGCCGTACATTTTTTTCCAAACGCATTTTTGTATGATTTTTTCGCGATTTATTATGTATGGATTATCAGATGTGTGCACAGATGTGTAAATGAGCATATTTTTAGTGAAACGCTTCTTCTCTGCCGCAATGAAGATTGTATCCCAAATATCGATTCTATAAACACCCTCTATTGTAATCTTAAATGCAAGGAATGTAGCAATGGTATCCCCTATCGGAAGGACAAGAGGAGAATTCCTGTTGCTTCACAGATTCGACATCTCAACCGCATCACAGATAAACTTGCGATTGCCCAGTGCAATTTCCAAGGCGGTGAGGTTTTCACAGACGTCGAGTTTTCGAACTTTCTGTATGCTCACTCCCAAAATTCGCGACTTGCCATCTTGACCATTGCAACAAACGCGACGATTCTTCCTCCTGATAGTGTATTCCAAACGATCCGCCAAACAGGCGCTATGATTCGGATTAGCGATTACGGCACACTGTCCGTTCAAAAAGAGAACCTAATTCGAAAATGTGTCGCATTCAATATTCCTAATTTCATTTTTCCGATGGCGGAAAAATGGAGAAAATTCGGAGCTTATGAAAAGCGCGGCAGATCGCCTGAGGAACTTCACGCTGTTCAAAGATGCTGTTGTTTCGGCACGCATGATCTGATGTTTTTGGATAATCGGCTATTTTGCTGTCTCCGCACACTCTATGGCAGTGTGTTCGATGCCGATAATCCCGATGTTCGAGCCAATACATTAGAACTCGACTCCGATTTCAGCACCGAAGAGCTTAGAGCAATTGTCGACGGAGAGCGGCTCTGGCGGATGTGCGATTATTGTGATGCCCCGATGGAACTGATTGAACCAGCGGAACAAATGGACTCCTGCTCAAAGGAGGATGTTTAATGACAGACACTTTCTACACTAAGCAACTCTGCCTTGGGTTCGGTACGCTTCGATTGCCACAAAATCCGGACGGAAGCTTCCCCGCCTCCACCTCAACGTTGTTACAAAGCGCATACGAAAAGGGCATACGGTACTTTGATACTGGCTATGAATATCTTGGTGGAAGAGCGGAAGCGTTGCTGGGAGAAACGCTTGTCGCGCGATATCCGCGGGAGAATCTGTGTCTTGCTGACAAACTGCCGGTATGGCGTGTCTCTTCCCGCACAGATATGGAGCGTATTTTCACTGAACAGCTTCAGCGGCTCAAAACAGATTACATCGACTGCTACCTGCTTCACGCTATGAATGCACAGTATTGGAAGGCGATGGAAGCGGCAGATGTCCTTTCTTTTTTAGAGGAAAAACAACGAATCGGACAAATCCGCTTCGTCGGCTTTTCTCTGCACGATGACGCGAGTACATTGAAAACGATGCTTGCTGCATATAATTGGAATTTTTGCCAGCTTCAAATCAATTATTATGATTGGAAGGCACAGCATGCCGAAGAGAATTATCGTGTCTGCCGTGCGGCGGGAATTCCGATCACGGTAATGGAGCCACTAGGCGGAGGTCGTTTACTCCGGTTGCCGGAAGGAGCAAAGGAAACAATCCGTAGGTACGGCTTCACCCCGGCGGGGTTGGCGTTGCACTTTTTTACTACTTTACCTGGCATTACCGTAGTACTGACCGGTGCGACAAACGATAATCAGCTTGACGAAAATCTGCACGCAATATCGGCTCCTTTAGACAAAGAACTTGCTAGTAAAGCGCGGGAAAAGGCTGTGCGCTCCATACTGGAGGCTAGTGCAATTCCCTGTACTGCCTGCAAATATTGCGTCAACGAGTGTCCTCGCGGCGTCGATATCCCTCTGATTTTCCAAAAGTATAATGATTACAAACTCTTAGGAGTGCCTTCGCATTTCAAAGGACTTGGCGCTTTCTATTTCGACAGCGTTCCAGCAGAACATCAGGCACATTTATGCATCCGTTGTGGTAAATGCGCTAAGCGATGTCCCCAGAAGATTGATATCCCTGCAGAGTTAAAACGTGTCCACCGTGCCGCCTCGGCAGATTATTTAGGTGTGACAGTAGATGAACTGGATCGACTTATTCCTGACGGTGCAACGGTCGTGTGCTTCGGTGCCGGTGTCATGGGAAAAAGATTTGTCATAATTTTGGAAAGTTTAGGCTATAGAGTATCGTATTTCTGTGACAACGCGAGTAAGTCATGGGGAACGCAGGTTGATGGCATTGAAATCATCAGTCCGAAGCGCCTTTCGGATATGAAGGATCGTGCCGCTGTTTTCATTGCGAGCGCGTATGTGCGGGAAATCCGTGCACAACTGACTGAAATGGGTGTACGTATCTGTAATTGAGGTGCATGAGACTCGCACTTCTCAGACAGGAATCCTGTATGCTATAGGACTATCACGATTAAATACATGATACTAGGGAGGCGGAACTTTGAAGTGTTCATTGTCTTCTGGAGACTTAAAAGACTATGTTTTGCATCAAACACAAAATTTCTTTCCCGACAACCGTTCTTGTCGAAATGAACATTTCTTTCTTAGCGGCTTTGATATGGCCATGGAACGTACGGAAAAATGTTTTTCACATATAGCTGTTAAAGGCTATTCCAAAAACGGTATAGCTTATTTTAATCATCTGCACATGGACCAATACGGCACATTTTTGTATTTCCTCTCAAACAGCATTTATAAAATCTTGGGGGAAAACAATTGGATAAGCGATAAACTCATCCTGCTCAACCGTGCTCTCTTGGGCTGCTGGTTTTCATATAAAGGTGCGCTGCCTGACATATTTTGTTTGGATCACCCCGTGGGGACGGTGCTTGGCAATGCAACATATTCAAACTATCTGGTAGTTTCTCAGAATGTAACTGTTCAAACCGGGGAAGGGAAGATTGGGGAATACGTGGCCCTTTTTTCGGGAGCTACACTGTTAGAAGACTGTTACATTGGGGATGAAGTTTCCATAGGCGCCCGAGTCGTCCTTAGAAAAACTACTGTTCCTCAAGGGCATATTGTATTTTGCAAGGATGGAATAAATCATATACAGCAATCAAAGCAGTGTAGCGCAAAAAGATTCTTTACATTACCAAAAGATGAAAAGTCTGCTGCGTTGTAATAACAAGGTGAATACATTGAAAAAAGCAATCGTAACAGGTGCTGCAGGTTTTGCAGGATGTAATCTTGTGGAGGCACTGCTGAAAAAGGGATATTACGTCTATGCGATCGTGCGCCCTCAATCATCCCATAATGCTCGGCTGCATGAAGCAACACACTTAAAAATAATTGCATGTGATATGCAAGATTATGCGGAATTGCCAGAGAAGATTCGAGAAAAATGTGATCTCTTTTATCATTTAGCCTGGCAAGGCGGACGTCATGATTTTGAGGAGCAGTACAAAAATATTACAGTTTCCTTGGTTGCACTGGAATCTGCATCAAAGTTGGAGTGCAAAAGATTCATTTGCACAGGGTCACAGGCAGAATATGGGCCGCAGGACGATATGATTACGGAATCAACCTTTCCAAATCCAGTAGACGCTTACGGCGCAGCAAAACTAGCAACGAATATATTGACCAGGCAGAGAGCGAAAGAATTAAACATAGAGTGGATCTGGGGAAGGATTTTTAGTCTATACGGCAAATATGAGCCCTTTGGCCGGATGTTGCCGGATTTGATTAAGGCATTGAAGGAAGGCCGAGAATTCAAACTCTCAGCCGCCACGCAGATGTGGGATTACCTGTATTCAGCCGATGGCGCCGAAGCAGTGGTTGCCTTGGGAGAATATGGGCGTGACGGAGAAATATATAATATTGCAAACGGGAACAGCCGTCCTTTGAAGGAATTTGTTGAAGCTATAAGGAAAGAAATCAATCCTGACGGGAAAATAACTTATGGAAAAACAGCAGGCTGGTCGCTTCAGGCTTCTGTAGACAAAATCCATAAGGATACCGGATGGTCGGCACAGACTGAATTCCTGGATGGAATACGTCTAGCAAAAGAGTTGTTATAACGCTGATGATGTCTTTGAAAAAACAGTCCGTCCCCTCTTGCAATCGAAACCGGGCTGTGATATACTTTGCGCATGATAAATTCGCACGGCAATGGAGCCATACGGAACGGCGCGGACAGCGCATGTGTCCGTGTGGTTTTTTTGTTTTTGTGCAATCACCCGAAACGACGGAAAGGCGGTAATCAAAATGGATGATCTGTTGTATGTAATTCCCGCGAACACCCCGAAGAACAAAATCGCGAGCATGCTGAAATCCCACCCGGAAATCAAGTTCGTCTCGCTGGTCGGCATCGACCTCGCCGGCAACGACACCGACGAAAAAATCCCGATGCGGATCTTCCTGAAGGATATGGA
>JAEEGL017175249.1_pt1 | contig 14410 bp, 16 predicted proteins | sample 9134231 | NCBI WGS metagenome assembly JAEEGL01 (sample SAMN16246548, study PRJNA631951) | gut metagenome | biome: gut microbiome; feature: rumen; material: fiber-attached | host: Bos | place: Iran: Karaj | collected 2018-10
GTCTAAGCCGCAGACGCACTCACGGCGCAGGGCATCACGAAGATCTTCGAACTGGACTTCAAGGACAACGACGCCGCCAACGAATTCTGGCAAAGGCAGGGCTACACGATACGGACGAACAGCAATTACCGCAACAAGAGTCTGAATGAAGGCGTCCCGACGGGTGAATGAAAAAAAAGAATCATAAATTAAAGAAACATGACATATAGCTGTCATGTTTCTTATGTTAGGATAAAACTGTAAGGAAAAGCGCATGAAAATAGATCGTCTGATAGGCATCCTTTCCGTTCTGCTGCAGTCAAAACAGACGACGGCACCCGAGCTGGCGGAACTTTTCGAAGTGTCCCGGCGGACGATCAACCGCGACATCGAGACCCTCTCCAAAGCCGGCGTACCAATCATGACCCTGCAGGGAAGCGGCGGCGGCATCAGCATCATGGACGGATATCGGGTGGATCGGACGATCCTGACCTCAAAGGACATGCGGACGATCCTTGCCGGTCTCAGGAGTCTCGACAGCGTGAGCGGCAGCAGTTACTACAGTCAGCTGATGGAGAAGCTCGAACTCGGTTCATCGCAGTTTGTCGCCGGAAAGGATTCCGTGCTGATCGATCTCTCCTCCTGGTACAGGAGTGCGCTGGCCCCGAAGATCGAAGTGATACAGCAGGCGATCGAAGACAGGCATCTGCTTTCATTTCGCTACTTTGCGCCAGGCGGTGAAAGTAAGCGCCTGATCGAACCTTACTATCTGGTCTTTCGCTGGTCGAACTGGTACCTCTGGGGCTGGTGCACTGAGCGCAATGATTTCCGCCTTTTCAAGTTGAACCGGATGACGAAGCTTGCGAAGACGGGCGATGTCTTTATCTGTCGGGAAGTGACGCCGCCCGATCTGGCGGACGAAAAGATCTTCCCTGGAGAAGTCAAGGTGAAGGCACTGTTTGATCCTGAAGTGAAATGGCGGCTGGTTGATGAATTCGGACCGGACTGCTTTACGGAAACAAAAGACGGGAAGATCCTGTTCACATCCGACTTTTCAGATGAGGACAGCATCCTGACCTGGTTCATGACATTCGGCGATAAGGCGGAAGTGATCGAGCCTGAAGATCTCAGGAAGAAGCTGATAGACAGGATCGGCAGGATGATGAAGACATATCAAAGGAGTGAAGAAGATGGCATTTGATTTCAAGAAGGAATATAAGGAATTCTATCTGCCCAAGGCAAAACCGGAGATCATCGCGATCCCGCAGATGAATTACATTGCGGTATGCGGAAGCGGCGATCCCAATCCGGAAGGCAGTTCATACAGGGAGTCGATCTCTCTGCTTTATGGGATCGCATTTACGATCAAGATGTCCAAGCTGGGCGATCACAGGATCGAGGGCTACTTCGATTTCGTGGTGCCGCCCCTTGAAGGATTCTGGTGGCAGGACGGTGTCGAAGGCGTGGATTATTCACACAAGGAAGATTTCAAGTGGATCTCAATGATCCGCCTGCCGGATTTTGTGAGCGAAGAGGATGTCGCCTGGGCGAAGGAAGAAGCCAGAAGAAAGAAAAAACAGGATTTCTCAAAAGTGCAGTTTCTGAGCGTCGAAGAAGGGCTTTGCGTACAATGCATGCACATCGGACCCTATGACGATGAGCCGGCGACAGTCGCGCTGATGGACAGCTACATTCAAGAAAGCGGCTATGAGAACGACTTTTCCGACGAGCGCCGCCACCACGAGATCTATCTATCCGACGCAAGAAAGACTGCGCCGGAAAAACTGAAGACCGTGATACGTCATCCGATCAAAAAGAGGCAGTCATGCATTTTGTCGATGCCAAAGGGATATTAAACAACAGCGGCGGATATCATGGAATGAATATCTACCGGGGGTGCAGCCACGGCTGCATCTATTGCGACAGCCGCAGCGTCTGTTATCAGTTTTCACATCCCTTTGAAGACATCGAAGTGAAACGCAATGCGCCTGAACTGCTGGAGAAAGCGCTGAGATCGAAAAAGAAGCGCTGCATGATCATGACCGGTGCGATGTCCGATCCCTACATGCACTGCGAGAGGGAACTGAGACTGACCAGAAGATGTCTGCAGATCATTAAAAAGTATGACTTCGGCGTCGCGATCCAGACGAAGTCCGATCGCATCCTCGACGACATCGATCTGCTTGATGAGATCAACAGGGATTCCAGGTGCGTCGTTCAGATGACGCTTACGACCTTCGATGATGACCTGTGCAGGATCATCGAACCAAACGTCTGCAATACAAAGCGGCGCATCGAAGTGCTGGAACGAATGAAAGACAGGGGAATCCCGACGGTGGTCTGGCTGACGCCGATCCTGCCGTTTATCAACGACACGGAAGAAAACATCAGCGCCATCCTGGCGGAATGCGTCCGCGTCAATGTCAGAGGCATCGTCTGTTTCGACATGGGACTCACGTTGCGGGAAGGCGACAGGGAATACTATTATGCGGCACTGGACAGGTACTTCCCCGGATTAAAGGAGAAGTACATTGAAAGATACGGGAACGCTTACGAGCTTCCCAGCCCTAATAACAGGAAGCTGATGGAACTGTTCAAGAAGACCTGTCAGGAAAACGGAATTCTTTGGAAGGCGGACGACTGCTTCCGCTACCTGAACGAATTCCCCGAGAAGAAGGAACAGCTGAGCCTGTTTGAATGAAAGGAAAACCATGGAATACATCAGAGTGACGAGTGAAAATCTTCAGAAGGAACACATCTGCTGCGCGATCGCAAGCGACAGCGATGTCCAGGTGCGCTCGAAGAAAGAATGGCTATCAAAACGCTTTGAGGAAGGGCTCGTCTTTCTAAAGAGTACGGAAAGAGGCAAGTGCTTCATCGAATACATCCCGGCCGAGAATGCCTGGAACCCCATTGAAGCGCCGGACTATATGTACATCGACTGCCTCTGGGTCTCCGGTTCCCTGAAGGGACACGGCTATTCCAGCGATCTGCTGAACGAATGCATCCGCGACAGCAAAAAGAAGGGAAAGAAAGGCCTTTGCATCCTCTCTTCAGCGAAGAAGAAGCCGTTTCTGGCCGATCCGAAATTTCTGAAATACAAGGGCTTTACGGTCGCCGATCAAGCGGACAACGGCATACAGCTGTGGTATCTGCCATTTGAAGAAGATACATCAAAGCCGTCGTTCAAGGAGTGCGCCAGACACGTGCACATCGATGAAGCGGGCTATGTCCTCTACTACACGAACCAGTGTCCGTTCAACGGCAGGTATGTGCCGATACTGGAAGAAGCGGCAAAGAAACAAAATATACCATTCAAGACCGTTCACATCCAAAGCAGGGAAGAGGCGCAGAGTGCCCCGACACCGGTCACGACCTATGCGCTGTTTCATGACGGGAAATACATCGGCAACGAACAGATGAATGAGCGGAAGTTCCTGCAGCTGGTCAGCAATGGAATTTAGAGAAAAAAGGCCAATCGTTTCATGAAAAAGGGCAGCAGATACTGCCCTTTCAGTTTGTATGATCATGAACGAGAGAATATAATGAATAGGTCGGAATATGGAAAAGACAAAGACAATCGGGAAAGACTATACGGTGAAGAGTCTGGCACTGTTTGCAATGCCGGCGATTTTCAATGAATTTGTCATCCCGCTTCTGTTCACGATCGACGACGGTCTGTTCATTTCGCGATACGTGGGACCCAACGGCCTGGCCGCCTTTTCCATCCTGACGCCGGTCTACATGTCCCATGCCGCCGTATCTGCGCTGTTTGGCGGTTCTTCTTCTCTCGCCTCCTACAAGATGGGCGAGAAGAGGACGAAGGAAGCGGAATCGGATTTCTCCTGCATCATCCTCTTCGTCTTTGTTCTCGGCATCATCATGGCTGCTCTGGAATGGATATTCATGCGGCCGATGCTGATGCTTCTGGGAGCGAGCGAGATCATCTATCCCTACGCCGAGGCGTTCCAGAAGGTCGGTGCTCTGTACGTGCCTCTGGTCCTGGTTTCAAACACCTTTACGCGTTTCTATATTCCGGCGGGAAAACCGAAGATGGAACTGTTTTCCTCGATCGTCAACGTCTCCTGCAATCTCTTCTTCGACTGGTACTTCGTCGTCCACAAGGGAATCGGCATGCTGGGAGCGGCATACGCCAACCTGATCGCCAACATCATCATGATCGTCATCGCGCTCGCCTTTTTCACTTCAAGGCACAGTGAACTGCGGCTGGGGAAACCGGGAAGCAGATTATGGCCTCTGCTCAGGGACTCGATGAAATACGGCATCTCGTCTTTTCTGGCGAACAGCTCGGTCGCCGCGAGCGTTGCCGTATCGAACTATTCCTTGCTGCACTGGGGGAATGAATCCTATCTGGCGGCATTCACGATCGTCAACAACATCCAGTCGACCTTCATGGACGGCTATTTCGGTCTGCTGGGAACGACGGGACCGATCGTCTCCTACGCCATGGGCGAAAGAAACAGGGAAAAGCTGAAGCTGACTTTCAGACAGCTCTTCATCCTGCTGACCGGTCTGTCCGTCATAGCCGTCATCATGTTCCTGGTCTTCGGGTACATTCTGGCAGAACTCTACGTCGGCGGCAATGTGTCGGAACTGAAAGACCTGATCTATTACGGCATGCGGATCGCACCCTTCAGCTTCCTCTTCTTTGGCTACAACGTCGCCGTCAGGATGACGCTGGCTTCTTTGGGCAATCACAGGGCCTCCGCAACGCTGACCTTCTTGCATGAAGTGCTGCTGTCGAATCTGATGATCATCGCCCTGCCTTCGCTCTTTGGCGTGAAGGGCGTCTGGTACTCGTTTTTGCTTACCAACATTGTGATGTTCTTCATCACGCTCTATGCCGTCTACGTCAACCGGGACAACTACGGCTACGGCAAGAGCGGCAACGCATATCTTCTGGATTGATATGCTTGATTCTAATACAGACTGAATTTACAGAAAAACCCACGATCCGTGAGTTTTCTTTTTATCGAGAACTACTTCAGCAGCTCTTTCTGCCTTGTCGCATAGAGATAGTCGTCGATCGTATCGCCGATCCTGTTGAGTATCAGTTCCTTCGGCTCGTTCTTCAATGATCCGTCCCTGACCCTGGCGTACTGGATGGGCATGAACTGCGAGAGAAGATTGAGAGGAGCTCCGTCTTTCAGGTTGTTCAACAGAACACTGATCGCTTCCCTGACCTCCGGCGTCGCGTAATAGTAGCGGGATCGATCGGAGAAGGAATACTTTCTTTTTAACGCGATCTCTTCCGGTGTTCCGAAATAGTACTTCTTCCAGTTCTTATCGTTCTTCAACATCTCTTCGTCGAGGACGTTTCGGAAGCAAGACGGTTTCAAACCTTTGACTTTGCACACTTCGTCTTCGATGAAAGACAGTGCAAACAGCGCCTCTCTTGCCGTAAAGGTCAGTCCCGGTCCGACTTTGAGGATGCCCACGCCGTCTTCCACCATCTCCTTCAGCTTGTATCTCGTCTGATAATCCGTGGAGTGCCCTTCGAAGATCAGGTTGGGGATCTCTTTGATGGCGACCGAGAGCTCAACCGCTTTTGAACGATCGTATTCCGTGCATCCGGAATCTTTTTCCTCGACACCGGGCTGAACGACGATCGCCATGACCCTCTTCCACGCCTCGTCAAGTCCGTATTCCAGAAAGGCTTTTTGAAATTCCGCGATAGTGGCATTCATGTCGGCGACCTTCGTGACCTGCAGGCCCTCGTCGACTGAGGACTTTGATCCACCGGGTATCGGGACTTCCGATCCGATGATATAGGCCGGTTCGACGGCGTCGGGCTGACTCTTCAGCAGTTGCGCGTAAGTCTCTTCGGCGACCTTGCACAGCAAGGCTCCGCGCCTGGCGATCGTCTCGTCGGGCAGGCGGACATCGGGGTCGTCCGAGGCGACTTTCATGGACGTATCCAGGTGGATCTTCGTAAATCCGGCGGCGACATACGCCCTGATCAGATCGGCGGCGTTGTGCATCGCTTCCGCTTCGCTCAGATGCGTCCAGGTCAGGGGGCCGAGATGGTCGCCTCCCAGGAAGATGCGGGCAAGGTCGAACCCGTTTCTATCGGCGATCGCGTAGACAAAATCCCTGAAGTCGGCCGGCTTCATGCCCGTGTAGCCGCCGAACTGGTCGCACTGATTGGCGGTCGCTTCGATCAGCACGCAGCTGTCGTCTGAAAGTCCCTTTCTGATGACGGCTTCGATGACGAAAGGATTGGCCGAACAGGCGGAATAGATACCGACGGGCCTTCCTTCTTTCTGAATTCTGACAAGTCTCTGTAATGCGTTTTTCATGCGTTTGTTTACCTCTGACTTGACTATAGAAAATGGGATTGTTCTTTGAGAAGGCGTTTGTTGAATTGTATAAAAAGGGGTTTGAATAATACAAAAGAAGAGAAAAAGTCAACGCCTATAATTGAATTGTCAAGAGAGAAAGGCGGAAGTGAAACATGATTATTCAGAGCAAAAAAGTATGGATCGCCGATCAGTTTTTTCCTGCTCAGATCGAGATCGCCGACGGCAGGATCAAAGACATCAGGCCCTATGGCACAACTGAAGCGGATCTGGATTACGGAAACAAGCGGATCGTCCCGGGTTTCATCGATATTCACTGTCACGGTGCCTACACCTTCGATACGAACGATGCGAACGAGGAGGGCTTGCGAAACTGGGCCCGACGCATTCCGGAGGAAGGCTGCACATCTTTCCTGGCTACGACCATCACGCAATCCGAGGAAGTCCTCACAGCGGCCCTCAAGAATGTTGCAAAGGTGATGAAGGAAGGCTCTAATGGCGCCGAGATCCTCGGCGTTCACTTTGAAGGCCCCTATCTCGACATGATCTACAAGGGCGCACAGCCTGAACAGTACATCGTCAAACCGAACGTCGAGCAGTTCAAGAAGTATCAGGAAGCTGCGGAGGGCAATATCCGCTACATCACGATGGCGACGGAGACGGACGACGATTTTGCACTGACTGAGTACTGTTCCAAAAACAACGTCACGGTTTCGATCGGCCATTCGGGAGCCACCTACGAAGAGGCGATTGTCGCCTGGGCTCACGGTGCGCGTTCGATGACGCACGTCTACAACGGCATGACGCCGTTCAATCACCGGAAGAACGGCCTGGTCGGTGCAGCCTACCGCATCAGGACGATGTATGGCGAGATCATCTGTGACGGCAACCACTCCACGACGGCAGCCCTCAACAACTTCTTCATGTTGAAGGGGCCGGATCACGCGATCATGGTCACCGATGCCTTGATGGCCAAGGGAATGCCTGTGGGTTCCAGATGGCTCTTCGGCGGCAACCAGATCGAGATCTATCCGGACGGATCGGCCCACCTGACTCTGACCAAGGGTCTTGCGGGTTCCACGCTGAACCTGAACAAGGGATTGAGGATCCTGGTGGAGGAAGCGATGGTGCCGTTCAATTACGCGATCAATTCCATGACGATCAATCCGGCGACCTGCATCGGTGTGAATGACAGAAAAGGATCCCTTCAGGTCGGAAAAGATGCGGACATCGTTGTACTCAATGACGACTATTCCGTTGAACAGACTTATTGCCTGGGTATCGCTGAAAAATGAACCTCGTTCGGCGGTAATCCCCTCCCATAAGAAAAGCCTCTCAAGATATCTACGGGAGGCTTTTTTGATGATTTGAACAGAAGAAATAACGACAGTATCTCTATCTCGAGATGAAGACGGACAGATCTTTCAGAAAGGCAAACAGGAAGGCTACGGCAAGGGCGATCGATCCGCCATAGACCAGGGAATCGTTTGTCCTGATGAAGATGGCCGACAGGATCAGCACGAGGGCAAGGACCAGATGAAGGAGTGGTTTAAGGATGGACAGATCTTCCGAAGAAGAGACTACGCGATCCGCGTGCTGCTTCAGAAACCGGGTGTCGCTGTAGAAGGTACAGCCATTCAGGAAGCGCCGGAAGCGCCACTCCATCACAACGGCGACAGCAAGGGAAACGGCCAGGGAGACGTAGATGTTCAGTTCGAACATCACATAGGTAAAGACGAACGTCAGGATGCCGTAGAGCGGCACATTGTTCAATGCGAGAAAGCGGTCTTTCTTTTCCGGTGTGATGATGAACGCCTTTCTGCTGAAAGGATCCAGATAGACTTTCTGTCCCTTTTTATCCCTGTAGATATTGATGCCTGCAAGCTCTCTTTGTCTGCCGTACCGATTCATAATGACTCCTCTTCATTCCTATTATAGTGAACGGGAAATCGACAAAGATGTGCAGTATTTATGGTGTTATTTTTCACTTTTATCAGCGGTAAAGGGAAGGCAGTTTTTACTTGCTAGAATGGGTTTAAACGAGAAAAGAGGTAATCCGAACATGGTTTTCAACAAGACAGAAGAACAATGGGAACAGCTGGGCGCGTACTGGACTTCAAGGGAGATCTTCCAGCAGCCGGTGACCTGGCTGAAGACATTTGAACAGATCAGAAACGAGAAGGATGCGATCCATTCCTTCATAAGTCAGGTGACTTCACAAGATGACTTTGACATCATTCTGACCGGTGCGGGATCTTCCGAGTTTGTCGGCAATTCCATCCTGCCGTTTCTTTTACCGCTGAACAGTTACAAGGTCAAATCCTACGCGACGACCGACATCGTTGCAAGTCCGGAGAGATACCTTTCAAGAGAAAAGCCGACGCTGATGATCTCTTTCGGACGTTCAGGCAATTCTCCCGAATCGGTGGCTGCCGTTGAAGTGGCGAATGTCGTCTGTGACAACATCTTCCACCTCTTCGTGACCTGCAACAGCGACGGTGCGCTCTCCCGATTCGCGAAGGGCAGGGAAAACTGTTATGCAGTGAACCTGACACCGGAGACGCACGACCAGGCGTTTGCGATGACGTCGTCCTTCTCGAACATGTATCTGGCGGCAGTGCTGTGCTTTCTGACGGACAGACTGGATGAAGCGGAAGCGGCCGTCAGAGAGATCGCGGAAAGAACCGCCGCGTTCCACAGAGACCGGTTTGAGCAGATCGAAAAGATCGTCGATGAATTCGATTTCTCGCGGATCGTCTATCTCGGTTCCAACTGTCTCAAGGGCGTCAGCCAGGAGTCGGCACTGAAGATGTGCGAACTGACCGCAGGAAAGACCATGACGACTTATGACTCGACCATGGGCTTCAGACACGGACCGAAGTCGGTCATCTGTCCGGAATCGCTGTGCGTCATCTATCTCTCGGACGACGAGTATACCAGAAAGTATGATGTCGATATTCTGAAGGAGATCTCCGGGGAAAGAGACGGCAACAGGCTGCTTGTGCTTTCTTCCCATGACGATCCCGAGGCTGCCGGGCTTGCGGATTACTTCATCTGCTATGGCAACGTCATCCGTCACGACAACGTCTTCCTCGGTCTCGAGTTCCTCAATGCCGCCCAGTGTCTGGCTCTGCTGAAATCGATCAAGACCGGCGTAAGGCCCGATACCCCGAGCCCTTCCGGGAAAGTCAACAGAGTGGTCAAGGGCGTGACGATCTACCCCTACGAAAGATAAAGGAGAAAAACATGATTGGACTGATTGTGACCGGACACGGACATTTTGCCAGCGGATTGAGCAGTTCGCTGGAACTGATCGCCGGAGAGCAGCAGAATTATGCGGCCGTCGATTTTGACGGCAACGGAACAGACAGGCTGGAAAAGGATCTGAAGGACGCTTATGAAAAGCTTTCCGGATGCGAGGGGATCCTCGTGTTCTCCGACCTGGCAGGCGGATCGCCGTTCAAGACAGCGGCACTTCTTCTGTCGCACGATCCCAGAGTGAAGATACTCGCCGGCAGCAACCTCCCGATGCTGTGCGAGATCGCCATGGCCAGAACGATGATCGATGACCTCGACACGCTGGTCTCGACAGCGCTCTCGGTCGGTAAGGACGGGATCGAAGAATTCAACCTTCCGCCTGCCGATGACGAGCCTGCAGAAGGCGAGGGCATATAGTAAAAAAACTGCTTTCCGATTGGAAAGCAGTTTTTCTTGAATGGCTATTCACCAAGCGATCTGGCATACTCGGTCGGCGTGATGCCGTACCTCTTCTTGAAATCCCTGGAGAAGTAGTGGATGGAAGAGAAGCCGCAGATCCTGGCGATCTCGGAGATCGAATAGGACGACTCCTTGATCAGCTGCTTGGATTTGAAGAATTTCAGATCGGAGATGTATTTCTTCGGCGTCGTGCCGAGGTTGTTTCGAAACAGCGCCTGCAGAGACGATCTGGAAAGGGCAAAGCGGTAGCAGATGTCCTTGACCGTGATCGGCGTGTAGATGTTTTCCTGGATGTACAGGGCGATCTCGCCCAGCAGCTCATCCTGGTATTTTGCCTGCATCATCGTATTGACGTGGTTGCTGTCGCTTCTTTCCTGAGCGGAAGAGAGGATCAGAACGACGATCAGCTGAATCAGAGACGTCGACAGGTCGGACATATAGGCCTTGTCGTCGCTTTTCAGACGGTTGAAAGTTGACAGGAGCTCGGCGACTTTCTGGTTGATGTCGAAGACCCTGTTCTTTAACAGTTCCTTATCCTCTTTGGAGATTTCCATGTCGAATATGACCGTCAGATACGAACAGGTGGAATCGGTCGTGTTCTGGGTGTGGGACTGATTCGGCGCATAGAACAGCAGCTGATGAGCCTTGATCCTGTACTCCACGCCGTCGACTTTTGAGAATAGCTCTCCGGTATCGACATAGGTGATCTCCCAGAACGCGTGCGTCTCGCCGGGAAACAGATAATTGGGACCTCTGACGACATAGTAGTCGCCCAGGATCTCCTTCACTTTGATGGACGATTCTTCAGGTCCTGCATAGACAGGCTTCATGGGATACGTTTCATCGCTGTCAAACGGAGTGACTTCGATGACGGCGCTGGCTGAAAGAGCCAGAAAACAGAAGTAAACGCCCGGATAGAGCCGACAGATCCGATGAATGACATAGATTTTCGGTTCGATGTTGGGATCGCTTGTCACGGCAACTGCCGCAATGCCTTCCTTGACCCTGAAACAGGTGTTGATTCCGGCCCTGTAGAGATAATCGGAAGTGCCCGTTGAGACGTTGAGATAGGTCCTGTTTTCACAGACGGAATTCTTTTCCGTCGTCTCGGTGAAGATTTCGCCAAACTGCTGAAAATCGATGTTCGTGGTCTTATTAAATCTGGACATAGCTGTATTATAAGAACATTTTGCCTTCATTAGTGCTCACACGCTTTCAATATGTCAAAAGATGAAAATTAAATGGTGAAAAAGCTAAAGGAATTGCAAAATCATCGATGACACGGATCGTAGACTAAACCGATATAAAAGGCCATAGATGAAAAGTATAAAGAACGGAACAAAAAAGGAAAATAATCTGAAAATCGTTTTTTCTACAATGAAAATATCAGAGGAAATCGGCAGATTTCCAAGGAAAGAAAGAGGATATTTATATGCCCAATATCGTTTTGACAAGGATTGACAACCGTCTGATTCACGGGCAGGTTGCCACTCAATGGACCAGCTCGGTCGGAGCCAACCTGTTACTGGTGGCCAACGATGCGGTCGCGAATGATCCGATGCGTCAGGGGCTGATGAAGATGGCTTGTCCGGCACAGGCTTCGACCCGTTTCTTTACGATCGAGAAGACCTGCGCCATCATCCATAAGGCAGCTGATTCACAGAAGATCGCGATCATCTGCGAAACGCCGCAGGACGTTCTGGCTCTGGTCGAAGGCGGGGTTCCTATCAAATCCTGCAATGTCGGCAACATGCACATGGCTGAAGGAAAGCGGCAGGTCGCCACTTCCGTCGCCGTCGACGATGCCGATGTTGAAGCCTTCAGACGTCTTCAGAATCTTGGTGTGGAGCTCTACATTCAGAGAGTTCCTTCCATCGCGAAAGAGGATGTCAACAAACTGTTTCTATAGTGATTGAAAGGGGTAATTATTATGGAAGTTATTCAAATCGTTTTACTGGCGGTCGCGACGTTTATCTTTGCGATTGACCAGTTTTCACTGACCGAAGTCATCTACCGCCCGATGGTCGCCTGCCCGATTATCGGCATGATCCTGGGCGATGTGAAGGTCGGTCTGGCAATCGGCGGCACCTATGAGCTGATGATGATCGGCAACATGCCGGTCGGCGGTGCTCAGCCTCCCAACTCCGTCATCGGCGCAGTCGTCGCCATGATCTTTGCGACAAAGGCGGGAATGGATGTCAATACCGCTCTTGGTACAGCCGTCATCTTCTCACTGTTCGGTCAGTATATCGTCACACTGGTATTCACAGTCATGTCCGGACTGATGGCGACTGCCGATAAGGCGGCGGAAGCTGCAGATCCCAAGGGCATCACGAAGGTCAACGTGATCTCCTGCTGCCTGTGAGGCGGTCTGTTTGCCCTGATTGCGGTCTTGGCCTACGTCGGCGGTGTCGCTCTTGCTGAACCGCTGCAGGCTCTCTCCACGAATGCCAGCTGGCTGATGGCCGGATTCTCCGCTGCCGGCGGCATGATGAGATACGTCGGTTTCGCCGTACTGCTCAAGATCATGCTGGCAAACGACATGTGGGGCATCTATTTTGCCGGCTTTGCGGCAGCAGCGCTGTTCGGCAACGTTCCGGCAGTATCCGGTGCGACCTTGATCCTTGTGGCATTCGTCGGTATAGCGATTGCAGTATACGATTACAACACGAACATCAGGCTCGGTGAAGGAGGTTCTTCTGATGGAATCTAATATGACAACTTATAGAGACACATATCCTGCCGCTCCGTTAGACAAGGATACGTTAAACAAAATTGCGTGGAGATCCACGATGCTGCAGGCATCTTTCAACTATGAAAGAATGCAGGCGGCAGGCTGGGAATGGATGATCCTCCCCGGTCTTGAGAAGATTCACACGAACAAGGAAGACCTGGCGACCTCGATGGGTCACAACCTGGAATTCGTCAACACCCATCCGTTCCTCGTAACGCTGGTTGCCGGTATCGTTCTCTCGCTCGAACAGAGCAAGGCGGATATCAACACGATCCGCGCCGTCAAGGTTGCCTGTGCCGGTCCGTTAGGCGGCATCGGCGATGCGCTGTTCTGGTTCACGCTCGTTCCGATCACGGCCGGTATTACGGCCAACATCGCCATCGGCGGAAGTATTCTGGGTCCGATCCTCTATTTCCTCATTCTCTTCGGCGCCCAGATGGCTTTGCGTATCTGGCTGATGCACTGGTCATACAACCTGGGCACGGCAGCCGTTTCAACGCTGACTGCCCATGCGACGGAATTCACGCACGCGGCATCGATGCTTGGTGTGTTCGTCGTCGGCGCGCTCACCTGCAACTACGGCGCAACATCTCTTGGAATGGTCATCCCCAACGGTGAAGCTTCCATCGATGTTCAGGGACTGCTCAACGGCATTCTGCCGGCGCTGATTCCGCTGCTGCTGACGCTTATGTGCTACTTCCTGATCAAGAAGAAGGGCTGGACGGCCACCAAGTGTATTGGCCTGCTTCTGATTCTTGGCATCGTCGGCTGTATGCTCGGCGTCTGGTCCGGATCGTATACATCTCTGATCCCGGTACCCTGGCACGAATAGCCGGCTGCTCTTCTCATTGACTTTCTTTCCTGATGCGAAAAGAGTGCGCTAGGCATATGACGCACTCTTTTCTTATAGGAGGTATGAATATGAAAACAATCATTGTCGGTCTGGCCGTCGTCGCAGCGCTTCTGCTGGCTTCCATCGTTGCCGTACTGAAGAAAAAACAGTATGTGAAGATTCTGGATGCGATCCGCATGAAAGACCATAAAAGGTTTGACGAACTGTGCTCCAATCGCTTAAGCAGATTCCTGTTTCCGGAGATGTACATTGACATGCTGCGACTGGATGAAGCGATGATCCGAAACGACAGGGCTGAGATCTCTTTCTGTCTGGCCCGACTGCTGAAGGCAAAGCTTCCCGAGAAAGACAGGGAGAAGGTCTATGCCCAGGCATACAACTACTACCTGTCTGTCCGTGATGAACGCAAATGCCGGGAATGGTATGAACGGATACAGACGCTGAAGAATCAGAACCTGATCAGAGAGTGCAGCCGGACATACAACGTCTATATTGAAAAGGGCGACAGATATCTGGATGAGATGCTGGAAGAGCTCAAGGAGATGGAACCCTCAAAAGCCGGTCCAAACGAATATCTGATCTCCCTGATGTACGCAAACCGCAAAGACAGGAAAAACGAAAAAAAGTACAGAGAACTTGCGCAAGAGCATCTGAAACAGTTTGATGAAAAGATCGTCAAAGATCTTACATAATTATAAACAACGGAAAAAAAGAGTATTGATGAGCCTGTAAAGATATATTGTTTTACTTCATAAAAAAGTTGAATTTTCCCAATGGTTTTGTAAGGATAATAGTGTCAGGAAGGTA
>JAEEGL017443475.1_pt1 | contig 14410 bp, 2 predicted proteins | sample 9134231 | NCBI WGS metagenome assembly JAEEGL01 (sample SAMN16246548, study PRJNA631951) | gut metagenome | biome: gut microbiome; feature: rumen; material: fiber-attached | host: Bos | place: Iran: Karaj | collected 2018-10
TATGCATCCCACTGAGCGCTCTTCAGCGTCAGGTGATAGGTAGTGCCACCCTGCAATTCCAGTTTGTTCTCAGCCTCAGTACCATAGAGAGCGATACCCGCAACAGCAGTACGCTGTGCCAGATAGAGCACATCGGAAGCGTAACCTGACTTACCATGCATCAGACGGTTACCAGAAGGAGAATTCGCATCCTGCATGCCATTCTGATTGTCAGCTGTTACCATCCAACCAGCGCCATTGGCATCCAAACCTTCACCGGTAAAATTAGAAGCATAGATAACAACGGGTTCTTCGTCAGTAGCCACGGGGCCAAAGCTATAATTCAGCACGATGTCCTCATCAAGACCATAATACTGTCCCTTCTCACCCCAAGCCTGAGAGATCACAAGATTCTTAGGACCACTCAACTCCTCGTTAGAAGTACGAGTCAGCTTGATGACATTTGCAGACTCGCCATTGCCAGAAACTGTCAGGGTTTCATTGTCCAACTTAGCCACAACAGAAGCTACCTTCACATTCTGATTGAAGGTTACAGTAAACTCCCTAAGGTCAACAGGCAGATTGAACGAGCCATTCTCTGGAGTAGCTTCAACCAGCATGGGAGCACTCCAGAGGTAAGAGTAATACTCGCCATCACCCAAAGATTCTAGGAAGTCTGCCTCAAGACCACTGAACTCAGGCATAGGCTGACCTTCAAACTTACCAGCGGTAAAGAGCAACTGATGCTCAGCATCCGTAGGATTCTTGAAGCCAACTATTACTACAGCATCTTCATCCTCAACTAACGGAGCAGACTCATCCAAGAAGATGTACAGATTACCATTGCTGTAGCCCTCCACAGAAAGAACCTCACAAGGCTCACCATCAATCGTTACACTAGCACAGCTGTTGTCATATACCAAAGTCTTAGTCGGTGCTTTCTTCACCAACTCCGACATGTTGGTCATACCAGCGAGGTTAACCTGAATCACATCGTAGCCGGCACTCACATTTACGTTGGCCAAAGGATTGCTACCGCCAAGGTCAATACCGAACTCAATATTGTCGAAATAGAAAGAAACGCCAGCATTACCAGCAGCACCATTTTCATTACTCAGGTCGAAAGCGATGGTCTGGAAATCATCAACGCCAATCTCACCTGACCAAGTGAAGTTCTGCCATTCAGTGGCAACGTAAAAATCATCAACGAATCCACCCTTCCACTGACGAGGCTGAGCCTGAGCGCTGGTAGAAATTGTGGTAGCCTTATCAGCCTTGACAGCCATCTTCAGCTGCCACTTGGTGCCCTTTGGCAACATCTCGTCAGCCTTGATGTAGAACTGAGTGTGCCATGTCTCAGTGGGGCTGTCAAAAGCAGTCACCTTGAAGCATCTGCTGCCGTCAACGCCACCTTCCACAATCTCAGGTTTGTCGTTAGCAGTTCCCGTATTGGGAGCATCCAATGCAACAAAGAAGCTAGACAAATCATTATTTTCAGCATCGCCATTGTTAATCATAGAAAGGATACCTGAAACAGGCTTCACGGTGCCTTCCATATATAAGGCCTTTACAATGCCGCTACCACCCCAGTTCACCTTAATACAGTTCAAGTGAACATATTCAAGGTCAGAAACGTCAATTGAACCCTTGCCGTCCTCACCGATGGTCAACATACGCTGCAGCGTTGAACCACCATGGGCATCATAGCCCTCAGAACCCGGCTCAATGGGCTCGGGACGATTCATCAAAATACGGAGCTGCAAACCAGGAGTTCCCTCAGCATAGATGGTCTCAGAACCAGTCAGGTCGGCATACCAAAGATAATACACGTTGGTGTTGCCGAACACTACATTGCCGCCCTCTAATGACTTGTAGAGGTTGTTCTCACAATTGAATGCGTTCTGACCTTCATCAATAGCCTCAGGCTCGGCTACCACAGTAGCATCTGGCTCATTGCTGCTCCATGCCTTAAACATTGAAACATCGAGGTCAGCGCGATATTCTCCATCATTCTCATCGATGGTAGGATCTTCCTGCGCTTCTGAAGGATCCTTAGTGCCGTAATAATAGAGGTGGAAGTTCGTAGCCAAGAACCAGCCGGCTGAAGGATTCAGTTCTGCTGACTCAGGACGGCTTCCTTCAGCACCAAGTACAAGGTGACCAGATTCATCTACATATATATAGGGTGTAGTAAGGGTAGTCCACTCTCCCTCGCCACCTGAGATGAAATTACCTTCAGTAAGTGCTGGGGAATTCACACATAAGTATCCATCGTCTGTCGTGTAGTCATATTTCGAAGCAAACACATGCTGATCTGTGACACAGTTGGATTCTGTCATCATATCGGCAGATACAGCGTAATAGCCTTGAGGCATGTCAGACAAATAGGTTACAATTGCTACCTTATTACTTCTTAAAGTATTGAACCAATGATTGAAGCAACTACGTCCTTGTTCCCAGTTTAAACGAATATCACTGGTCGCTTCAACGTTCTTTCTCCACCATACCCAACCTTCCATTGTCAAATCATCATTGATTTGACCTTGAATATAGTTTGAGCTGTTGGGGAATACGTAACTGCCATTAACCAATTCAGGTTCAGCAGATTCATCTATAAACCAAGGATGAGCAATACGACTGGTAAAGTCTGCAGGATTGTCATACGAAGCATTCTCCCAATTCTCAGGCATAGCGAGTGTAGCTTTCGCCTTTGTTATCTGGTTCAGCAGACCTTCAATGTCGTCATCCTCAAACTCATGGTTCTCAATGCCGTTGACAATCGTGTTGTACAGCGCGTTTGCCTCAGTTTTGGCAGTATTATTATTAGATTTTTGAATAGCGGCATAAAGATTCTCGTTTGCAGTAGCTAAATCGTCGAACAGACTTGCAGAAGCAATGACTACTGCACTCAGATCATAAACATCACTCAGAGCATCAAACATTTTCTTACCACCGTTAGACAAGATAGCAGCCTCAGCATCAGCCTTCACCTTAGTGATCTGCTCATAGACTTCCTTTCCCATGGGCTGGTCAAGATTCAGCTTTGCAAGCTCCTCTTCGAGCAACGGCTTCACAAGTTCTGCAGAAGGAGTCTTATAGGTCAGTTTGAAGCTGTCAAAGATACACCACCAGTCCTGATTCTTGTCCATCTTCACACCGATACGGAAAGTGTCACCCTCCTTGGCAATCAGACCGTAGGCAGTGGTCTTATACATACCCCAGCCGAAGCACTGGGCAGCACCACCCATTGAGTTGGGATAAAGATTACCATTGACATTCTCAGTCGTCCAACTTTCCACTATGGTAAAGTCATGGCCCTCGTCAGCGGGGCACTCAGAGTAAACGCTGGGGAACTGGCTCATTGCATTGTTCATATAGAGGTACACGGGAGAAGCATAGGCCTCGCCAAGCTCGTTACCACGGGTATAGCTTGGTACCTCACAACGTACATAGCCCTGCACCTGCAACTCATACATACCCTTAGGCAGATCCTTTATCTCCTGCCAGATATCCCATTTGTGGCAATGCCATGACTCGAAGCAATAGTTCATCTCACCAAGAGCACTTTCCATCATATTCTTATTATCTAATCCAAGAGGGCCACGGGTTACATTACCGCCGCTCACACGGTCAATCGTCCAACCTTCAGCACCACCGAAGTTGATGTCTTCATCATCGTCGAAGCCAGGATTCACAATACGATCTGTAAAGTCCTTGCCATCATTTTCATCGGTTTGAACTTCTGATGGATCCTTAGTTCCATAATAATGGAGACGGAAATTCGTAGCCAAGAACCAACCTGCTGATCCAACCTGAGTAGGATTGTCGCCACAAACGCCAAAGGTAAGAATGCCGTTATTGTTTGTGTGCAACATATCTTCACTCATATATATGTAGTCGGTTGTAAGAGTCGTCCAAATGCCATTCTCGTTCTCTTCCCAACCTGCTGTAGTCAGCGCAGGTGAAACAATAGTGTCATTTCCATTAATCGTAGCAAAGACATGCTGGTTTGTCACGTATTCATCTTTCTGTGTCATTACATCAGCCGATACTGTATAATAACCTACGGGAAGATTCTCCACAGTTTGCGTAACAAGCGTTCGTCTGAAATCCTCTGCCCATGAGTTAAAGCATGTTCTTCCCTGACGCCAGTTAGAACGCTGGTCAATTCTTCCTACGGGCATGTCATAACGCCATGCTACCCAACCATCCCATGTCGTACCTATAGCACTTCCAACAATATAGTTTTCGGCATTGGGAAAAACATAGGTACCATCCTGTTCAATAGTAGGCTCATCAAATTCATTTACAAACCAAGGATTTTTTATAAGATATGTAAAATCAGCGGGGTTCACATCCGAAGCTTCTTGTGAATACATGTAGTCTAACAAAGCCTGCTCAACCTCCTTTTCTGCACCAAGTATTTCTTCTATTGAACCGTTAATTAAATATCCACTAATTGTCGAGTACTTTGACTGCAAATCAATCCAACCAGGATAGTTAGTCCTCTCCAAACGTAAATTGATACGATTCAAGGCATACTGGATATCCTCCAAAGATTCCATAGCAGCAATACCATCATTTAGTATTTTATTGCATGCATTAAATACAGAAGACATACTCTCCACATCACTGGAATTTATTTTGTCTTTTGCTTCATCTGCTGCTTCCAACAGCTCAGATGCAACATTACTAAGATTAAGTTCCTCAGCCTCGGCAGCCTTTGTGCGAAGTTGTTCCTCAATATAGATAAGGTCACTTTGGAGCAGTTCTTTTGGATCTGCTTCACCTATTTTATATAGTTTGATACCATCTAGACAAACTATGGGATTTGCACCTGAGCCGGCATTTGCGGCCTTAAAGCCAAACTCAACGGTAAATTCAGCAATTGGAGTAAACTCAAAGGAGTGCTTTGTCCACTGCTTCGAACTAAATCCTGTTCCTGTTTCGTCCTTGAACACGTCGTGCCGACAAGTTATGTTTGTAAGGTCAATAGCAGTTGCTGTACTATTCTCATTGACATTAATAGTCCAGTATTCAAGACGATACTTGGCACAAGGCAAACTCACAACCTGCTTATACGAACAAGAGTTTGTCCATCCTGCACGCAAATAAGCAAAACCTATATTGTCATCACCAGTGAAGCCCGTGGGTTTAGAAGGCACAACCAAATAAGTAGTTCCATCATCAGAAATGGGAATCGAAGTTTCACCCAATGCATAGGGTACAGAGCCGAAATAAACCCATTCACACTTTGGAAAAGCCTGTCCTGTTTCTATCTCCCAACCAGAAATTTGACCGATAAAACCATTTACGGCATCTAACTTACGACCATCCGGACGAGTTTGGGTGCTCGTCTCTTTAGGCTTAGCATAAACCGTATTGTCATCAGCAATATAAGCCCAGCTACGATCACTGAGTGACTTGTTTGTACTCTGGACAGCCTTCATAGATCCATCAGCCTGAAAAGTCAGATCCTGATCGAATCCAGCATTCTGGATGTAACTAGTCACATCCTCTTCTTGCGCTAATGATGGTAATGCCAATAGTATTCCCATCACAAAATGTAAGAATCTTTTATTCATAAGCTCTTAATTATTGGTTTGTAATTATATTAGATTAGATTTATATGATTATGTTTGTTTGCTATCGTACAGCAAAAAATATATGCTACTGAATCATTTGCAACTGTTTTGTACAGCCAAATACATCCAGCATCAATCTGCTCGTTTTTTGTACTTCTTTCTTCTAATCATAGATTCTCAGTTAGCAATCCTCTTCGATTGGGTTAATAATAGGTTATTGATAAGACATATAAAAGGATTGTGACACAACCTATCCACCACAGACTGGTCATATCGACTGCAAATTTAGGAAATAATTCTGGAAAGTCAAATAAAATGATGCATTATTTTACAAAAAATAACATTGAAGGGGGAAAAGTATCTCGTAAGAGTATTTCTTATACTAAAGATTTTTCTGTAAAAGGTTGTCAGGTTGACAAAATGCCGATGTACACAGGGGTTTGCAACCTGTTTGAGGTTGTCAGAGGTTGTCAGAGGTTGTCAGAAGATTTTTGGACGAGCAAAGCGTCCCAAGGGCAGAGCAGACAGAGCGTTCTATGCGTTTTAAGCGTCCAAAACCACATGTTTTCATGATGAAACTATGGCACTTTGTGGTTGTAAACATGCTGTTTACTGCTGAATTCTCTTGAGAATTTCGGACTATCTATAGCCCTTACAATAGTGAAACGCCATTCTACGCTTCAATTCTCTCGAGAATCCAGGAATAAGAAGCCTCATTGGGGCCGTTAAGCCTAATGGACAGCCATTCAGGAGCCTTCTGTCTGTCCTTTTTTAACCCGTTTTGCAGAGTCCGAGACATGCTCCGAAGAGGGGCAGATGCTCAATCCAATATGCGCTATATAGTTCAAAATGAGACATGTAATAAAAATTAACTAAGTATTGTTGGAAAATTCAATTATATTTCTTATCTTTGCCCCCGAGAGTGGATAATCGTCCATGAAGGTACTTCATTAGTGGAAGATGGATTCGCTCGGCAGAAGAAGCGTTATGCTGCAAACTTGCTTGATGAGAATCTAGGGAATTTTCAAAAGCAAGGCTAATAACCTATAAACAAACTAGTGAATTAACGAATAATATTTTCAAGTCTATGAGAAAGTTTTTATCTTTATGTTTGTCCCTTACTTTTCTGATGATAGGAGGAAACCTCTGGGCGCAGAAAATTTCTATGGATGATGCGAAACAGCGCGCATTAAAGTTTTTTACAAAGTCATCAACATTAAGTAAAGGAAAAAAGAAAGCACCCCGAAAGAATCCGCGGATGGTGACAGCTTTGAGTAATGATGCTTATTATATATTCAATGATGAGTATAATGGCGGCTTTGTGGTCGTTTCGGGTGACGATCGTACCCGGTCTATATTAGGTTTTAGTGAAAGTAGAATCTTTGATGCTACCGAAATTCCTGCCAATATGTATGCTTGGCTACAGGGCTACGCTGATGAAATATCATGGTTGCAGCGGCAAGACGAGGATGCAAGATTTGCTATGGCTATGGTCTCAAATCAGGCTTCTGATTCGGAGAGACTCCCCATTGCTCCCCTTGTGACAACGACATGGAATCAAGGAGTACCGTATAATAATAAAACGCCCCAGTATAAGAGCGGCAACTACTACTATAGATCGGCTACAGGTTGTGTGGCTACAGCAATGGCGCAAGTCATGAACTTTCATCAATGGCCACAGGCTGAAACCGCAGTCATTCCTGGATATAGAACCTCGTCATATAATATGAGTTTATCTTCCCTCGGGGCTACTACCTTCAACTGGGAAAATATGAGAGACAGTTATTCGGGTGACTATACCACGGAAGAGGCTGATGCCGTTGCTACGTTGATGAAATACTGCGGCTGGTCTGTTATGATGGATTATGGTCCACAGTCTAGTTCTTCCACCAACCTTGTTGCTGATGCGTTCAAGAATTATTTTGATTATGATTCTATTACGACGCAATTTGTCTCCCGCAGTTACTACACTTATTCCAAGTGGGTTGACTTGATTTATCATGAACTGAAGAACAGACGTCCAGTAGTCTATGGCGGACTGTCTTCTGGCGGTGGTCATGAGTTCGTCTGCGATGGCTATGTTTATGAGGACGGTACAGACTTTTTCCACATCAACTGGGGATGGGGGGGCATGAGCGATGACTATTTCGTCCTTTCTGCCTTAGACCCTGAAAAGCAGGGGATTGGTGGTAGTACATCTGTTGATGGCTTTCATTATGGACAGGATGCCGTTATAGGCATTCAGAAACCTTCTGATGGCGGTACAGTGGCAGACATCGCACCAAATGTCCTTGACCTAACGTTGAACTCCATGAATCTAAGCAGCGATACCATTTTTATGGGCGAGTTGGTGTCTATCTCACTGAATGTCACCAACAATAGCGCAGACGACTATGATGGTGATATATGTATAGGCCTAAAAACATTTTATTTCGGACAGCCTAGATACTCTTTATTAGAAGGCAGTGACTTCTCTATTCCTGCCGGGCAGACGAGAGATTGTGTCTTTACATATCGGCCTGATGAAGATGGTGTCATGAATTTTGTGCTTTTTTTGCCCAATACTATAGGCTCTTATACTACTGATGGGGATGTCGCAGCCACACTTACTGTCGTTAAGAGAGAGACAAACAGCTTTGTGCCGGTGTATGGATTGTATTGTGATGATTATATTAGAAGTCAATTCATTGTCCCTGCTGCGGATTTGAAAGAAATGCTTTATGCGCAAATCAATGGAATGACGTTTTCTTCTTCACAGTCATCTGTCGGCTGGGGGGAAGCTGAATTCGATGTGTATCTGAGTGAAGTGGGCGATACATCCTTTTCTAATGCCACCTTCTATGATTGGTCTTCGTTAGAGAGAGTCTATGCTGGTAATCTTTCTGTTAATGATTATCAGATGAAAATTGACTTTGATGTGCCTTATCAATATATGGGTAAAAACCTATTGATAGGTGTCAGACAGACAAAATCGGGTGATTACGCCCGAAGTGAATGGTATGGCATGAGTGCTACAGGTGCCTCTCTGGGCGGGCGTGAATCGATGATCCAGATATTTGATTTTTTGCCTACTGTCGTTTTCGATACTACTCCTGACGTTGCTCCAGTTGGCTTTGCCACGGATGTCACTATTGACTATACGGGTGGACAGGAGGCAATTGTGACTTGGACGTGCGATGTCGCCACATGCGACATCTGTTTGAACGACTCCTTGATAGAAAACGTCAGCAGTCCCTATAAACTAACAGGTCTTGAATATGCCACGAGTTATATAGTGAAGGTGCGTGGCAGAACAGATAATGAGGCTAGCCGATGGTCAATACCTGTGAGATTCAATACAGAACTAGCTGAGGAATACTGTCAGATTACAGTAACGCTTACTGATTCGTATGGCGATGGATGGAGCGGTAACGCCATCAAAATTGTGGATGTGTTGAGTGGTATTGAAATTGGCGCATATACAAATGAGAACCTTAATGAGACCACAGGCTTTTCTGAGAATGAGCAGAATATTCATTTAGTGCGGGTGCCCAGCGGTAGGGACATTCAATTCCTATGGGTAGCAGGAAGTTATTCGTCTGAATGTATGTGGTCTGTCTTCGATGTCAATGATGAGGTTCTCTTTTCAGGAAAAGGTTCCAACTCGTTAAATACTGGTGATACTTTGTTTTCTTATCATGTCGATTGTACAGAAACACCGTGGAGAAGACCCTCAAATCTCAATGTAAAGGAGATTGGTTCGCACAGTGTGGTGATAGAATGGACTGAAAACAGTCTTATTCCTGCCACCGAATGGGTGGTGGCCTATAAGACAGATAGCATGGAAAGCTATAAAGAAGTCACAACTAGTAATAATCCTTTTACGTTGGAAGGTCTAAAGGATGAGACAACGTACATGGTAAAGGTGAAACCCGCTACTGATGAGGTGGAAAAATGGAGTGATCTGGTCATTTTTACTACAGAAGTCATATGCCCTATCCCCGTCATTGTTGACGTAACTCCAGCCCCGACAAAGGCCACTATTTCCTGGACTGGTAAAGGTGATGTTTACAATGTGTGTTATAGAAGAACAACTTCCGTTCCTGTTGTTTTTAGTGATGATTTTGAGAATGGACTCGATCAGTGGACAATATATACTGAGGGCGAGGCTCCGCAAACAGATGGATGGGTGTCGAATTCTTCTGCCTCTGCGCATAGCGGAACCCATTCTGCCATAGCATGGAGTTGGACAAGCTCAAGCGCCTATAATGCGGATAACTGGCTTGTCACGCCACAGGTGGCTTTCGGAAATGAACTGAGATTCTGGGTGTGTACAAAGAAGGCTTTTCCTGATAGTTGTGAAGTTCTTCTCTCTACTACGGGCAATGCCATTGAGAACTTTACAGATACATTACGGGCAATGAGTGCGGCATCGGACAACAACGACTGGACAGAAATTAATTTAGACCTTAGTCGTTATACCGGGCAGCAGGGGTACATTGCCATTCACCATGTGAGTAGCGACTGCTATAGTCTTGAAATAGATGATTTTGTAATTTATGGTGAGGCCGATACGGTAGAATGGACGAATGCGTCAACTAAAGAAACGAGCATTGAGTTGGCAGGGCTTTCCCCTGAGACTACATACGAATTTCGGATGCAGGCAGTTAACTCGGAAGGTAGTTCAAAATGGACGGATATGCATTATTTCACCACCATGGTTAAGAATCCTCTGCCCGCCAATATTCACTCAGACTTAATGGCCGATGGTGCGACACTGAGATGGACGGGGTATGGCGACAGTTATAACGTGCAATACCGGACAACGGCTAATGACGATGTGTTTTTTTTCGAGGATTTTGAGGGACTTAAAGGCTCTTCTCTTCCAGAAGGTTGGACCACTATCGATAATGATGGCGACGGGAATAACTGGTTCCTTTTCACGCCGAGTGATATTAATGATGTCAAAGGTGTTCCTACTGTTATGGGTAGGAGTTGTGTCACATCGGCCAGTTATAATAGATCTGCTCTTACACCAGACAACTGGCTCATCACGCCGCTCCTCAATCTTCAGGGGACCATGCGTGTATATCTGAGATCGCAGGACCCAGAATGGCCTGTCGAAAATTTTGCCATATACCTTTCTACTTCGGGCACTTCAGTTGGGGATTTTTCTACAGAACTGGTGCCAGAAACTACTGCTACTAGCAACTATGTTGCATATACCGCAGACCTGAGCGCCTATGCTGGACGGCAGGGATACATTGCCATCCGTCACTTTAATAGCACAGATCAATTCCGCCTAAATGTTGATAATTTCGGCCTCTATGGAACATCATCTGATCCCGCTGGGGAGTGGCAAGAAATTACTGTCACCGATACAGTAGCCATGCTGAGCGGCCTGCCGACTAATAATGGATACGAATATCGCATACGCAGTATAATAGACGGAGAACCAGGCGAATGGACCGAGAGTGGGGAATTTGCTTTGATCACCCTTCGTGACGAGGGGGCAAACAGCAAGGTGATTATCAATAATCAGGGAAGGAAGGCTCACGTGACCCTTGCGGGACGTACGCTTAAGAAAGACAAAAATTGGAATACGATTACCTTACCTTTTAACTTGATACTAGAGGGAAGTTATTTAGATGGCGCTGTGGCTAAGACGCTTAACAATGCTACCATGGATGCTTCTTGTGTGACTATGACTTTCAGTGACTCGTTGACATATATTCAAGCCGGTGTGCCATATTTTGTAAAGTGGGATGAAGGCGAGGATATCGTGAATCCTGAATTTTCGAACGTCGTTATCTCCTCTAAAGAAGGTAGCCACATCAGTTACGCAATGGGCAATGTGAAGTTTGTTGGCAACTATGATGCTTTCAGTGTTGACACGCTGGTTAATAATGGTATTTATTATATTGCTGGTCGTGGTATAATGGGACATGCGGACAATGGTTATGTACAGAAAGCCTGTCAGGCATACCTGGAATTCTCAGATGAAGCGACAAAACGATGGCTAACGATAGATTTAGACGATCCCATGCCATTGGGAACCATCACAGGCAAGAATTACACCCGCGAGTATGGCGATGTCAATCCTGTGTTCGAGTTTACAACTGAGGGCATCACGCTTGAGGGTACCCCTGAGATTTTCTGTGAGGCAACAGCTACATCTCCAGTAGGTACCTATGACATCATTCTGAGAAAGGGAACTGTTGAAAATTATTATAATGTGAAGTGCGTGATGGGTACGCTGACTATCACCAAGGCTCCTCTGAATATTGCCGCAGGCACCTATACGAAGGAGCAGTGGGATGTGATGCCTGAGTTCACACTGACCTACACGGGCTTCAAGAACAATGATACGATTGATGTGCTGACGAAGCTACCGACGGTGAGTTGTGAGGCAACTGTGGGGTGTGCACCTGGTGAGTACCCTGTTACAGTGTCTGGTGCCAAGGCTCAGAACTACGACATCAGCTATACAAACGGAAAACTGACTGTGTTAGAGGGTCCAGAGCCTTACGCCGTACTAAGCAATGGAAATACCGTGCTGACTTTCTACTATGATAAGAAGAAGGCAGAGCGAGACGGTATGAACATCGGCCCGTTTAACCCTGACGCGTTTGGTTGGGATGATGAACGAGGATGGAACGATGTTGCCTCACTCATTAAGCGTGTAGTCTTTGACGAGACATTCGCTGAGTATAAAGGTGTGACAAGCACAGTATTATGGTTCGATGGTTGTGAAAAACTTACCACTATTAATGGTATAGTAAACCTGAACACTTCGAATGTGACCGATATGTCCTGTATGTTCAGTAGGTGCTCTTCACTGGCGAGACTTGACTTGAGTAGCTTTAATACTTCGAACGTGACCGATATGAATACTATGTTCTCTGGTTGCACTTCGTTGAAGAGTCTTAACTTGAGTGGCTTTAACACTTCGAATGTGACAAGTATGGTTAGTATGTTCGCTAATTGCTCTTCTCTGACAAGTCTTAACTTGGGTAGTTTTAACACTTCGAATGTGACCGACATGGGCTGGATGTTCTTCGGATGCTCGGCTCTGACGAGTCTTGATTTGAGTAGCTTTAATACTTCGAATGTGAAGTCTATGGCTGGGATGTTTGATGATTGTTCTTCTCTGACGAGTCTTGATGTGAGTAGCTTTAATACCTCGAATGTGACCGACATGTTCTGGATGTTCTCTGGTTGCCCTTCTCTGACGAGTCTTGATGTGAGTAACTTTAATACTTCGAATGTGGAGGCAATGAATGCGTTGTTCTCTGGTTGCACTTCTCTGACGAGTCTTGATTTGAGTAGCTTTAATACCTCGAATGTGACCGACATGTGGGCCATGTTCAATGGCTGCTCTTCTCTGGCGAGTCTTGATGTGAGTAGCTTTAATACCTCGAATGTGAACAACATGTATGCAATGTTCTCTACATGCTCTTCTCTGACGAGTCTTGATGTGAGTAGTTTTAATACCGCGAAAGTGACCAACATGCAGGCAATGTTCTCTACATGCTCTTCTCTGACGAGTCTTGACTTGAGCAGCTTTAACACTTCGAATGTGACCTACATGGGCGGAATGTTCTTCGGATGCTCGGCTCTGAAAACAATCTACGCCAGTGAGGAATGGAGCACTGAGAATTTGACTGATGGGAACGTGTTTTCTGGCAGTGAGGATATGTTTACAGGCTGCACCAAATTGGTGGGCGGCATGGGAACTGTGTATTCCAAAGCTCATACCGATGCAACCTACGCCCGTATTGATGGTGGTACGAAAGCTCCTGGCTATTTCACGGATTATAATGATTATAATACGACAGAAATTACCGAAATTCTTGCCAGTGGCGAACCTTACGATGTATTTACCATAAATGGACAGAAGGTTCGCAGCCAAGCAACGTCGCTGAAAGGATTACCCAAGGGCATTTACATCGTTGAAGGACGCAAGGTGGCAATCAAATAACTACGCAGAACCGCCTCGCTAGAGGTAGCTCAACTCATCATTTGAGGTAGCTGAACACGCTGTTTCAGCTACCTCAAGTTTTTGGTACGCTTTCGGCTGCATAATCAGCCTTTCAGACCTCTTTTAGAGAAACGGCACTTCTCTGCCCGTGAAGTGCCGTTTCTCGTGTCGAGAAGTGCCAGGTCATTAAAATTGTACAACTGAAGCCTGGCAAAGCTGACAAAAATCTTTGTTTTCACAAATTTAAACTCAAAAGATTTGGGCAAGTGGAATAAAAAACGTACCTTTGCCCACGGATTTAGGTAACACACATCGCGAGAAAGAGGATTCCGACAGAAAATGTCGGGATTCTTTGTTTTTGCAGACCCAACGGAAATGGGACCTGATCCGAAGTGATAAGAAACTAAAAACTAAATAAAAAAGAAGAATATGGCATACATGTCACAAGATGGCTATGATAAGCTCATAGCCGAACTGAAGCGTCTAGAGGGCATTGAGCGCCCCAAGGCATCGGCCGCCATCGCAGAAGCACGCGACAAGGGTGACCTGAGTGAGAACAGTGAGTATGAGGCTGCCAAGGAGGCACAGGCTCATCTGGAGTCGAAGATCAACCTGCTGAAGCAGCAAATCTCCGAGGCAAAGATTGTGGACACATCTCGTCTGAGCACCGATTCGGTACAGATTCTGTCGAAGGTGGAGATGACGAACATGATGACAAAGGCCCGCATGACCTACACCATCGTGAGCGAGAGCGAAGCCAACCTGCGTGAGGGTAAGATCAGCATCACCACCCCCATTGCCCAGGGTCTGCTCAATCACAAGGTTGGTGACGAGGTGGAAATCAAGATTCCGCGTGGCACCATCAAGCTGCGTATCGACAACATCA
>JAEEGL010057104.1_pt1 | contig 14409 bp, 6 predicted proteins | sample 9134231 | NCBI WGS metagenome assembly JAEEGL01 (sample SAMN16246548, study PRJNA631951) | gut metagenome | biome: gut microbiome; feature: rumen; material: fiber-attached | host: Bos | place: Iran: Karaj | collected 2018-10
CTCCTACCCCAATATTCTGACCACGTTGAGTGGCATGAACCGCATGGATCATCTGGAGGAGAACGTCAAGACCTTCTCGCCGCTCGAGGTGTGTACCGAGGCCGAGAACAAACTGCTGGCCAAGATTGCCGATGAGATGTCGGGAGTGCCCACTATTCCCTGCACTACCTGCGAATACTGCATGCCCTGCCCTTACGAAGTCAACATCCCAGGCAACTTCGCCTATTACAACGAGTGTGTCAACAACCACATCCTGCCGCTGCCCGATAAGTCGGCCGCCGACTTTGCCGAGCGCAAGCAGAAGTTCATGGAAGGCTACAAGAAGGCTCTGCCCGAAGAGAAGAACTGGGCCTACGCCTGCCAGGACTGCGAAGAATGCCTATCAAAGTGTCCGCAGCAGATACGTATCCCGAACCAGTTAGCACGTATCGTAGAAACCCTGCGCGGGCCACGTACATAAACCAATGCTGCCGGTCTCCGCACATAAGGCGACGACCGGCAGTATCCCGTCTTCAAACCGTATAACCTTTATCGCGTCATACGGAAGATAAAACCTCCTCGCGGCTGACAAGTGACAGTAGCGGGGAGTTTTTGTATGGTCTCAATGCGCCAAGGGTCGTCCTTGCTGCCACTGTCGGCAAACATCGTAACGGTATATTTACCCTTGACAAAATCAAGGGGCACAGACAAGGTCTTCTCGTTGTCGGTACCGTTGATGCCGGCTACGTACCACGTATTACCGCTGCGACGCGCCAGCACGCAGCTCTCGCCGGGATAGCCACTAATGAAGCGGGTCTCGTCCCATGCTGCAGGCAGCATCCCCAAGAAGTCCTGCACGGTCTGCGGCTGCGCCAGGAAACTCTCAGGACGGTCGGCCAAGTGCTGCAGACCACTCTCAAAGAGCACCGTCAACGCCAGCTCGTGGGCATGACTCGTGATGTGCGGATGCTGGGAGTCGCTGAAGGCACAAGGGGTATAATCCATCGGACCGATAACGTTGCGGGTAAAGGGCAACGTTGCGTTGTGGCAAGCCGCCTTGTCGGTAAATGTCGGCACATTGTTGTACCACTCAGCACCGTAGACGCCTTCTGTCGACAGCAGGTTCGGGTAGGTGCGCTGCCATCCGCGGGGCACGGTAGCGCCGTGGAAGTTCACCAGCAGGTGATGGCGGGCGGCACTCTCCATCAGGTCGATGCAGTAGTCCATGTTCTTCTGGTTCTCGCCGCTGAAGAAGTCAATCTTCACACCGGCCACGCCAATCTTCTCGCACCAGGCAAACTCCTTCTCCCTATCCTCAGGCTTATTCAAGCGGAACTTCGGCGTCGGCGCGCCGTCAATCCAACCCACGCTCGAGTTATACCATATCATCGGCTTCACACCACGAGACTTGGCATACGCAACGGCATCTTCCACCGTCTTGCCATCCTTCATTTTATCCCACTCGGCGTCTATCAGCACGTAAGGCAGCTTCAGCGTGGCAGCCAGGTCGGTATACTTCTTGATGATATTATAGTCGTCCGACCCGTGGTTGTAGGCCCAGTAGACCCACGACACCACGCCAGGCTTGATCCAACTCGTATCTTCGAGCTTGCAAGGTTCGCTGACATCAGTAACCAGTGTCGACTCCACCACGTCGCCCAGCGAACCGAGAATGACCAGTCGCCACGGCGAGTTGGCTTTGTTCTCGCCCTCGTCCTGCACCACGCGGTACACCTCGCCCTCGTTATACATCGACGAAGCGCTCTGTCCCTTTTCAATATTAGCCTCTGTCAGCAGCGCGAACACGCCGTCCTTCAGTTCCACCAAAGCCGGGAAACTCCAACGTACGCAGTTGCCGTCGGCATCCTTCGACACGGCGCTGAACGACCGCTGTGCCTTCTCCTTATAAGTCGTCATCAATGGATAGAAGTTCTCGGCGCCGTCAGTCCACTGCATCATCCAGCGCTTCGTACCCTCGGGAATGACGTAGGCGGCCTGCTCCTTCACAGGTTGTTCGTAGCGGTAGGCCAGACCATCGTTATACAGACGCAGCGTCATCTGCCCCACCCTATACTCGTTGGCCTCGTTCGTGCAATGACTGCGCTTGCCCTCAATCATCGTGTAGTCAGCCTTCACCTTCTTGGCTTTCAGCCCTTTCAGAGGCGTTGCAGCCTCAGCCGCCTTCATCGTGAGCACCTGCTGGCCCTGATAGCCGATGACCCACTGGCCATCTTTTGCCTCCACCGTCAGCTTTCCGTTGGGCGACGTTAGCCTCTGGGCCGTTGCCGTCATCGTCAGGCTCGTCATAACGAGCCACAAGAATAATCTATATTTCATCATTCTGCTTGTTGTTTATTCATTTTATCTCTTGATGCGCTTATTGCCGTCCACGACGTAGACACCACTCGGCAGCGTGTTCCACTGCTCGGTAGTACCCACCATCACACCCTGCAAGGTATATACAGCAGCATTCTGTTCCTTAGCTTCGACGGCCATAATGCCAGACGGGTTCAGGCTCTTGAACTCAAGTTTGTCGATGTTACAATTGATGCCGTCGATGGTGATGCGCAGAATCTGCTCACCAGCATTCAGCGTCACCTTGTCGACCTTCACCACCTTATAGGTATCCCAATTGTTATTACCTGTCTGTGGTACATTGATCTTAAACAGGTCGGTGACCTTTCCATTCTTGACCAGTCCAACGGTGAATCCCGAGCCCGTGGTTCCCGACGAAACGGTAGCCTCGCAAGCGTAATCGCCAGCTTCTGTCACATTCACGCTGTACTCTGTCCACTCACCCTTGGCAGTATAGCCAATGGCTGAGCCTCCATTGCCCTTGACCAAGTCAAGACCTTCATTGTCGGTACGGTATTTGGCGTCGCCCTCGTCGTTATCGTCGCTGTCGTGGAAGGTCAGGCCCTCACCGCCCTTGTCGAAGTTCTCGGCCTGGATGACACCTGGAATATCTATCACATTCTTATAAGGAACGCGTTTACCTGTTACCTTCAAGGTCTTGGCCGCTGACATCTTTTCCTTACCCTCGGCATCAGTGGCGATGGCCGTAATGGAATAGGTGCCTTTCTCGGTGGGTTCGAACTCAAATTCATAAGGAGCCTCATCTACCGTACCTATCAACAGGTTATTGGCATAGAACTTGACGTTAGCAATGGTACTCGTTGTCGATTTAGCAGTAACATTGATGGTTGCCTTGTCCCCCAAAGGAACACTTGTAGGCTTGACTGACGAGACGTTGACCGTCATCTTGCTATCCTCGTCGCAACGGGTGAAGGTCATCTTGTCGATATAGAAACCACCCTTGGTGATGTTCAGGCAGAACACGTGGCGACCTGCCGTCAAGGGTATCTGCATGCGACCGTGCAGGGTCTTAAATTCGGTGTTCGAACCCGTCTTGGGCACATCAACATACTCCGTCAGGAAGTCCAGGTTGTCCAGGCCATACTCTGCAATATAGAACGAGCCACCCGTCTTGGCTGAGGCCACGTCAATGTCATAGGAATACAGGCCATCCTCCTTCACGTCGACGGTATATTCCATCCAGCTGGCATCCTTCGTGGCTGAAGAAGAGGCACGGGTGTTGTAGTTGAACGGAGCATTGTTATAGGTCACGCTGGCAGCGCCCTTGTCAAACTCGGCTGCGTTGATGGTACAAGGCAGTTCGGGTACCGTCTCATTATAGGGAGCACGCTTGACCGTCGAGGTGAGTACCGACACACGCGATAGGCGCTCATACTTGTTGCCATCGTTGGTATAGACGATGGCCTTCAGCGTCCTGGTGCCAGTAGCCGTCGAGGGCAGCTGATACTCTGTGACATAAGGCTCCTGGGTCATCTCGGCTATCAGACTCGTACCGTCATACAGCTCCACCTTTTCGATAGCAATGTCAGGATTCTCTTTCTTGGCGTCGTCGGTTATATGGGTACGCACCTTGATAGGCAGCACGTCGCCCTTGGCCACCTTGAAGTCCTTCGGCCTTACATACACGCCCACCCGCTTCTTCATGCCGGGATAGGGACTCTTCGCATTCTTAGCCTTGTCGGTAGTCATATACTGCTTCAGCCAGGTCATGGCCGGACGCTCCTTACCGTTCTTGTAAAGACCGGAGTTGTCCACCCACGTAGCGCCGTGGATATAACCCCACAGAGTAACGCCGGCACAATAGTCAGCCTCCCACATCAGGGGTAATATGCTCTCATACTGGGCTTTCTGCTTATTGTCGTCGGCAACGTCGATATCCAGCTCAGTAATAAACATCGGCATCTTCAGCGCATCTTGCTGCTTTTTCAGTGCACTCTTCAACTCCGAAGCACTGATATCATTCACATCGTGCGACTGGTTTCCGTAGGCATCGATGGGTGCGCCGGCATCGCGCAGGGTACGAACTAGTGTAATGTAGTTGTCAATGTCCCACCTGATGGAGTTATAGTCATTATAGATGAGTATCGAGTTGGGGAACCGCTCGTAGGCCATCTCGAAGGCCTTGATAAGCCAGTCATAGCCTGTCTTGCCACCACCTCCAAGGGTCTCCTTCATCATCGGGTTACCCTGCTGGTGCATGCCGATAGCCTCATTCACCACGTCAATCATCGGCAGCGTATTGTATTTCTTCTTCACGGCATCAAACCACTTCACGATGGCCGCATAGCGATCTTTCGGCGTCAGGTTGGGCAGCCATCCCGGGTACTGAGCGCCCCACACCAGCGCATGGAACTTATAGGTGAACTTGTGCTGTTTGGCATAGTTGAAGGCGTTGTCGCAACCCCAGTTATAATGGTTGCGTGTTCCCTCCACCGACGACCACTTCGATTCGTTCTCACAGGTAATCTGGTTCCAAAGCTTGTAATACTGAGGCACTCCACCCCCTGCTTCCACCTGATACCTGGTCGTGATGTTACCCAGAAACTTGTCGGGATTCGACGATAGCTGAGCTTTTACCGTCATCGACAAACCCAACAATCCCACAGAAAGTAATAATTTCTTCATGTCTTTTATAGTTTTTAGTAATACAATTCTCATGATTTAACATGCAAAGATATAAAAAATTAATTTAATAAGGTGTGAGCCCATGCCAAAGAGAAACAATCAAAAAAATAATTGAGACATCAAGAAACGTGAAGAACACAGTAAAGGTATAAGAATGTCAGAAAAAAAGCGTAACTTTGCAGCCTGAAAACCCAAAACCAATAAAACATGTACAAGAAACTATTCCTGACAATCACCGTATTAACAACAGGTCTGACCGCTAACGCCCAGACGCTGGCTACAGATTATAAAGGCACAAGCAACGTCAACCCCATCAGTTCATGCGTGTTCTGCGCCGACCCAACGGCCATCGACTATAAGGGACGACTCTACGTCTACGGCACTAACGACCACCAGCAATTCATCAAAAACGGAAAGAAAGGCTCGAACGGCTATGGCAACATCAAGTCGCTGGTTGTATTCTCGACAGACGATATGGTGAACTGGACCTTCCACGGCACCATTGATGTGGGCAAGGTATGCGGTGGATGGTGCGGACAGTCGTGGGCACCATCGGCCGTATGGCGTACCACAGACAAAGGTGTGGATGAATTTTTCATCTACTTCGCCAATGGTGGCGGCAGCGTAGGTGTCATCAAGAGCACCACCTCACCTGTGGGTCCCTTCAAGTCGCCCAACAGTCAAGCGATGATCCGTCACGGTATGGCGGGTGTTGACCCCTGCAACTGGGTGTTCGACCCTGGTGCTGTCATCGACGAAAATGGTGTCGGATGGATAGCCTTCGGTGGTGGCGACCCCCAGTCGACAGGTTCAAAGCTATGGCCCGGCAACTCACGTATTGCCAAATTGAAGTCTTCGATGACAGCCGTCGACGGTAAGGCCGTAAACATGCCTGCACCCTATTTGTTTGAAGCCAGTGAGCTAAACATCATGGACGGGAAATTTGTCTACACCTATAACACGTCGTGGAGCGACCGCAACGATTGGTCGAAATTTACCAAGCGTAACGGTCAGCCAGCCCCGTCGACCTGTAGCATGTGCTATATGGTAAGCGACAATCCCCTCGATCCCGAATCATGGGAGTATCGTGGGGAATATGTAGCCAATCCCGGAAGCTTTGGTTTTGGCTTCGGCAACAACCATACCCACCTGCAGAAGTTTGAAGGGAACTATTACCTGTTCTACCATTCCTCCATGTTGGAACAATCCATGAAAACTGGCGCCTCCGGCTTCCGTTCCATCGGTGTTAACAAAGCTACAGTGAACGAATCGACACAGAAAATCGGAAAGGTCACTATGTCCAAGACTGGCATCTCGGCTATCAAGAAACTAAACCCCTACGAACTGCAGCAAGCTGAAACCATGTCGACCAGTGGCGGCATCAGCTACGAGGACTTCACGAACATCACCAAAGTCACTTCCATCAACACATTGGGTAACGATGCCTCCAAGAATCTGCAGGTCAAGATGGCGGCTGGCGCATGGACTTTCCTACGTGGGGTGGACTTCGGAGAAACAGGCGCCTCGAAGTTCACTTTAAATGCGAAAGGTACAGGTACATTAGAAATACGTCTCGCAAGCAAGACAGCTAAGGCAGCAGCAACCGTTGACTTTTCGTCTACGACCATTAGCGAACATACGGTAGAGTTAGACCCAACGCTGTTCACTGGTGTCAAAAGCGTCTACTTCGTCTTTTCAAAAGCCACCAACGTGCAGTTCGACAGCTGGCAGTTCTTCGAGCCACAGCCCAACTCCATTCAAGTGCCTTACGCCTTACCTGAAAAGCCGGCCAATACTCCAATGTTTGATCTGAACGGTCGACGAATGGACAAGCAATCCTATGGACGAGGCATTTATATCCGCAACGGAAAGAAAGTCATAGTCAATTGACTACAGCATCACCTCTGACAAACACAGGGATGTGAGCCTTGTCGACAGCTGTTGTGACAGTCTGTCCGCCGTCATAGTGGCGACCGGTGCGGTAGTCGGTCCATCCCTCTTTGTTCTTCGGCAGATAGGTCTTCCACTCTTTGACGCCAGGCTCCGTGACAGGGCTGACCAAGAGCGACGGTCCGAACATATACTCATACTTCTGCTGCAGGGCCTCGGGATCGTCGGCAAAGTCGAAAACCAGCGGACGCATCAGGGTGTAGCCCTCCTTAGCGATACGCTCAGCACACTTCTCGATATAGGGTTTCAGACGATAACGCTCCTTCAGGCACTCGCTGATAATGGCTTGTGCCTCAGGACCATAATTCCAAGGTTCGGTATTGCTCATATATCCATGTACACGCATCAGGGGCAGGTAGACCGAGGTTTCAATCCAACGAAGCATGCGCTCGATATAATCCTGATTGGTGTACTGGTCGCCTGGACGGAAGAAACCACCGGCATCATACGTCCACCAGGGAATGCCGGCCGCCTGCACCCCGAGGCCAGCCACAATCTGACGTCGGAAGGTCTCCCAGTCGTTGCCCACGTCACCACTCCACAGGGCAGAGCCGTAGCGCTGGATGCCGGGGAAGCCACAGCGGGTGAGTATGAGTGAAGAGTGAAGAGTGAAGAGTGAATTTTCACTTTCCAGTCCCTCATACACCGTCTTATTGACCAACAGGGGATAGACATTGCGGACCTGTTCGCCAGCCCACTTGCCATTGTTGACGCGACGGCCGACGAGGTCGTCGTTCTCGGGCTCGGTAGCGTCCTGCCACCAGGCATCGATGCCGAGTGGTACAAGGCGCTCGCTGAAGTTTCGCCAATAGGCAGCGGCGGCATCGGGATTGAAGAAGTCAATCCAGTCGGTGCCGGGGATATAGTAGTCATCGGCCGCCATCTGACGGCCTACCTCGGAGTTTTTGTCAATCTTCGACCACACGGAGACCATCAACTTGATGCCCATACGATGCAGGCTGTCGGTCAGCGCCTTGGGGTCAGGATAGAACTCTTCGTCGAAGCGCATGGAGTTCCAGCCATACTTGCCCCAGTACTGCCAGTCCTGCACGAGCACGTCGACGGGCATCTGCTCCTGCTGGAAGCGGTTGGCCGTCTCAAGAATCTCCTGCGACGAGTGGAAACGCTCGCGGCAATGGATATAACCCAAAGCCCATGAGGGCATCAGGGGCGACGGGCCAGTCAGTTCGCGGTAGGTGGCAATAACTTCATCGGCGGAACCGATGAACACCGTATAGTCTACACAAGTGGCTACGGGGGAACGGAAGACGGTTTCGTCCTTTACCTTGTTATAATAAAGCACGGGCGCATCGCCTCGCGACAGTTCTGCAGTCAACTTGTGCTGACCTGCTGTCAGTCTTACGATGGTAGAGGTTGTCGGCGGCAACCACAGGTTCTGCATGTCGATGACGGGCTGGCCGTCGATGACAAGGTTATGACGGCGCGCCATTTTCTGACCAACATCCAAGAGCAAGGAGTAGTCTCCTGCCTCTGGAATGTCGATAGTGGCTTCGTAAAGGTTCCGCTGGCGCACCTCCTGACGGCTACCCTCTGTGGTGGTGACGTTTACCACCTCGCTGGCCCCCTCACCCTCACGCCGCATCAGTTTAACGTTGCGGTCGCATGGGTTGAAATCGACGAGTCCATAATTGTTCCAAAGGATGCCATAACCCTTACTCGACAACAGCATGGGCAGACTAATCTGGGTGTTTACCTGCGTCAGCCGACGGCTCAGTCCGCGGACGTTCGAATAGCCGTCCTGGAACTGTCCGAGTCCGAAAAGGTATTCATCCTTGGGCGAGACAAAGGCCAGCGTGGCTTCTTCACCAGCCATCTGATGAAGTGTAGCCGTAAACACAGCCTTACCCTTTCGGTCCTTCACCGTCAACAATTGGCGACGATTATCGATATCAACATTGATGTCTTTCGTTGACACCTCGTCATGCTTGACGTAAATCCAATCAGGCAGATTGCTCTGAGTTTCGTTTTCTACATATTGTATGCGTACTGCATTACTTGCCACGGTTGTCACCGTCAGCTTTCCTTTTCCGAATGGCACCGTCTTGGAACATACGTTCAATCCAAACAGCAGAGCCACCGCCATCAACAAATAATTCTTCATTGTATTCAAAGTTTAATGGGCACAAAGATACGAAAGAAAAAGCGAAGAAGTGTCCTCCGAATGTATCACATTGTTTTCTACTTGTTCCAAAAGGGCATAAAAAGCTAAAAAATACAAAAAAGAGTGACATACTTCGTATTTTTTTGCTAAATTTGCTGCAAATTAATCGACGATTAAAAACTTAGAGCTATGAAAAGAACTGTAGTTTTCCTGTCAGCCATGCTGCTCTCCACGATAGCAGCGATGGCTCAGCCCCGCCCCAATGCCGACGGGACAGTCACATTTCAGTACAAAAACGATTCTGCTAAGAACGTCATGGTCGACGTGCAGTTTGCCGGTCGGAAAGACATGACCCGTGGTGCTGATGGCACATGGACGGTAACCCTTGGTCCTGTCGCCCCCGACATGTATCCGTATTGCTACATTGTCGACGGTGTGAGCATTATGGACCCCGAGAATCCGCAGTATTTCCCCAATGAAGGCTTTAAGAACAGCCTTCTTGAGATTTCCGGTAACGGTTCGCTGCCTCACGACATCAAGGACGTGCCTCACGGACGTATTGAGTACATCCACTATTACTCCAAGAGCCTCGGCGGCACCAATACTGCCGTTGTCTATCTGCCACCCAGTTATAACACGATGGGCATGCAGTTCAACATGGGAGATCAGAAGAAGTACCCCGTGTTCTACCTCATCAGCGGCACGACCGATACTGAGGAGGTCTATTACAAGGTAGGCCGAGTGAACTATATCCTCGACAACCTCATTGCCGACAAGCAGGCCAAGGAAATGATTGTGGTACTGCCATACGGTAACCCGACCAAGCTGTTGCCTCCCAAGCCCGCTGAAGAGGGGGCCGCTCCCTCGGGCGCTCCGCAGACGCGTTTCGGAGGTGATGTCTTCAGCAAGGACCTCATCAACGACCTGATGCCCTACATCGAGAAGAACTACCGTACCATCAACAACCGCGACAACCGCGCTATTGGCGGTTTCTCGCGTGGCGGCAACCAGGCCTTGTTCAACGGACTGTCGAACCTCGACAAGTTCTCGTACCTCTGCTCCTATAGCTCATTCACTTCTACCGACATTGCCAACGTCTACGACAATGCCGACGACACGAACAAGAAGATTCACCTCTTCTGGCTCGGCGTGGGTACCGATGACTTCCTATACGGCAACGCCCGCGACTACATGGAGTTCCTTGACACGAAGGGCATCAAGAGCGTGAAGGAGTTCACTACCGACAAGTATGGTCACACTTGGATGAATGCCAAGTACTTCCTCTACAAGACCCTGCCCCTGTTGTTCAATAAGAAAGCAGCTGAGGCAGCCATGAAGGAAGGCAAGCCCGCACCCGCCAAGACCGGTCAGGAGCAGCAGTTCACGCCTGGTGTCATGGCCCGTCTGTTCCCGCGTCCCATCATCTCACCGGAATACTCCGAAGAGGGCATCACCTTCCGCTTCAAGGCTCCCGAGGCCAAGCAGGTGGAGTTAGAGTGCGAGATGTTGCCGATGAATATGGCCATGGTTCGCGACTCCGACGGTGTATGGTCAGCCACCCTTCATGAGTATCTCTTCGAGACCTTTAAGTACTGCTTCATCGTCGATGGCACCCCCGTTGCCGACCCCAGCAACATGTATCTCTCGCCCGACCAAGGTTTCAAATTCAGCATAGCCGACAATCCCAGATCGCCTTTCAATTTTGCTTCACAAGGCGACATTGAGCACGGTCGCATCGGCTACGACCTTGAGCGTCAGGAAGCTTGGTATACCTCACCCATGCCCCAGCAAGGCCGTACAATGCCGGTATTCATCCAACTTGTTCCCGGCGAGGGCGATACGATGGAAAGCTGGTTCAAGGTGGGTGGTGCCGATGCCATTACCGACCGTCTCATTGCTGACGGCAAAGCCAAGCCCTGCATTATTACGACCAGCTCCATGGACTTCATGGGCGGTGGTGGCGGTGGCGGCATGCAGATGCCCGGTTTCCGCATCAACACCCTGAAAGCCGATGACTATCCTACTTGGACTCAGCGTCGTCGCGCACTCGTCAAGCTGCTGTTTGACATCAAGAAACAGCCCGATCCTCAATTCCCAGGCTTTGGCGGTGGCGGCGGCCGTCCCGGCGGCGGTTTTGGTGGCGGTCGTCCTGGTGGCGGCTTCGGCGGTGGACAGTTCCCGCAAGGCGGTGGCGGCTTCGGCGGCGGATTCTAAATTAGTTAATCAACACTCATAACTTGACAATCAATGATGAAAAAGACAATGCTGGCGGCTTTGACCGCCATGATGGCCCTGACCACAGCGTCGGCCCAGAACAAGTATCCCTGGCAGGATCCGAAGATGCCTACCGCTGACCGCGTAGAAAACCTGCTCGGCATGTTGAAACCCGAAGAGAAGGTTGGACTGATGATGAACAAGTCCATCAGTATCGACCGTCTCGACATTCCGTCCTACAACTGGTGGAGCGAGGCTTGCCACGGTGTGCGCCAAGGAGGCTATACCGTCTATCCCCAGCCTATCGGCATGGCAGCCGCCTTCAACGAAAAACTGGTCTACGACGTTTTCTCACAGGTCAGCGACGAGGCTCGTGCCAACTGGAACCGCACCGACCATAAGGACCCCAAGCTGTTCAACGTACCCATGGGCGTGACCTATTATCCGGGTAACCCCGAGCTGACATTCTGGTGTCCTAATGTCAATATTTTCCGTGATCCACGTTGGGGGCGCGGCCAGGAGACCTGTGGTGAGGACCCGTATATGAACGCCGTGCTTGGCCTGCAGACCGTACTCGGCATGCAGGGCAACGACGATCATTATTTCAAGACCCATGCCTGTGCCAAGCACTACGCCGTACACAGCGGTCCGGAACCCCTGCGCCACTCCATGAACGTGGAGCCGACCAACCGCGACCTGTGGGAGACCTACCTGCCTGCGTTCAAGACATTGGTCAAGAAAGGTAACGTGCGCGAGGTGATGTGCGCCTACCAGCGCTTCGAGGGCAAGCCCTGTTGCACCAGCGACCGTCTGCTCATCGACATCCTGCGCAACAAGTGGGGTTACGATGGCATCGTGCTCACCGACTGCGACGCCATCAACAACTTCTTCAACCGTGGCCAGCACGAGACCCATAAGGACGGTCTCTCCGCCTCAGTCGACGCTGTGCTCAACGGCACCGACCTCGAGTGCGGCAAGGTGTTCATGGTACTCACCGAAGCCCTGCAGAAGGGAATGATCGAAGAGAAGCTGCTCGACCAGCACCTGCGCAAGACACTTACCGGCCGCTTCGAACTCGGTATGTTCGATCCTGCCGACATGATCCCCTGGGCAAAACTCGGCCCCGAGGTCATCAGCAGCGAGGCCTTCGACGCCCTCGCCACACAGGCCGCCCGCGAGTCGATGGTGCTGCTCGAGAACAAGGGCAACGTGCTGCCCCTCTCGAAGACCATCAAGACCCTCGCCGTCGTAGGTCCTAACGCCGACGATGCCGCCCTGCTCAACGGCAACTACGGAGGCACACCCACCGAGGCCCATACCCATTCTTTGCTCGACGGCATCCGCGCTGCCCTGCCCAACACAAAGATTATCTACCGCAAGGCCTGTGAACTGAACGACGAATATACCACCGTCCACCACCTGCAGGACTTCAACGACGGTAAGGGCGTGAAGGTCGAGTTCTGGAACAACCGCGAACTCGAGGGCGAGCCAGCCAAGACCGATTACTACAACGAGCTCAACTTCTCCACCTTCGGCGCCTGGGGCTTTGCCCAGGGTGTGAGCCGCGACAGCCTCTCTGTTCGCATCAGCGGACAGTACACCTCCACCTTCACCGGTGAGATGAAATACACGCTGACCACCGACAACGGCTACCTATTAAAAGTAAACGGTGAAGTGGTTGAAGAAGGCAAGGCCGGTGGCCGCCGTTTCTTCGGCTTCGGACGGAAACCCGAATACAAGTCCTTCCCCGTCGAGGCCGGCAAGACCTACGATGTAGAGATTGAATACCGTCACGGCAACGGACAGTTCGCCATGCTCCGTGGTGACATCTGCGAGCGCAACCTCGCCGACTTCTCCGACCTTGCCAACGAGGTGAAGGCAGCCGATGCCATCATCGTGATCGGCGGCATCTCCGCACAGATGGAGGGCGAAGGCGGTGACAAGCAGGACATCGAACTGCCCAAGGTGCAGCAGATGCTCGTCCGCGCCATGCACACCACCGGCCGTCCCGTCATCTTCGTCAACTGCTCTGGTTCCGCCATCGCCTTCGGCAGCGTAGAGGGACAGTACGATGCCCTCCTGCAAGCCTGGTATGCCGGTCAGGGAGGTTCCAAGGCCCTGGCAGAAGTGCTCTTCGGCGACTACAACCCCGGCGGCAAGCTGCCCGTCACCTTCTACCGCTCGAACAACGACCTGCCCGACTTCCTCGACTACTCGATGAAGAACCGCACCTACCGCTACTTCACCGGTGAGCCCCAGTATGCTTTCGGCTACGGTCTCTCCTACACCACCTTCAACGTCGGCAAGGGACAGCTCTCGAAGTCGTCGATGAAGAAAAACGGTAAGGTGACGCTGACCGTACCCGTCACCAATACCGGCAGCCGTGAGGGCACAGAGACCGTACAGGTCTACGTGAAGTCCCTCGACGATCCCGGCGCACCTATCAAGTCGCTGAAGGGCTTCCAGAAGCTCTCCCTCGCCCCTGGTGAGACCGCCACTGCCACCATCACCCTCGACGGAGAGGCCTTCGAGTACTACGACGAAGCCATCGACGAGCTCTCCGTAAAGCCCGGCCGCTACCAGATCCTCTACGGCACCTCTTCGCTCGACAAGGATCTCCAGTCGTTCGACTTCAAGGTAAAGTGATAATAAGTCTATAGAAAACAATGAGGGGGGAGCGCTTGAGCGCTCTCCCCTTCTTTGTTGATAACAGTCTGTTATACTGTCGGCAGGGCTACATGCCACCTGCTAAGGCACTCAAGAAGATGGCTCCTCCCCCAATGAAGACCAGCACGTAGAGGACCAGAATGATAATGGTCAGGATGCCGAAGAACTTCAGCAGGGAGCGTAGGCCGGCAAAGCCTCTGGCCAGCTGGGCGGCATCGTCGGAGAGACAGGCGGCCTTCGTGGCGTTGGCGAACTGGAAGCCCTTGATGAGCGGGTAGATGTAGATGGCGACGATGATCAGGTAGAGTAAACCCATGCCTGCGCCACCGATGGCTGAGCCGGGAAAAGCGCCGCCGAGCTTTGAGCCCAGGGCAACCAGGGCAATGGCAGCAATCAGCATCAGGGCTACGCCGATGCAGCCGACGATACAGAGGAACTTCGCCCACTTCGCTGCGGAGAGCAGGTCGGCCTTCATC